>Ga0222644_1000014_pt1 | contig 155556 bp, 163 predicted proteins | sample AntAcemetagen291_FD_179800 | JGI IMG/M metagenome (GOLD analysis project Ga0222644, IMG submission 179800) | Saline water microbial communities from Ace Lake, Antarctica - #291 | ecosystem: Environmental > Aquatic > Non-marine Saline and Alkaline > Saline | place: Antarctica: Ace Lake...
GTATGAATTAGACCCAAAAATATTTAAAGAAAATCCGCTAATATTTAAAAATAAAATTCTAAATTTGAAAATAACGTAAGCAAGTTGAAATAGGAACAACCTTGTGAAACTTAACAAATAACTATTTATAAAATATTTTTTTAAATCTTTTATAACCATAAAAAGCCTTGAGAAATTAATTCTCAAGGCTTTTAAATTTATTAGAGTAGTAATACTTACAGTTTAGTCATTGTCATTGTAACTTTAGAATTCATTTCTTGTCCTTGAATAGAAAGTGCCATATCTATGTTTGAACTTAATGGAACTCCTGATTTTCTATCAATTTCCATAGTTCCTTTGACATCGCCAGTTGCCATTCCTGAAGCTTTACCAGTAATTTCTAACTCAACTTTATCTTTCAAAATAGAAGTAACTTTATACACAAAATCTAAAACCATTCCTTTTTCGTCCTTTTGAAAAGTCCATGTAGAACCCACGTTTAAAGCTTCTTTTGGATATACAACAGTAGATTGATTTGCAAAATCTGTCATTCCAGGAACATTTGGTTCTGCTGTAAATTCTAAGACTTCGCCCATGTCATTTCCTTTAGCGGTAAGCACAGCCTCTAGCATAGGCGACATTTGACCTTTCATCATTTTACCTGCTTCATCTAATTCGTCATCACTTTTGGTAGAATCAAAACTCATTACGTTACCGGCTTGTAACATATCCATCGTCATTCTTGTAAATTTCATTTCAGTGATATTTGTATCACCAGTAACATCAACGACTTTCATATTCATATCTATGTTCATTCCCATAGACATTATAGTTCCCATTTCTTGAGACATTGTCATTTTTGCGTTATATACGTCTCCTTGTGTGTAATTTAATCTTAATAATACGGTTTCTTGACCTAAGCTAATTGTAGACGAAACAATTAGAAATAATACTAACAATTTTTTCATTTTTTTTGTTTTTGGTTTATATTTAAAAACGGAAGATACTAGTTTAAAACAAAAAACGCTTGGAAAAATCCAAGCGTTTTTTAAAATTATGTATAAAAAATTTAAAAATCTTGGTTAGGATCCCAAGCTTCTAAGATTTCTTTAAGTGTATTAATAAACATTCCGCCTAAAGCACCGTTTACAACTCTATGATCGTAAGAATGGGATACAAACATTTTTTGTCTAATTCCTATAAAATCACCATCTGGTGTTTCAATTACAGCTGGTACTTTTCTAATAGCACCTAATGCTAAAATTGCTACTTGTGGTTGATTTATTATTGGCGTTCCCATTACAGATCCAAAACCTCCAACATTTGTAACAGTATAAGTTCCTCCTTGAATATCATCTGGTTTTAAAGCATTATTTCTTGCTCTTGTTGCCAAATCATTTACTGCTTTTGTCATGCCAACTAAGTTTAATTGATCTGCATTTTTAATAACAGGCACAATTAAATTTCCATCAGGCAAAGCAGCTGCCATTCCTAAATTTATATTTTTCTTTTTAATGATATTATCACCATCTATTGCAATATTTATTAATGGATACTTTTTAATCGTAGTTGCAACTGCTTGCATTAATATTGGAGTGTATGTAAGCTTTTCTCCTTCTCTTTTAAAGAATGCATCTTTTACTTTTTCTCTCCATTTTACGATATTCGTAACATCAATTTCGATAAATGATTGCACATGAGCAGAAGTCAAAACAGAATTTACCATATGTTTTGCTACGAGTTTACCCATTCTACTCATTTCAATAATCTCATCTTCACCATTTACAGAAACTGGAGCAGCTTTAACTACTACTTTTTCTACTTGCTTTAAAGTATCAACTTTTATGGTTGTTGGTGTTGGTGTTGCTATTATTTGTTGTGGTTTCTCTTTATTTTCTAAGTAAGACAACATATCTTCTTTCGTAACTCTACCGTCTTTTCCTGAACCAGCGATTGTTTCTAATTCTTGCATAGAAATGCCTTCCGTTTGAGCAATATTTCTTACAAGAGGAGAGTAAAACTTACCAGATTCTGAAGTTTTAGCTATTGGGGCAGAAATAATGTCTGTAGCTTTTTCAATTGATTTCTCTACTTCAGTAACTTCTTTCGGAATTTCAGCATTCGGTTTTGTCTCAATTTCAACAGCTCCTGTTGCTTCCGTTTCTATAATTGCTATGGTTTCACCAACTGCAACGATATCATCTTTTTGATATAAAATTTCAATTAAAGTTCCTTCTACTTCACTGGGGACCTCAGAATCAACCTTATCTGTAGCAATTTCTACGATAGCTTCGTCTAATTCAATGGTATCTCCTACTTCTTTTAACCAAGAAGTAATGGTTGCTTCCGCAACACTTTCGCCCATTTTAGGTAACTTTAATTCAAATCTTGCCATTTTTAACTGATTTTCAGATTGCAAAAATACTAAAATTCACTGATTTTTTCATAGATTTACGAATGAAAATAAAATAATAAATAAAATGATTTTATGTTATTCGCAAAATACAAAGCTATAGAATGTTTTATATTAACATATCTTTTAATTTTAAACTATAAACCTACCAATTCATCAATTAATTAAACCCAATCTTTAGGATTCATCAAAATATATAGAAGTCTTTCTTCTTCAGAATTTTTTTCTGGATGATGATTGTACTTCCATTGAACGATTGGTGGTAAACTCATTAGAATACTTTCTATTCTTCCATTTGTTTTTAAACCGAATAATGTTCCTCTATCATGCACTAAATTGAATTCTACATAACGACCTCTTCTAACTTCTTGCCAATCTTTGTTTTCTTTTGTAAATTCAATCTCCCTTCTTTTTTCAACAATCGGCACATAACTTTCTAAGAAACTATTACCCACCTCTGTAACAAAGTTAAATCTATCTGCTATTGAAAAATCATCTATTTCTTTTAAGTAATCAAAGAATAAACCTCCAATGCCGCGAGCTTCGTTTCTGTGAGCATTCCAGAAATACTCATCACAAGTTTTTTTAAACTTCGGATAAAAATGTTGATTATGTTTATCACAAGCTATTTTACAAATGGTATGAAAATGAATTGCGTCTTCATCAAATAAATAATATGGAGTTAAATCTTGACCACCCCCAAACCATTGCGTAACAATGTTACCTGCTTCATCATACATTTCGAAATAACGCCAATTTGCATGAACTGTTGGCACAAAAGGGTTTGTTGGATGTAAAACTAAACTCAATCCGCAAGCGAAAAAGTTTCCTTCTTTTACTTTAAATTGATTTCTTAAAACTTCGGGTAATTCTCCATAGACCGCTGAAATATTTACACCTCCTTTTTCAAAAACTGCTCCGTTTTCAATAACACGGGTTCTTCCTCCTCCACCTTCTTCTCTTTCCCAAATATCTTCTTCAAATTTTGCAAGTCCATCCAACTCTTCTAATTTAGAGGTAATTTGGTCTTGTAAATTTTCTATATAAGCGTAGAATTTATTCTTCATTTTTTTAGCTAGTAAAAATGTGCGTTAGCGATTGAAATGGCATCCTTTTATGAGTTTTCGAATAAAAGATAGAATGAAAAGCGCGACCTTTAGGTAACGCCCAAAATAATAGTATTCTTTTATAAAACTTTATATTCCTTTACAGCATCTACAAATGCTTTCGCATTTTCTACAGGAATGTTTGGTAAAATTCCGTGTCCTAGATTTACAATATATCTATCTTTCCCAAAATCGTTAATCATTTGATGTACCATTTTCTTAATTTCTGAAGGAGGAGATAACAATCTTGATGGATCAAAATTACCTTGCAACGTAATCTTTCCTCCTGATAAATAACGTGCATTTCTGGCAGAACACGTCCAATCTACTCCCAAAGCAGAAGCGCCAGATTTAGCCATATCTCCTAAAGCAAACCAACATCCTTTTCCAAAAGCAATTACAGGTGTAACATCTTTTAAGGCGTCTATAATTTGCTGCATGTATTGCCAAGAAAATTCTTGATAATCTACCGGCGACAACATGCCTCCCCAAGAATCAAAAACCTGAACGGCATTAACTCCTGCTTCAACTTTTGCCTTTAAATAGGCAATTGTTGTGTCTGTAATTTTTTGTAATAAGGAGTGCGCTAAAACAGGATTTGTAAAACACAATTCTTTTGCTTTATCAAAATTTTTAGAACCCTGTCCTTGAACGCAATAACATAAAATAGTCCAAGGTGAGCCTGCAAAACCAATTAACGGAATGTCATCATTTAGCTTTTCTTTAGTAGCTTTTATAGCTTCCATCACGTAGCCTAAAGACTCATGAACATCAGGAATAATAACACGATCTAAATCTTTTTGAGTACGAATAGGATTTGGTAAATACGGTCCAAAATCTGGTTTCATTTCCACTTCAATATTCATAGCTTGTGGAATGACCAAAATATCTGAAAACAGAATTGCAGCATCCATACCATATCTTCTGATAGGTTGCACGGTAATTTCTGATGCTAATTCTGGAGTTTGGCAACGTGTAAAGAAATCGTATTTCTTTTTGATTACTTGAAACTCTGGCAAATATCTTCCTGCCTGACGCATCATCCAAACCGGTGGCCTGTCTACAGTTTCGCCTTTTAATGCTCTTAAAAATAAATCGTTTTTTATCATGATTTAGCTTTCTGCTAGTAGCTTTTTGCTAGTAGCTATTCTTGATTTTATTTACATCATTACAAATAAAGTGAAGCAATCTATATAATGTATCTATGAGATTATTTCGCTATTCTTCTTTGAAATGACAGTTTACATTTTTGAAACAGCCAGCATTGCTTTATCAACTGCTGCTGCTATTTTTTTAATGTCTTTATCTGTTATCGCTGATGATAAAAACCAAGCTTCAAACTGGCTCGGAGGTAAAAAGACACCATTTTTTATCATCTCCCAAAAGAAAATTGCAAATTTTTTGGTGTCTGAAGTTTGTGCTTCGTCAAAATTGGTAACTTTCCCTTTTGTAAAAAAAGGATTCATCATTGAACCAAAACGATTTACAACTAAATCTACATTGTATTTTTTTGCTGTTTCTAATAAAATCACTTCTAAAATTGAAGCAGTTTCATTAAACTGATTATACGGGTTCTGTCTCTTCAATTCTGTTAAAGTAGAAATTCCTCCTACCATAGCTATCGGGTTTCCACTTAACGTACCTGCTTGATACATGCCACCCAAAGGCGCAACTTCTTGCATAATTTCGTTTCTTGCACCGTATGCACCTACAGGAAAACCTCCCCCAATTACCTTTCCTAAACAAGTAATGTCTGCTTCAACACCTAATAATTCTTGTGCTCCACCGAATTTAGAACGGAAACCTGTCATTACTTCATCAGCAATTAATAAAGCTCCTTTACTTTTTAAAAACTCTTTTAGTTCTATTAAAAATTTATTCTGCGGAATTACAACACCCATATTACCACAAATTGGCTCTATGATTACAGCAGCAATATCGTTATGTTCTTCAAAGTGCTTTTTAACACTTTCTAAATCATTGTAAGTAGAAATTAATGTGTTTTTCACGGCTCCTTCTGGAACTCCTTTAGAACCTGGTAAACTTAAGGTTGCCAACCCAGAACCTGCTGCAACTAACAATGAGTCTTGATGCCCGTGGTAGCATCCTGCAAATTTTATAATTTTATCTTTTCCTGTAAATGCTCTTGCTAAACGAACGCCGCTTATCACAGCCTCTGTACCTGAATTTACAAAACGAACTTTATCCATTCCTGGAAAAGCATCACAAACTATTTTTGCTAATATAATTTCGTTTTCTGTAGATGCTCCAAAAGAGTACCCGTTTTTTAATGCTTTTGTAACCGCAGCTTGCACCTTTTTATGACGATGCCCTATAACCATAGGTCCATAAGAAAGCACTAAATCGATAAATTCATTACCATCAACATCTGTAATTTTACTTCCTTTTGCTTTTTTGATAAATAACGGATTTCCACCAACGGATGTAAATGCTCTCACAGGAGAATTTACCGCTCCTACAAGATGTACCAAACCTTCTTCGTATAATTTTTGTGATTTCTCGAATTTCATTCTTTAAACTTTTTGTAATTGCCCTTTGCTATTCGCTAATTGCCAACATCTAATGACAAAGTGCTATTTATTTAATACTTTCGCTGCCTCCTTAGCAAAATACGTAATAATAATATCTGCTCCTGCTCTTTTCATAGACAATAAACTTTCCATCATTACTTTTTCGCCATCAATCCAACCTTTTTCTGCAGCTGCTTTTATCATAGCGTACTCTCCACTTACATTATAGCATGCGATGGGTCTGTCGAAATTATTTTTTAAATCTCTAATAATATCTAAATAAGACAATGCTGGTTTTACCATTAAAATATCTGCGCCTTCTTGATCGTCAAAAGTAGCTTCTCTAATTGCTTCATCTCTATTGGCAGGATCCATTTGATACGTTTTTCTATCACCAAAAGTTGGCGCAGAATCTGCTGCATCTCTAAAAGGACCATAAAAAGCAGATGCATATTTTACTGAATATGCCATAATTGGTAAATTTTCAAAACCGGTATTGTCTAAAGATTCGCGAACCATTGAAATAGTTCCATCCATCATCCCAGATGGTGCAACCATATCTGCTCCTGCCTTTGCGTGAGAAATTACTTGCTTTGCAATATTTACTAAAGTTGCATCATTATCAACATCGTTTTCATGGATAATACCACAATGACCGTGAGACGTATATTCGCAAAAGCAAACATCTGTAATTACATATAAACTTGGATAATTTTTCTTGATAAAACGAATTGCTTGCTGTATAATGCCATTATCATTCCAAGTTTCTGTGCCTTCATCATCTTTTTTTGACGGAATTCCGAATAATAAAACTGCTGGGATATCTAAAGAAACAACTTCGTCTAATTCTTTAGATATTCTATCCAAAGAAAAACGTTTTATTCCTGGCATTGAAACAATTTCTGTTTCTATATCTTTTCCTTCTTCTATAAATAATGGATATACAAAGTCGTCAACAGATAGTTTAGTTTCTCTTACTAGTCTTCTAATTCCTTCTGATTTTCTAAGTCTTCTTGTTCTAAACATTCCAGATTTTTTTATCCCGTAAGGTTTTTAAAACCTTGCAAAAATTAAGGTTTTATGATGGACTTGAATAATGGCTATTCACCAATTCTAAAGCGCTGTCAACGCTTGGCATATTGGCAACTTCAACCTTTTTAAAGTGTTTTCTAGCTTCTATTGCAGTGGTTTCACCAATACAAAAAGCCGTTTTATTTGTGTTATTTTTCTGTAAATAACTCTCAATTCCTGATGGACTAAAAAATAAAACTCCAGAAACTTCTTCATCTATTTCTACAGGACTTAACATTGTTTTATAAGCCTCTACTTCATTCACAACAATATTATGTGTTTGTAAATGAGCTGGTAAAATATCTAGTCTTACATTACTGCAAAAATAAGTTACTTCTTTATTTTGTAAATTTTTGGATAAATATTCTGCTAAGTTTTTTGCGTTTTTAGATACATGAACAACTTTACCAATTCTATTTTCAATAAGTTTTTTAGTTCTTCTACCAACACAAAAAATGTTCTTAAATTTTATTTCATCTTTTGTAAAAGAATTTAAAATTGAATCAACTCCATTTTGACTCGTTATAACAACGTTTTCAATTTGAGTTTTCATTATTTTTGGCGAAATTCTATTGAAACGAATTTTGATAAAATCGCTGTCATGAACACTAATTGCATGAGATAATATTTCCTTTTGAGCTTCAGAAAGTTTTTTCGTGGAGTAGACAGATTGAAGATTCGTTAACATTTCTTTATCTTCTAACATCAACTCTTTTCCCCCTCTATTAATTATATAATCTGCACAATCTTTAGCCAAAAGTTTATGGCTTCCCATCTTTACATTTTGGTTTACAGTAATTTTTTTAGAGCCGTCTCTTTTAAGTAAAATTCCTTTAAAATTGATTTCTTGCGTTTTTTCGTCAACAAAAGCTAATGCACCAATTGGGGCGGTACAGCCACCTTCTAAAAGATGTAAAAACTCACGCTCGATACCAACACAAACTCTAGTTTCATAATGGTTTAATTGCTCACAAGCTTCTTTTGTATACGCATCATTTTCTAAACAAGCAACCATAATTGTTCCTTGTGCTGGTGCGGGAATCATCCAAGTTAATGGTATTGCGCCAGCATCTCTCAAGCCTAATCTTTCTAAACCTGCAGCAGCAAAAATTGCTCCGTTCCAAGTTTCGCTATTTTCTAACTTCTCTAAACGCGTATTTACATTTCCTCTTAAATCTTCTACTTTATGAGTTGGGTAGCGGTTTAACCACTGTGCTTTTCTTCGTAAACTTCCGGTTGCAATTATTCCGTTTGGCTGTCCAAAAAACTCTTCTGTATCTTTTAGAACTAACAAATCTGTATAGTTTGCACGTTTTAAAACAGCAATTTGAATAATGCCTTCTGGTAGAACTGTTGGAACATCTTTTAACGAATGCACAGCAATATCAATCTCACCATTTAACATGGCAATGTCTAAGTTTTTCGTAAAAATACCTACAACTCCTAATTCATAAAGAGGCTTGTCTAGAATGATATCACCTGTAGATTTAATAGGTACAATTACTGATTGATAGCCTAAAATTTCTAATTCTTTACGGACTTTGTTTGCCTGCCAAAGAGCTAATTTACTTTCGCGTGTACCAATTCTTATAATTTTTTGCATGTATTTTTTATTAGTGTTAAAACATTTTATTAATTACTTGAAGACTTTGAGAAACAGAGGTTTCTTCATCTTTTAAATGTTTAACAAACTGTGTTGTAATTTTTTGAATGATGCGTGAAGTTAAGATTTCTGCTTGATTTTCATCAAAATTATTTATTTTCTTTTTTTGAAATTTTATTTCATCATTTTTAATATTCTCTAAAGAAATTTTTAAAGCAGCAATTGTTGGTGTAAATCTTCTGTGATTTAACCAGCTTTTAAACTCTTTTTTGTGGGTTTCTATAATACTTTCTGCCAAAGGAACTTCTTGCAAACGAATTGCCAAAGTTTCATCTGTAATTTTAGAAAGTGCATCAACATTTACGATAGAAACACCTTTGTATTCCGTAACATCTTTTGCGACATTTTCTGGCATTGACAAATCTAAAATTAACAATTCTTTATTTTTAGCAATATGTTTTTTTGTAATTGTTGGTTTTATCGAGCCCGTAGAGACAATTAAAACATCTGCGTTTTTTATTTCTTCGGATAAATTTTCAATAACAGACTTTCTAATGGAAGCATGTTCTTCAATAAATTTTGTAGCTTTTTCTTCTGTTCTATTAATTAAACAAACCGATTTATTTTGCGTGTATTCTGCTAAATTTTTACAGGTATGTTTTCCCATTTTGCCTAATCCAAAAACTAAAATATTTTTAGAGTTGTAATCTGGTAAGTTTTTAATAATATATTGCACGGCTGCGTAGGAAACAGAAGTAGTTCCCGAACTTAATTTTGTTTCATTTTTAACACGCTTACTTGCTTGTAAAACACTATTAATTAACCTTTCTAAATAGGCATTTGTAGTCTTTAAAGATTTTGCTAATTTAAAGGATTGCTTAAGTTGACCAACAATTTCATAATCGCCTAAAATCTGACTTTCTAAACCTGTACCAATTCTAAATAATTGATTTACGGCCTCTAAATCTTTATAAACATTAGACACTTTTGCGAATTCTTCAATTGTGCCCTCAGAAAACTCACACAAAAGCTCTATTAATTGACAAGGTCGTTCTGCAAATCCTGAAATTTCTGTTCTGTTACAAGTTGAAATAATAAATACGCCTGTGTAGCCTTTTTCTTTAGAAAGTTCTAGCAACGCAATTTGATTTTCTTTTGATAAAGAAAACTTACCACGTGTTTTTGCATCAGCTTTTTTATAGCTAACCCCAATATTGTAAAAGTACTCTTGCCTGTCTTGTAGCATAGTTTGTAAAAGTTATGCAAAAGTAAAAACTTCATTAATAAGAAAATGTCGCTAAAAGTACTTTTTATAACGATAACAGTTTTTTGTTTAATTTTAACATAATTAATTTAAAGAAACCCTTATTTTTGCAGGACAATTATGGCTGTAATCAAGTTTTATATAGAATCATTCTAAATAGAAAGAAAACAAAAATTATGTTTAAAAATGTCGGAGAAAGTTCTTTTGATGAAATTACTTTAGAAAAAGGTTTTTATGTACTTCATTTTCAGAATGAAAGTAATGTTGTTCAAAATTTTGAAAGAGAAATTAATAGTACATTTATACAAATGCATTTTTGTTTGCGCGGAAATTCAAAATTTCTTTTTAATAACGGCACCTATTCTTTTGATGTTTTAGATAATAGATCAATTTTATTATACAATCCGCAGAGAATTTTACCAATAAATTTAGAAATTCAGCCAAAAACAACCTTAATATCTTTGTTAATTTCTATTGAAAAATTTCACTCATTATTTTCAAAAGAATCTGGTTATATTCCTTTTTTAAGTAATGAAAACACTAATAAAAAATATTATGATGATAAAGAAATTAAACCAACTGTATCTATTGTATTGCAACAAATCATCAACTCTAACATAAATAGCTCTATTAGAGAATTATATGTTAAAGGGAAAGTATATGAATTATTAAGTTTACACTTTCAAAAAGATGAAACTGCAGAAGGAGAATATTGTCCTTTTTTGGTGGATGATCAAAATGTTTTAAAAATTAGAAAAGCAAAAGAAATTATTATTTCAAGAATGGCAGAACCACCAAGTTTGCAAGAATTAGCGAATGAAATTGGCCTGAATATTAAAAAATTAAAAGAAGGTTTTAAGCAAATTTATGGCGATTCTGTATTCAGTTTTTTGTTTGATTACAAAATGGAACATGCCAGAAAGTTACTAGAAACAAACCAATTTAACGTAAATGAAGTTGGTATACAAATTGGCTATAGTACTGCAAGCCATTTTATTGCAGCGTTTAAAAAGAAATTTGGGACAACACCAAAGAAATATGTAATGAGTTTAAATCAGTAGAATAGTATTTAGTGGCAGTAATCAGTGGCAGTTTGCACAGTTAAAAAAATAGATTTTGAAACAACTAACACACAGCGACATAGAAAATAAGCAGCAGCAGTTCCCAATAACGATTGTTTGTGATGCAATTAGAACTCCAGAAAACATAGGAATGTGTTTTCGTGTTTCCGAAAGTTTTGGTGTGCAAAAAATATATTTTCATACAAATTCTCCCTCTTTAGAAAACAGAAAGGTTACAAACACAGCAAGGAATACCATCAGTCAAATTGAACATGCTTCTTATAATGATTTTGATACCGTTATTCATCATTTAAAAGCAGAAGGAAACACTATTATTGGTATAGAAATTACTGATAAAAGTATCAATATTCAAGATTTTAATTTTAAAAAATATGAAAAAATCGTATTACTTTTGGGTAGTGAAAGAAACGGAATAGAAAACATTAATTTAGTTGATCATACAATTTCAATACCAATGTTTGGTAGAAATTCTAGCATGAATGTGGTTCATAGTCTAGCAATTACACTTTATGAAGTTACAAATCAGTTGGCAGTAAGCAGTAAGCAGTAAGCAGTAAGCAAAAATAGATTCTGAAATCAAAATCAGAATAAAAAATAAATACTGGAATAAATTCAGCAAAAAATGAAAGGAGTTTTATTAGTAAATTTAGGATCACCAGCAAGTACATCAACCAAAGATGTAAGAAAATATTTGGATGAATTTTTGATGGACGAAAGAGTAATTGACGCTCCAAAATGGCTAAGAACCATATTGGTTAGGGGAATTATTTTAAATACCAGACCAAAAAAATCTGCAAAAGCGTATAAAAAAATCTGGTGGGATGAAGGTTCTCCATTGATCGTTTTATCAGAAAGATTACTAGACAAAGTACAAAAGAAAACAGAATTACCAGTTTCATTATCAATGAGATATGGAAGTCCGTCTATAAAAATGGGCTTACAAGAATTGCATGATAAAGGTGTAACAGATGTTTTAATTGTCCCTTTGTATCCACAACATGCAATGGCCACAACAGATACTATTTTGGTGTTGGCAGAAGAATTAAGACAAGAGTTTTTTCCTCTAATGAAGTTCAAACATATTCCTGCTTTTTATCACAAAAAAGACTATATAAAAGTTTTAGCAGAGAACATTAAAAATAATTTGGAAGGTAAGGAATGGGATAAAATCCTATTTTCTTATCATGGAATTCCAGAAAGGCATGTTCGTAAATCTGATATTACAATAGGCCATTGCAAACCAAATGATAGCGTAAATTTTGAATGTTGTAAAACCAGTTCTGCTGCACACGAATTTTGCTACAAGCACCAATGTTATGAAACTACAAAACAAGTAGTAGAATATTTAGACTTGCAACCACATCAATATTTTGTTTCTTTCCAATCTAGATTGGCTGGAGATCCATGGTTGCAGCCTTACACAGACAAATTATTAGAAAAATATCCAGAAGAAGGTGTTAAAAAATTAGCTGTGGTTACACCTGCATTTGTTTCTGATTGTTTAGAAACTTTAGAGGAAATTGCCATGGAAGGTAAAGAGGAATTTTTAAAAGCTGGTGGCGAAGCATTTTACGCAATTCCTTGTATAAATGACAATGACGCTTGGGTAGATGTTTTGGTAAACTGGATTGAAGAATAGCGTTTTAAGTAAGCAGTAGGCAGTAGGCAAATTTAAAAATTTTGAAGCTAAATAAAAACTTATGGATTTTTTATACGTAAAAGCATTGCATATTATTTTTGTGGTTACCTGGTTTGCTGGTTTATTTTATATTCCTAGATTATTTATTTACCATGTTGAAGCCGAAAATAAACCCGAACCTGCAAAAGAAATTTTACAAACTCAGTATAAATTAATGAGCAAACGCTTGTGGTACATTATTACTTGGCCATCGGCAGTATTAGCAAGTTTTTTTGCAATTTGGTTACTTGTTAAAAATCCTTATTATTTAACAGAACCTTGGATGCATGTTAAACTAGCATTCGTTTTAGCCTTGTATTTTTATCATTATTATTGTCAAGTAATTTATGGCCAATTACAAAGAGATATCATTAAATACTCTGCTTTTAAGCTAAGAATCTGGAATGAGGTTGCTACCATTATTCTTTTTGCTGTGGTTTTTTTAGTAACACTTAAAAGCGCCATTAACTGGATTTGGGGTGTTGTCGGAATTATTCTTTTTGGGGTTTTACTGATGTTAGGAATTAGACTCTACAAAAAAATCAGAGAAAAGAAATCTTGGGAAAAAGCAGAGAAAGAGGCTTTGGAAGAGAAATAGTTTTCAGTATTCAGTAGCAGTTTGCAGCCTGCAGTTAGTTTGATACTTTATAAACTGCCACTGAGAATTGTTACTGCAAAATGTTGGTTGTTACAACTACTAAAAACTACCTACTTATACTCTGCTCAAAAGGAATTCTATTAATAATACTTCTGCCCAAAGTAATCTCATCTGCATATTCTAACTCATCACCAACAGCAATTCCTCTTGCAATTGTTGATGTTGTAATTTTGAATTTTTCTATTTGCTTAAAGATATAGAAATTAGTTGTATCGCCTTCCATCGTTGAACTTAATGCGAAAATTAATTCTTTAATTTCGTTATTTGCTACTTTTTTAATCAAAGAATCTATCTGTAAGTTTTGGGGTCCAATACCTTCAATAGGAGAAATCTTACCTCCTAAAACATGATACAATCCGTTGAATTGTGAAGTGCTTTCTATAGCCATCACATCTCTAATATCCTCAACAACACAAACAATCTCAGGATTTCTTTTTACATTATTACAAATATCACATACATCAGTATCAGAAATATTAAAACATTTTTGGCAATTTTTTACATCGTTTCTTAAATGCAATAAAGCTTCAGTTAAGTAACTTGTATTCTCTTTGGGTTGCTTTAACAAATGTAAAACCAAACGCAAAGCTGTGCGCTTTCCAATTCCTGGTAAACGTGAGACTTCGTTTACTGCATTTTCTAATATTTTTGATGAAAAATCCATGGCCTCAAAAGTACAATTTTAAAGAGAAAAAATAAGAAAGTAAAAAGATAAAAAATGATAAATTTAGAAACTAAGTCTTTTTTATTTTCTCAATTTCCTATTCTCTAAAATCATATATTCGTACTCTAAAATTATCCTTAATTCATGCAACCAATTTATATTATCTTATTGATAGTCGCTTATTTTTCTGTTTTAATTTTTATTTCTCATATCACCGGAAAATCAGCAAATAACAAAACTTTTTTTAAAGCAGATAATTCTTCACCTTGGTATTTAGTTGCGTTCGGCATGATAGGTGCTTCTCTTTCTGGAGTTACTTTTATCTCTGTTCCTGGTTGGGTAGAATCGCAAAGCATGAGCTACATGCAAATGGTTTTTGGCTATGTTGTTGGTTACGCAGTAATTGGCACGGTATTGCTCCCACTCTATTATCGATTAAACTTAACATCTATTTACACCTATTTACAAGATCGTTTTGGTGATTATTCTTATAAAACTGGTGCAAGTTTCTTCTTATTATCAAGAACTATAGGCGCTTCTTTTAGGCTTTTTTTAGTGGCAAATGTGTTACAATTATTATTGTTTGATGCCTACGGAGTTCCGTTTTGGGTAACTGTAACAATCACAATTGCATTAATATGGTTGTACACTTTTAGAGGCGGAATGAAAACAATTGTTTGGACAGATACTTTGCAAACATTATTTATGTTAATTGCTGTTGGTGTCTGTATTTATATCATTTCTTCTGAATTAGAGATTTCTAATATATTCTCTTATGTTGCTGATAGCAAACTTTCTAAAACCTTCTTTTTTGAAGATGTAAATGCAGGAAATTATTTCTGGAAGCAATTTTTAGCAGGTGCATTTGTTTCTATTGTAATGACTGGTTTAGATCAAGACATGATGCAAAAAAACCTAACGTGTAGAAACTTAAAAGATGCTCAAAAAAATATGTTTTGGTTTACCATTGTTCTGGTAATTGTAAACTTCTTCTTTTTAGCGCTAGGAATTTTGCTTACAGATTATGCTCAAAAAAACGGAATTGATGCACACAAAGACGAATTGTTTCCAATATTAGCGACCAAAGGAACGCTGGGTATAGCAACTGCTATTTTCTTTTTATTGGGCTTAATTGCAGCTGCATATTCTAGCGCAGATTCTGCCTTAACAGCTTTAACCACTTCTTTTAGTATCGATATTTTGGAAATTGACAAAAAGAAAAGCGAAAAAGACCAAGAAAAAATAAGAAAGAGAATCCACATATTATTCTCATTCATATTAATAGCAACCATTTTAACCTTCAAATATTTTATTGCTGATGCCAGCATCATTGCCAAAATATTCACATTTGCGAATTATACCTATGGTCCTTTATTAGGTTTATATGCATTTGGTTTATTTACTAATTTAAAAGTAAAAGACAAAGCTGTTCCTTTTATTTGCTTTGCTTCTCCATTTTTAACCTATTTAGTTAACTTTTTATGTTTACACTATTTTAATTTCGACTTTGGTTTTGCGCTATTAATTTTAAACGGATTAATTACATTAATAGGTTTATCGCTTTTTAAAATAAGGGAGCAGAAGTCTTAAAAAATATTTTATTAGGTTGACAAGGTTTTACATTTATTAATAATTTATGTAACAAATGCTATTCTGTTAATTACATCTTAGTATTTTATACATATCATTACCTAATAGTATTAAAAACCTTTTAATTTTAGTTATTACTTTACTATTCCTTCAACTATCAATTACTATTAACAAAATTAACACCTCGCTAAATGCCGATTGCGGTATTTATAAACTAAATGACAATAATGGTCTAAATAACAATGGTGTTTCTCTGCAAAACTAACCTCTGTGATTCAGAATTGTAACGGTACTTCCACTATTCAAATTTTAATTTCTCACAATGGTTGCGAAAGACGAAGTTGTAAAGAATTAAGTCATTTTTCTGTAAAAGCTACACCAAGAACATATTCTAATGTTTCTTAGAGCAGTATTTTCAGGAAATACCAGTGGGAATTTAGAATTATCTTAAGGAAATAAGGATCCTTTTAATGGTTTTAAATTAGATAATGTAAATGGTATTGGTGTCGGAATAGTGGTTCTTTTACGATGACTTACATCTTAACTAGTTTAAAAGATCTTCAATTTCTTGTAAAAGCTGGTAATAATTATACTCAACTTGCACATTTTTAATATCAAAGTTTCAATCAGTATTAAATTGTTTAAATCAAAATAACAAAGCTTAAGACAAGATATTACTGATGGCTATAAATATGAAGGTGTTATTAAAATGGATGCTGAAGTAAAGATGCTTTTTATCATGCAGATGGTAACTGAGACTTAGATTATAATTCGGATTTTACAGAGATGTTAAACTACTTTGTATAGAATGATTTTGATAGAATATATCAAGATGATGAGTCCTCAATAAACAGAAATGTTGAGATTATTGCAACTAGTGAATATGATTACTTAACAGTTTACAAATTATTACTAACCAATACATTGTCTGCTAAAGGATCTAGTTTTATGCAACTAGGTGAAATCAAATCTTCAATAGAACGAAGGGGAAAATAGAGAGTAATGGCCGATTTATGTGAAGAAAAGCAAATACAATATGTGCTTTTTGATATATTTTTATCAACAAGTAAGACTATTAAAATTTCTACGGATGATCTAACAACTATCACCTTTACATTCTTACCCAAGAATCAAATACAAACGATTTAGACCTTACTACTAAGGATGTGAAGTTTACTAAAACAGTAGCTAGCGAATCTTTGAGTTTAATCACCGAGCTAAAAAAAAACTTTATAATTTATCCAAACCCTTACAAAGGAAATGTAAAAGTGATCTTGTTTAGTGATGCTTTTACAAAAGCACCGGTTTTGTTATACAATTTTACCGGTAAAGAAATCTACTCTGCTGCTGTAAAACTAACAAGTGGTAAAAACGAAATAAATTTTAACGTGAAAATAAAACTAGGAATCCTATTATTTAAAGTGAATAGTAAACAAACCAATTACGGAACATCTAAAATTATTTTTAAATAGTCAATCTTAAAATCATAAGTACTAAAAGAGGAACTATTTGGTTCTTCTTTTTTTTGAGATAAAATATTTTATTCTTAACTATTAAAAATAAACATTCGTATTTTTACTACTTATAAAATTATAAAATGCAAAAAGACTTAAGTAATTACAGAAAATCTTACGACAAAGAAGAGCTCTTAGAAAGTAACTGCCCAGAAAATCCGATACAATTATTTCAAACTTGGTTTTTAAATGCAGATAAATCTAATCAGCTAGATGAAAGCAATGCGATGACTGTTTCATCAATAGGTTTAGACGGATTTCCAAAAAGTAGAGTTGTTTTATTAAAAAAATATACTTCGGATGGTTTTATTTTTTATACCAATTATGATTCAGAAAAAGGAAAAGCTATTGCTAAAAACAATAATGTTTGTTTGTCTTTTTTTTGGCCAGCTTTAGAGCAACAAATTATTATTAAAGGTAAAGCAGAACTACTAGCAAATGATTTATCTGATAGTTATTTTGATTCTAGACCAAATGGAAGTAAATTAGGCGCTTGGGCATCTAACCAAAGTTCTGTAGTTTCTTCAAGAAAAGAATTGGATGACAACTTAGTATCCATTGAAAAAAAATTTGAAGGAAAAGAAATTTCAAGACCAAAAAATTGGGGAGGTTATTTAGTAAAACCTATTTCTATCGAGTTTTGGCAGGGTAGACCAAATAGAATGCATGACAGAATAAGATATAACTTAAAAAAAGATTTTTCTTGGAAAATAGAACGTTTATCACCTTAATTTTTATATTTACAAACTTATACTAAAATTAAATGAAAACACTTTATATAGTTAGACACGCTAAATCTTCATGGGACTATGAAGAAATTGAAGATATAGATAGGCCTTTAAAAAAACGCGGAATTAAAGACGCACATTTAATGTCTAAAGTACTGTCAACCATAATTTCTAGACCAGATGTTTTTGTGTCTAGTAGTGCAAATAGAGCACTACATACTGCTGTTATTTTTTGCGAAAATTTTGAATATGCTTTATCTAACTTAAAAATTAGACGCCAATTATATAGCTTTAGTGACGGTTATTTAGTAAAAACGGTAAAAGCTTTGGATGACGGATTTAGTTCTGCAATTATTTTTAGCCATGATCACGGTATAAATACTTTTGTTAATAAATTTGGCAGTAAGCCTTTAGCGCACGTTCCAACTTGCGGTGTTGTAGGCATACAGTTTGAAGAAAAACATTGGAAAAATATTAAAAAAGGTAAAACTATTTTAACTGAATTTCCGAAAAATCATAAATAAAGAAGTTTGTTAGAAATAAAAAAATATGGGGCAATAGATATTGGATCAAATGCAATTAGATTATTAGTTTCTAATGTTATTGTTACCGAAGGAAAAGAACCTCAATTTAAAAAATCTGCTTTAGTTCGTGTTCCAATCCGTTTGGGAGCCGATGCTTTTGTTAGTGGAATCATTGGTGAAGAAAACACTAAAAGAATGATTGACGCTATGGAAGCTTTTAAACTCTTAATTAAAGTTCATAACGTAGAAAGATACAAAGCCTGCGCAACTTCTGCAATGAGAGAAGCCAAAAACGGTTTAGAAATAGTAGAAAAAATTTTTAACGAAACAGGGGTTCAAATTGATATTATTAGCGGTAAAGAAGAAGCTGCTATAATTTCATCTACAGATTTAAATCAATTAATTGAAGGCAACAATTCTTATTTATATGTAGATGTTGGTGGTGGTAGTACAGAATTTACTGTTTACTCGGAAGGTAATATTGTTGTTTCCAAATCTTTTAAAATGGGAACCGTCCGTTTATTAAGTAATAAAAAGTCCGTTAATAAAGAAATTTTCTTAAATGTTGAGAAATGGATTAAAAAAAACACCTTAGGTCTAAAAAATCTTTCTTTAATAGGTTCTGGTGGTAATATCAACAAACTCTTTAAAATGTCTGGTAGGTTAGAAGGAAAACCTATTTCTTTTATATACTTAAACGCTCAATACCAATTTCTAAAACAAATGAGCTACCAAGATAGAATCTCTGAGTTGAGTTTAAATCCTGATAGAGCAGATGTTATTATACCCGCTACAAAAATATATATCTCTGCAATGAAATGGAGTGGAGCTACAAAATTATATGTCCCGAAAATAGGGCTTTCAGACGGAATTATTAAAAGTTTGTATTATAATAAGTTATAATTTATATTATAACTATTTTTAATACCGCAAAATTCTTGCTATTTTCTCAAAACAGAAGGTATTTATTATTATTTTTTGTAAAAAAAATTCTTTTTTATTTCGCTTTTTTAATGCTTGGCGCTGTAGTTTTTGGTCAAGATTTACCAAAAAACCCAAAACAAGGAAAATGTTATGTACGTTGTAAAACACCAGATATTTGAAAAAATAAGACAATCAATGTTCCTGTTTCTTCATAATATAAAATAATAATTACACATCCTACAGAATACAGAACAATTAAAGAAAAAGTTTTGATTAAAGAGGCTGGTGTAGAGATTTTATAATGAATCTTATGAATATGTTTACTCATAAAACAAAGTTTATATTTTTAAGTTTCTAACCCGACTACCAAAGTAGAGCTTCGGAGTGTTATTTGAATTAAACAGTGTTTTTAAAATCAGTTTTATTGTACATGGTCTTTTATAATTGCATCAAATTTATGTTGATCTTCTATAAAAACTGTTTCAATTTCTAGAAATGAGAGCGCTTCTAATTTATTTGAAAGTCGAACATAATCTTTCTCTGTTGTTAAAATCAACTTATTAACAGCACGTATTGCTTTAAATTTTTGCTGTATCGTATTTATTTCTTTAGATGAAAAAGGATGATGATCTGTGTATTTTAAATGAGTAAACTTGATATCTTTTTTATTCAGAAACTCTAATAACGGATTTGGATTTGCAATTCCAGTTATTAACAAAACTTGGAACTCTTTTAATTCTTTTAGAGTAATTTCTTGGCTTCCAGAAATTTTATCAGCGTACGAAATACTTGTAAAAAAAACTTCTTTATTAAATTTCTGCAACTTACTATTAATAAGTTCTTTCTCTTCTTTTTTTAGGTTAAGTGGGCATTTAGTAACTACGATTACATCAGTTCTCCCTGATCCTGCAGCACTTTCTCTTAAGTTTCCTGTTGGTAATAAAAAATCATCCGTAAATAAATCATCATATTTGGTTAGTAAAATATAAAAACTTCCTTTAACTTTTCTATGCTGATATGCGTCATCTAATAAAACTACTTCTGGTAATTTTAGAGCAACTAAATTAGTAATCCCTACTACCCTATTTTCATTAACGGCTACATCTATATTGCTAAATTTTTTGAAGTATTGTAAAGGCTCATCACCAACATCGTTTAGTGTATGATGATCGTTTACTAGCACAAAACCCTTTGTTTTTCGCTTATAACCTCTGCTTAAAACGGAAACTTTGTATGTGTCTTTTAATAATCGTATTAAATATTCTATTTGTGGAGTTTTTCCTGTTCCTCCAACACTTAGATTACCAACAACAATAATTGGTATTTTAAAAGAAGTTGATTTTAAAAATTGAACATCAAACAAAATATTACGAATTGTTGTTATCAAATCGTATAAAATTGCAAAAGGAAATAATAAAAATCGTACTAATTTCATGAGGATAAAAATACACTAAAAGAATTTCTTAAATGCACCCAAAAAACTTAAGAAGTAATAAAAATATTTTAATGTTTAATTTAATGTTTAGGAAAAAGGTAAAATTCTATGCTTTATACATCTATTTTCCTGTCTGGTTGAACGTAAATTTCATATAAAAATTAATTTTAAAAGAGATTATATGTTAGACCTCGAAACTTTTTTCGTTTAAAAATAGTAACTTTGAGTTTCAATACATTTTAAAAATGATCATTAAAGATATCACAGATTACATTGAAGAATTAGCACCTTTAAACTATGCAGAGGATTTTGATAATGTTGGTTTATTGGTTGGTACTTGCAATACAAAAATTACTGGTGTTTTAGTAACTTTAGATACTTTAGAGGTAACTGTAAATGAGGCAATTGCTAAAAAGTGTAATTTAATTATTAGTTTTCATCCTATAATTTTTAGCGGACTAAAAAAATTAAACGATAATTCTTATGTTGAAAGAGTCGTGTTAAAAGCAATTAAAAATGACATCGCAATTTATGCAACTCACACTGCGCTAGACAATTCTAAAAAAGGAGTTTCCGCAAAAATGTGTGAAGTTATAGGTTTAAAAAACACGCGTATTTTAATCCCTAAAAAAGGAATTATTAAAAAACTTACTACATATGTGCCAATAATAAATGCAGATGCTTTAAAAGCTGCCCTTTTTTCCTCTGGTGCAGGAAAAATTGGAAACTATGACCATAGTTCTTTTACAGTTGTAGGTGATGGAACTTTTAAAGGAAATGAAAACTCAAATCCTGTAGTAGGTATAAAAGGAAAACTTCATACAGAAAGAGAAGCAAAAATATCTGTAATTTATGAAAGTAAAAATGAAACAGCTATTTTAAAAGCATTACAAGAAAATCATCCTTATGAAGAAATTGCCTACGAAATTGTAACCACAGAAAATGTGCATCAAGATATTGGGATGGGAATGATTGGCGAATTGCCATCAGAAATGGAAGGAAAAGAGTTTTTATTGTATTTGAAAAACACAATGAAGACCAATTGTGTTCGTCATTCTGCTTTTATCAATAAAAAAATAAAGAAAGTAGCAGTTTTAGGTGGTTCTGGAAGTTTTGCTATTTCTAATGCAAAAAAAGCGGGTGCAGATGCTTATGTAAGTGCCGATTTTAAGTATCATGAATTTTTTACAGCAGAAAATAGTATACTTTTGGCAGATATTGGGCATTATGAAAGCGAACAGTTTACAAAAAACCTTTTAGTAGATTATCTTACAAAAAAATTTAGTAGTTTTGCAGTCATTTTATCAGAAAAAAATACAAATCCTATATATTATATATAATCATGGCAAAGAAGAAAGAAGTTTCAATTGAAGAAAAATTAAGAGCATTGTATGATTTACAATTAATTGACTCTAGAATTGACGAAATTAGAAACGTTAGAGGAGAATTACCTTTAGAAGTTGAAGATTTAGAAGATGAAGTTGCTGGATTAAACACTAGAATTTCTAATTTATCTAAAGAGCTTGCTAATTTGGAAACAGATATCAATAACAAAAAATTAGCGATTGAAGAATCTAACGGCTTAATGAAAAAATACGATGAGCAACAAAAGAAAGTTAGAAATAACAGAGAGTTTGATTCATTGTCTAAAGAAATTGAATACCAAGATTTAGAAATTCAATTAGCAGAAAAAAGAATTATAGAATACAAAGCTAAAATTGCTCAGAAAAATGAAGTAATTGACGCTACTAAAGAAAAAATGGCAAAACAAGAGAAGCATTTAGGTCATAAAAAATCTGAATTAGATGCTATTTTGAAAGAAACTGAAAAAGAAGAAAAGATTTTATTAGAGAAATCTATAGAATATTCTGATTCTATAGACGACCATTTACTTTCTGCTTATAGTAGAATTAGAACTAAAGTAAAAAATGGTTTAGCAGTTGTTGCAATAGAACGCGGAGCTTCTGGAGGATCTTATTTTACAATTCCACCTCAAGTTCAATTAGAAATTGCTAACAGAAAGAAAATTACTATCGATGAGCATAGTGGTCGTATTTTAGTTGATGCTGCATTGGCTATTGAAGAAAAAGAAAAAATTGACAAGTTATTTGCTTAATTAAATATACCATTAAAAAAAACTCGAAGTTTAAACTTCGAGTTTTTTTTTGAAAAATTTTAAGCTAAAATCTTCAAGCATCGCCCTAAGATATTTTATTAACTTAATAATCTAAATTCTTAAGATAGCTTAATTTTTCCTTCCAAATTGCCAAATCTTCTTTATGAGCTTCCAATTTATTTTTTACATTCAAAAACAAAGGATTATTATCTTTTACATTAGAGAAAAAGCCCATATTATTCTCTAATTGTTGAATTTCTTTAAAGATTTCATCAATCTTTTTTCTTACAAATATTTCTTCTGAATCTAGCTTCTTACTATCATTATCATCCGCTAAAGAATCTACAACATTAGTAAATTTCATCATTGAAACTTCATTTTTATCTAAAGATAAACTTTCTAGCATTCTATCTATCTGCTTATTAAATTTACCTTCTAAATGACGAACTTCTCTAGGTAATCTTCCTAAATCTTTCCAAGAATTAATAGCTTCTAAAACTGAATCTTTAGTTGCATCTTCTGTTGTTTTTAAATTATCTAAAAACTCTTTTTTAGTGTCTATTATAAGTTGCTGTTCTTTACTTACTGCATTTTTTTCCTCATGGAATCTATCAAAATAATGGTTACAAGCGGCTTTAAAACGTTTCCAAATATCATCTGAAAATTTACGAGGAACATGACCTATTTTTTTCCAATCTGATTGTACTTTTTTCATGGCATTTGTAACCATTTCCCAATCATCACTATCTTTTATAGATTCTGCATATTCAATTAATGCAATTTTCTGCTCTAAATTTTCTTGCTGCCCACTTTTTTCTTGCTTATAAAAAACGTTTTTAGCCGCATTAAATTTTTTGGTAGCACTTTTAAATTTTTGCCAAACCTCTTCGCTTTTAGAATACGGTAATTTACCAGCGTTAAAATAATCTTTTCTTAATTTTTCAATTTGATTAATACTTTTCTGCCAATCACTATGAGATTTGTTATTAGAGGGATCATAGGCATGAATAGCTTCGATTATAATTAATTTTTTCTCTATGATTTCATCATATTTAGAACGCATTTCTCTATAATGATCGTGTCTTTTATCATGAATAGTTTTAGTTGCAGCACTAAATCTTTGCCAAACTTCTTCACGCATTTCTTTAGCAACTGGCCCTACATCTTCTTTCCACTTTTTATGTAAATCTTGTAATTCTTTAAATGCAAAATTAATATCTGCCTCTTCTGATAAAGCTTCTGCTTTTTCTATAATTTTTATTTTTTTCTCTAAATTGTGTTTAAATTCTAAATCTCTGAAATCATTACTTAAATGTAATAAATCATAAAAGCGCTCAACATGATGATGGTATGTTTTCCAAGTGTCATTATAATGAGATTTTGGAACTGATCCGATTGTAAGCCATGTGTCCTGAATTTCTTTAAAATTTTTATACATTGTAGGAGTATCTGCTTCTTCAATTAAATTTTTCAGATTTTCGATTACTTGTTCACGCTTTAAAAAGTTTTCATTTAAATTATTTTCTAAATTTTTATAAAAAGCGTCTCTTTGCTTTTTATACTCTGACAACAAATGATTATAATCTGATTTTATAGGACTTGAAAACTGAAAATCAATAGAATTACCTCCTTCTGCGAGAAAAGCTGCTTTTTTCTCAGCTAACATTGCTCCAAACTTTTGATTAAAAGCACTTTTAAAAGCTTCAACTTGAGATTTTATTTTTTGAACAGGGTTCTCATCCAACGTCTTTTTTAAACTCGAAACCAATTCTTCTAACGAAAAAGTATCGTAATCTACAGCAGGAGATTCATATTCTTTAGACTCGTCATTTTCCGCATCTTCCGCAACAGACTTTTCAATTTCACTAACGGCAGCATTAGTTTCAATAACTATTTCTGGTTTTGATTCTTCTTTTTTCTCTTCAAGTTTAGAAGTCGAGTCACCAACTATTTCTTCGTTTTTTTCAACGATTTTTTCATTCTCATCTAACATATCTACAATGTTTAAGGTCGTTTATAAAATACTTTTAATATAAAGCATAAAGATACAGACAACTTATAAAATCTACAAGTTAAGTTTATAAGTATAATTTACCCTAAATTAATCATTCCAAATTCTCCAAGATTCTTCTGCTTGTAATTGCAACATTTCAAATCCGTTTTTAATAATTGCCCCTTTTTCTTTTCCTTTGGATAAGAAAGTAGAAATTTCTGGATTGTAAATTAAATCGTATAATAAATGCGCTTCTGTTATAAATTGGTAGGGAATATCAGGATACTTTTCTGTCGCAGGAAAAGTTCCTAATGGCGTGCAATTAATAATTACCGTATAATTAAGAAGTATGTCTTGGGTTAAGCTACTGTAGGAAATCTCGTTTTTGCCTTCTGGATTTCTAGACACAAACTTAAACTTCATATTATTTTTATTTAAAGTATATGCTATTGCTTTTGATGCACCACCAGTTCCTAAAATTAAAGCTTTTTTATGATGACTTTGCAACAGTGGTTTTATCGAATTTTCAAAACCAACAACATCTGAATTGTATCCTTTTAGATTTCCTCTTCTAGTAAATTTAATGGTATTTACTGCTCCAATTTTTTTTGCAGTTTCATCTAATTTATCTAAAAAAGGAATAATTTCCTCTTTATAAGGAATGGTTACATTAATGCCTTTTAAATTATTTTCTTTACCTATAATTAGAGGGAAATCTTTTATTTGCTGAATATCAAAATTTAAATACTTGTGTTTTTTAAGATTTAATTTCTCGAACTTTTCTGTAAAATATCCTCTAGAAAATGAGTAAGAAATATTTTTCCCTAATAAACCAAAAATCTTATTTTCTTCTTCTTTCATAATAATCTATTGCTAAAATTAAACCAATACCTAAAAAAATAAAAAAGATTGCTAAAAATGTTTGTAGACTATCTAATTCTGGTATAAATCTTTGGTAATTTTCAATTATTTTATTTCCTTTTTTATCAAACAAAAAATCGCCATTATTAGTTGTATGGATTTTAGTTTTCCAAGGCCAAACAATACCTAAAGAACCTGTTATAAAACCTATAATAATTGCATTTACTATTTTATTAAAACGTTTTAAAACATACCCTAATACATGAGAGATAGCGACTAAACCAAAAGCAGAACCCGCAGTAAAAACAGTAATAATTTTTAAATATCTTATTTTGATTGGATCTGATAAAACTTCGAAATTTCCTGAAACTAAATTTGTAAAAACATTAAGTAAAACATTTACAGAGTCTACTAAAAGTAACACGTAATTACCTAATAAAATTAAAATAAAAGAACCAGAAAGCCCAGGGAGCGTCATACCAGAAACACCAATAATACCACAAATAAATACAAACCAAAGATTATCGTTTTCTTTGGCTGGTGTTAAAAAACTAATTCCTAAACCAAGCGTTATTCCAATAATTAGGCATATAAAATTCTTTCTATTCCATTCTCCAAAATCTTTTCCTATGTAGTAAATAGAGCCCATAATCATACCAAAAAACCAACTCCAAACATACAGCTCATAATATTTTAAAAAGTAATCTAAAATTAAAGAAATACTAAAATAACTAAAAATACTACCCGCCATTATTAGCGTTAAAAATTGTGCATTTGTATATCGAAAAAAACTTTTAAACCTACCTTTTAGAAGAAACTTTAAAGCATTTAAATTTACTTTTCTAAAAGAATAAATTAACTCTTCATAGAAACCTAAAACAAAAGAAACTGTTCCACCTGAAACCCCTGGGACTTTATTTGCTACTCCCATTAATAATCCTTTTAAGAAAAGATTTATTTTTTGTTTAAAGGTTCTGTTTTGGTACATTTATTATTTCTTAACGGCTAATTTCTCCATTAATAAAATTAGCAAAAAACCAATAACTGCCAAAATAATTGATAACATTATTTGTGCATCTCCATCAAAAGAAAAAGGGGAAACACTTTGTTCGTTAAATGCAACCTCAATTCCTTGAGAATTTGTACGCCATGTTATAGTTTCTTTCCATGGCCAAATTTTATTTAAAGAGCCAATAATAAAGCCTGTTAAAGCCGCTAAAGTATAATTTTTATAATTTGCGAACAACCATTTTAAAACTTTAGAAAAACTTAATAAACCAACAATAGCGCCTAACCCAACAGTTGCAACAGTTTTTAAATCTCTATCATTTACTGCTGCTAAAATTGGCTGGTAAGCACCTAATAACACTAAAATAAAAGCACCAGAAATTCCGGGTAAAATCATAGCACAAATTGCAATTGCACCCGCAAAAAACATAAAAAGTAAAGAAGAATTTTCTGTTACTAACGGATTTAGTGTTGTTATGTAATAAGCTAAAAAAGCACCTAAAATCAGTGACAAAATAGAGGTGAAATTCCATTTTGTTATTTGTTTGGCGATGTAAATAATACTAGCTAATACTAGACCAAAAAAGAAAGACCACAATAAAACAGGTTCATTTTCTAGCAAATATTTTATCGCTTTAGCTAAAGAAATGATACTTATAAAAATACCTATAAAAAGTGATAATAGAAAATTACCGTTCACTTGATTCCAAGCAGCCTTAAAACCTTCTTTTTTTAACGTTTTAAATAAGCTTAGGTTTACGTTACTTATTGACCCTAACAATTCTTCGTAAATACCAGAAATAAAGGCAATTGTTCCTCCAGAAACTCCGGGTACAACATCTGCAGCTCCCATAGCAATTCCTTTTAAACCAATAACAACATACTCTTTAATATTTCTATTCATTTTATTTTTTTTTGAAAAACGAAGATAGTAGATTTTTGAGGAAAAATTGAAATGTTACTTATAATTTGACTTGTTTCTTAGGATTTAAAATTGGACGATATCACAAAATTTAGAAAAGTATATAATCGTTGAATAGACTTAAATCTGTTAAAAAAATGATGATTAGCAATAAATCTAATACCCTTTTAATCTAAATCTAAGAGTAAAAAATTTTCTAAATTTAGAATTATATATTTGTGGAAGAATGTTAAAAAAACTAACTGCAGGAGGTTAAAGAGCCTAAAACAGATTTTTTTATGAATGACAAAAAAAAATGGACTTTTTACTCTAAGGCTTTTTTGTAATTTACAATTAACTTTTGCACTTTTTTATTTTCAAAAACTGTTGGATACAATTGCTTTAAAACGATATGGTAGTCATAATCTATTTTCATACCAGTAATTAAATGATAAAATCCGTATTTTTCTTTGTTTAGAATAAAAAATAAACCTGCTAATCGATATTCAATTTCTGCTATGTTTTTGTACGTTTTCTGTGCTTTAAATAATACTGTAATAGCATCTTCAAACTCACCTAAAAAAGACAATACATCTATTAAACCTGTATAAATCTCTAAGGCATCATCATTTAATTCTAAACAATTTTCAAAACCAATAACAGCTTCTTCAAAAAAATTAAGTTTTAGTTTAATTTGTGAATATTTTCTCCAATACAATGCATTGTCTTCATCAATTTTTAACGCTTTAGACAAGTAATAAGCTGCTTTTTGGTAGTTTTCATCATTGTAATATAAATCGGTAAGTAAAACCCAGCCTCTATCTAATAACGGATCTTCATGAACTGCTTTTTTGTAATAAGAAATTGCTACATCAAATTTATGTATTCTCTCGTAACACTCACCTATTCTAACATAGGCAAATGCAGTTGGATCGTCTAATTCTAGTGTGATTAAATAATTATCTATTGCTTCTTGATAGCGCTCTAATTCTTCTAAAGTTTTTGCTTTTTCTAAAAATCCACCAATAAAAAACTCATCAATTAAAACAGCATAATCAAAAGAATTTAAAGCTTCTTCATACCTTTTTAGTATAAAATATTGTCTTCCTAATTGATGCCAAGCAACTTCACAATATGGATTTTTGTTAATATAATCATCAAGATAAACTATAGCTTGCTCGTGCATTTGTTCCATATCAAAACAATATATGATATTGTAAAGCGCGGAATAATCCTCAACATCTTCTTCGATACATTGTATAAAACTTTGGCGTGCCTTGTAAAATTTATCTAAATACAGATATTCCATACCAATTAAAGACCACACATCCAATTTATCGTCTGTAAGAGTTAATGCTTTTTCTAGGTTAACGATAGCTTCTTTATGATTTCCTTTCTTAGAATTAATAGTTGCTTTTTGTATAAAAACCTCATCATTACTTGGCTCTATTTGCTCTAGTTTTTTAAGCAAATTCGAGGCTTTATCTAATTCATTTTCAAATACATAAATCTCTACTTGTAGCAGCTTTAAATCTACGGATTGTGGATGTTGTTCCAAACCAAGTTTTACCGCTTTTTTTGCCAGGGAATGTTTACCTGCATCTAAATAATGTATAATAATCTCCTCAAACTCAACTAAATCGAAAAAAAAGATATTGTTGGTTTTTAGCATGGATTCAAACTTCGTTAAAGACATAACTTAGGTGCTTTGAATTTTAATTTAAAGGTACTACAACAGATACTAAACTTTTAAATAAGTAGTTTTTGTTGTCAACAATTTAATTAACAACAAGCATTTACTTTAAACTAGACTAATTTACATTGATAAAAATTAAATTTTATAAAAAAATCTAATCAAAAGTAATCATTATAAGTTTCTTGGTATTGATAAAATTTTATAACAACAATCAGTTTTTGATAATTAGTGTCTTATTTTATTTTGCTCATACGTTTATTTACCCTAATTTTGATTTTCAATAGCTATCAACTAAAATTTGATAGATTTCTTATGAGCAAAAAAACCTTACTTAACTCAAAAGATATTGAAATTATCCTTCATCGATTAGCTTGTGAACTAATTGAAAATCATAATGATTTCTCAAATACTGTTTTAATTGGCTTGCAGCCAAGAGGCACTTATTTGGCAAACAGATTAACTGCTTTGTTAAAAAACGAGTACAGCATTAAAGACTTAAAATTAGGACTGTTAGATATTACTTTTTACAGGGATGACTTTAGAAGAAGGGACTCGCCTTTAGCAGCAACATCAACAGAAATCGATTTTTTAATTGAAGATAAAAAAGTAGTTATTATTGATGATGTTTTATTTTCTGGAAGAAGTATAAGAGCTGCATTAACTGCAATACAGTCTTTTGGAAGACCCGAAAGTATTGAGCTACTGGTTTTAATTGATCGTCGTTTTAGCAGACATTTACCGATTCAGCCAAATTATAAAGGCAGACAAGTTGATGCCATAAATGAAGAAAAAGTTTTAGTTTCTTGGAAAGAAACACATAAAAAAGATGCAGTTTATATAGAAGTAAAATAATATGGATCAATTAAGCGTAGAACATTTATTAGGCATAAAATATCTGAAAGCAACAGATATTGATCTTATTTTTAAAACTGCAGATCATTTTAAAGAAGTTATTAATAGACCCATAAAAAAGGTTCCTTCTCTTAGAGATATTACAATCGCAAATTTATTTTTTGAAAACAGCACAAGAACAAAACTTTCTTTTGAACTTGCTGAAAAAAGACTTTCTGCCGATGTGATTAATTTTTCGGCAAGTCAATCATCCGTAAAAAAAGGAGAAACTTTAATAGATACTGTTAACAATATTTTATCTATGAAGGTAGATATTGTTGTAATGAGACATGGAAATGTTGGCGCAGGTGTTTTCTTATCTAAACACGTAAATGCAAAAATTATAAATGCTGGTGATGGAACGCACGAGCATCCAACACAGGCGTTGTTAGACTCTTATTCTATAAGAGAAAAACTAGGCACTGTAAAAGGGAAAAAAATTGTTATTGTTGGCGATATTTTACATTCTAGAGTTGCTTTGTCAAATATATTTGCTCTGCAGTTACAGGGCGCACAAGTAAAAGTTTGTGGCCCAACCACATTAATACCCAAATACATAACTAGTTTAGGGGTAGAAGTAGAAACTAATCTTAAAAAAGCTCTGGAATGGTGTGATGTTGCGAATGTTTTAAGAGTACAGCACGAAAGAATGGATATTAAATATTTTCCATCAACAAGAGAATACACGCAACTTTTTGGAATCAACAAAGATGTTTTAGACAATCTTGGTAAGAAAATTGTAATTATGCATCCTGGACCTATAAATAGAGGTGTAGAAATTACGAGTGAAGTTGCAGATTCTGATCAATCTATTATTTTAAATCAAGTAGAAAACGGTGTTGCAGTAAGAATGGCAGTCATTTATTTATTAGCACAGCAAATCAAAAGGTAAATTGATGATTATAGAAGAAAAGAAAAAATACACACTTATTTCGTCAGATGAAGATTCATTTTCAGACTTTTATACTTCTTTTTTAAAAATAGAACAAGAGTCTAAAAAAGAGCACTTAGTGTTGCAAATTTCTAACAATATTAACATAACGAAAGAAGATTTTTTATTATTTTTGAATAACACAAAAAAGGAACAAAGTAAATCGTTCGTTATCGTTTACAATATTATAAATATTGATGACTTACCTCTGAATTTTAACATTGTCCCTACTTTATTGGAAGCAGAAGATATTTTAGAAATGGAAGCTATTGAAAGAGAATTAGGTTTTTAAAAACCAAAAAAATGATAAAAAAAATGATTTTTATTTTGTTTTTAGGCTTGTCCTTAATTGTGTTTTCTCAAGAAAAATCAATTGAAAAGTTATCTACTGCTCCAAACCCTTTTACAAATTCCACAGAAATAACTTTTAGTTCCACGGGTAATTTTACCATAATTTTCGCTGTAATCGATGTATTAGGTAAAACTGTTTACAAAGAAAAAGTTAAAGCTACGATTGGCAATAATTCATTCTCTTTTGAAAAAGGAAACTTACTTTCTGGCATCTATATTTATAGTATACAAGACAGAGAAAGTATAATTTCTAAACGTTTTGTAATTAAATGAGTTTAAACCTAACTATTTTAGGCTGTCATTCAGCAACTCCGCGCATAAATGCTTTTCCTACTTCTCAGTATTTAGAAATTAATAATCGACATTTTTTAATTGATTGTGGTGAAGGCACGCAGCGTCAAATGCGTAAATATAAAGTTGGTTTCTCTAAAATTGACCACATATTTATCTCTCATTTACATGGCGATCATTTTTATGGTTTAGTTGGCTTATTAGCCACTTATGGAATTTTAAGCAGAGAAAAAGAGCTTCATATCTACGGCCCAAAAGGGATAAAAAAAGTAACGCTATTACAGTTGAAAATTTCTGAATCGCATGCTAAATATCCAATTATATTTCACGAATTAATATCCAAAGAAAGTGAACTTATTTTTGAAGATGATAAAGTTTCTGTAAGAACTATTCCTTTAACACATAGAGTTTATACAAATGGGTACTTGTTCACTGAAAAAGAGAAACCAAGAAAATTAAACATGCTAAATATTAGTGGATATCCAGAAATTGATAAAGCTGATTATTTAAATATCAAGGCAGGTAAAGATGTTATTTTATCAACTGGAGAAATTGTTACAAATAAGGAGTTAACAATTGCACCAACAAAACCATTAAGTTTTGCTTTTTGTAGCGATACTTGTTACAAACCAGATATTATAACTATTATAGAAAATGCTGATTTACTATATCACGAGGCTACTTTTTTGGCCGATAGAGAAGATTTAGCTAAAAAAACAAAACATTCTACATCTAAACAAGCTGCTCAAATTGCAAAAGATGCGGGTGTAAAACAGCTTATTTTGGGTCATTACTCTGGCAGATATAAAGATATTTCATTGTTTCAAAAAGAAGCTAAAGAAATTTTCGAAAACACAGAACTGGCAACACCTGGTAAAATTTTTAGTATTGATTAATTGACAACATTACCAAAGTACAAGCAATTAAAACTTCAATATTATTTTTTTCTAGCAGTTTTACAAACTCATCATTTTCAGAACCAGGATTAAAGATTACTCTTCTTGGTTTTAAACCTATAATGTAATTATAAAATTCTTCTTGGTTTTTTGGATTGAGATACAAAGTAACAGTATCTATATTTTTATAGTCCTGCTTTTTATCATCAATAGTAATAGTTACAACTTTACCTTTCTTTATTCCTAAAGCAGCAACAGGTAATTCTTGATCTAACAACCTTTTAATTGCAATGTTAGAATATCTGTTTGGATTTGCTGATGCCCCAACAACTAATGTTACATTTTTCATAAAAATTAGTATTAAGTTAAATAATATTAATCATAATATCAAATATAAGCATTCGTAAGTCTATATAATTCTATTGAAGGAAAAAGTATTACTGAAGTACAATTTATCTACTTTCAAAAAAGAATTGAAACAATTAAATAGTAAAAGTAAATATGTGAGTACAAGAAGCTCACTAAAATAAAATGGTGCTTGTTTATCTCTTATTGACTAAAAAAAGCTGTAACCTTTTGTTAAATGATGTTTTTTAGAGAATGTAATCCTTTTTAATTTTGATTTTCCATCTATTTAAAACGATTAAATTAACAGACTAAAAAGCGAATCAAAGCAAAGCGTATATACTATAAAAACTCGTTTTTAAATAAACCTCAGTAAAATACGTGTATTTAAGTTTACAAAAAACCCGAAGCAACAATAGCTTCAGGTTTTTACTTTATCCTAAAAATAAGATTTCTATTTACCATCTAATAATTACAGAGCCCCAAGTAAAACCGCTACCAAAAGCAGCTAAAACTACCAAATCGTTGTCTTTAATTTTACCTTTTTCCCAGGCTTCAGTTAATGCAATAATTACGGATGCAGCAGTAGTATTTCCATAATTCATAATATTATTATAGACTTTATCATCCGATAATTTAAATTTCTTTTGAATAAATTGTGCAATACGTAAATTCGCTTGATGCGGAATTAACATATCAATATCTTCTTTTTGAAAGTTATTAGTTTCTAAACCTTCTATAATTGCTTCAGAAAAACGAGTAACTGCATGTTTAAAAACAAACTGACCATTCATATAAGGGAAATAAGAAACATCTTCGGGATCATTCGCTTCTAAAATTTCTGGAACCCATCTTTGCGTTGAAGGTCCTTCTAAAACTAATTCTTTAGCATGTTTACCTTCAGAGTGTAAATGAGAAGATAAAATTCCTTTTCCTTTTTCTTCACTTCTTGATAAAACAGCTGCTCCTGCTCCGTCACCAAAAATTACTGTAACACCTCTACCTCTGGTTGATCTTTCTAAACCTCCAGAATGATTTTCTGCACCAATAACTAAAATGTTTTTGTACATTCCTGTTTTTATAAATTGATCTGCAACAGACATTGCATAAATAAATCCAGAACATTGGTTTCGCACATCTAGAGCACCAATCGTTGGCATATCTAACATATCTTGAACTTGAACCCCACCACCAGGAAAATACATATCTGGACTTAAAGTTGCAAAAACAATAAAATCAATATCATCTTTTGTTAAGCCTGCTCTTTCAATTGCAATTCTAGCCGCTTTTGCACCCATCACTGCAGTAGTATCGTCTGTTTTTGGATCAATCCAGCGGCGTTCTTTTATTCCAGTTCGTTCTTCAATCCATTCATCAGAAGTCTCCATAAATTCCTTTAAATCATTGTTCGTAACAATATTGTCTGGAACATAATATCCAAGTCCGGTAATTTTTGAATTATACATATTTTATGGGTGTGTTTTTTAGTTATCTGTTTAATAGTGACTAACAAAAATAGTGATAAATTAACACCTTTACAAAAACACTGCATCTTTAACCAAACATTTTTTTTATTAATAGAAAAGACTATTTATCACTTTCAATAAAAACAGCCATTTCTTTAGGTGAATCTAAAGCCGTTTCTTTTAAAGAAGAAACCATAGAAAAAACGAATAACTTACTTAATAAAATTGCAAAAGTGACTGCTTTTGGTTTAAAAGCTCCTAAAATTGAGAATGTAAGAAATAGGTATTATTGGATTAGGAAAAACAAGTAAAATCTTAATACAAATGTTTTAACAGGTTGGTGAAAAATAACAATGCTACCTATTGCGACCTCAATTTGAAGTAAAAACAAAGATATTAAGAGATATTTAATTCTTTAATAGGGATTTTACTCATCGCATATTCAGAAATTGCAGTAATTGATAAAGAAGGATTTACACCCGGATTTGCAGAAATTATAGAACCATCGCAAACCATCATATTTTTATATCCAAAAACATTACAATTTTTATCGATTACGCCAGAATTGGTATCAGTTCCCATTACAGAACCACCTAAAATATGGGCGGTTGTTGTATTTCCTAAAAGTACATCTGTAAAATTCGAATATGGAATTCCTTTTATTTTCTCGCCAACTATTTTTCCTAAAGTCATTGCTTCAGGAATAAAAGCTGTTGGTTTTTCTCCTTCTTTTGCAATGGTTTTCATTTTTGTGAATCTGCCTCTTTTAATTTGCAAAGTGCTATCCAACGTTTGCATAAATAATAAAATAGTTGTTTTTTCTGCGTATTTTTTGGTGAACGTACTTTTTAAAACATAAAAAGGTTTTGTTATTAAAATGCTGAGAACTCCTAAAACTCTTATAATTCCGAATTTACCTTTAAAAGTAGGGACCGTCATCAATTTAAAAAAACTAGAACCTTTTGCATATCTAACAGGTTCTAAATGACTATTTTTATCTGTATGTAAAATTGAGCCAATTGCAATGCCTTTAGAATAATCCTTATTATCATTTATTGTTGAAGTTATAGACAATAAAGATTCATTATTTGTTCTAATATCTTTGCCAACAAATTTGGATAAATTGGGCAAAGAAGTTTCTTTTAACTTTAATAATAATGGAATTGTGCCCATAACTCCGCCAGAAAAAATAACACTTTTTGTAGTTATACTTTCTTTCTTTTTTTGTCCGATACTCGATTTATAACTTATTTTATATCCTTTTGAAGAATCGTCTTTGTTAATAGTTTCGACATTAAAAACTTCTTTTTCTGCTATTATTTTCGCACCTAATTGTTGCGCTAAATACAAGTAATTTTTATCTAATGTATTTTTAGAATTGTACCTACAACCAGTCATACAAGCGCCACAGTGAATGCATCCTTTTCTATCTGGACCTTTTCCGTCAAAATAAGGATCTTTAACTGTTTTACCTGGTTCACCAAAAAAAACAGCCACTTTTGCCGCTTCAAAATCTCTTTCTTTTCCTAAGTCTTTTGCAATGTCTTTTATCAATAAATCAGCATCATGCAACTTTGGATTCACTGCTGCTCCTAACATTTTATATGCTATTGTATAAAATGGTTTTAAATCCTCTTCCCAAGAATTCAACGTTGCCCAACTTCCTGTTTTAAAGAATTCTGCTTTAGGAATCGGCAATGTATTTGCATAGGTTAGAGAGCCACCACCAACACCAACTCCAGAAAGTACTGTAACATGATTTAAAAATGTCATTTTAAAAATGCCGTTTAAACCAAGTCTAGGAAACCACAACCATTTTTTAAGATTCCAATTTGTTTTTGGGAAATCGTTTTCTGCAAACCATTTTCCTTTTTCAATTACTAGAACTTTATATCCTTTTTCAGATAAACGCAAAGCACTTACAGAGCCGCCAAAACCACTTCCAATAATTACATAATCATACTCCAAATCCATTTTTAAATAAATATATTTTATAAAAATAATAAAAATTCAGATAAAAAAATAATCACTGTCATCTTGTCATAAAACTTCTTTTGGTATTTTTTTTGACTATTAGAGTTTTATAAATAATAAAATCAAACAAAATAGAAACAATATGGCTAAAGGAAACATTAATGTATCAGTAGAAAATATTTTTCCTCTGATAAAAAAATTCTTGTATTCTGATCACGAAATCTTTTTACGTGAACTTATTTCAAACGGTACAGATGCAACAACCAAACTAAAACACCTTATTGCTATTGGTGAAGCTAACACAGAGTTGGGTGATGCTAAAATTGAAATCAGCATTGATAAAAAAGCGAAAACCCTAACAATTAAAGACCAAGGATTAGGAATGACAATGGATGAAGTTGAAAAATACATCAACCAAATTGCATTTTCTGGTGCTGAAGAGTTTTTAGAAAAATATAAAGATGATAAAAACGAAACTGGCGTAATTGGTCATTTTGGTTTAGGTTTTTACTCTGCTTTTATGGTTGCTGAAAAAGTAGATATTTTTACAAAATCATTTAAAGAAGATGCCGCTGCTCATTGGACTTGTGATGGTTCTCCAGAATATACACTCGTTGAACATGACAAAAAAGACAGAGGAACAGAAATTGTTTTACACATTGCAGAAGACTCTTTAGACTTTTTAAAAGAAGATAAAATTAAAGGTCTACTAAACAAATACAATCGTTTTAACCAAGTGCCAATTAAATTTGGAACTAAAAAAGTAAACGATCCAGATTTTACGCCGCAAACAACAACAGATAAAGACGGAAAAGAAACTACAGAACCTCACAAAAAAATTGATGCTGATAACATCATCAACAATACAAATCCTGCTTGGACAAAAGCGCCTGCAGATTTAAGTGAGGAAGATTACAATAGTTTTTACAGAGAATTGTATCCAATGCAATTTGAAGAATCTTTATTCCATATTCATTTAAATGTTGATTATCCTTTTAATTTAACCGGAATTTTATTCTTTCCTAAGTTATCTCAAAGCATGGATATGCAAAAGGATAAAATACAATTATATCAAAATCAAGTATATGTAACCGATAATGTTGAAGGGATTGTACCAGACTTTTTACAAATGCTAAAAGGTGTTATTGATTCTCCAGACATTCCTTTAAATGTTTCTAGATCTTATTTGCAAGCAGACGGAGCCGTTAAAAAAATATCTGGCTATATCACTAAAAAAGTTGGTGACAAATTAATTTCTTTGTTCAAAAATAATCGTGAAGATTTTGAGAAAAAATGGAATGATATTAAAGTAATTATCGAATACGGAATGTTGTCTGAAGATAAATTCTTTGACAAAGCTAAGAAATTTGCTTTATACCCAACAGTTGCAGATTCTTATTTTACGTTTGATGAACTACTTGAAAAAACAAAAGATACTCAAACAGATAAAGACGGTAATCACGTTATTTTATATGCTTCTAACAAAGACGCACAACACAGTTATATCGAAGATGCAAGTGCAAAAGGATACGAAGTTGTTGTTTTAGATTCTCCTATTATTTCGCATTTAATGCAAAAATTAGAAGGTGGAGACGCAAAAGTGAAATTTACAAGAGTAGATTCTGATTTTATTGATAATTTAATCAAAAAAGATGAAACGGCAATCTCTAAATTATCCGATGAAGAAAAAACAACACTAAAGCCAATTATTGAAACTGCAATTGCTTCTGATGCATATACAGTTCAATTAGAAGCGATGGATTCTAACGCTTCGCCGTTTATTATTACGGTTCCCGAATTTATGCGTAGAATGAAAGAAATGCAAGCTTCTGGCGGTGGTGGAATGATGGGAATGGGTAATTTTCCAGACATGTACAATTTGGTTGTAAACACCAACAGTCCGTTAATTTCTAACATCTTAAATAGTAAAGATGCAGATACGCAAAATCACTTAATTTCTCAAGCTTTTGACTTGGCTAAATTATCTCAGAACCTTTTACACGGTAAAGAGCTAACAAGCTTTATTAAGAGAAGTTACGAGTTAATTAAATAACAAAACGTTATTACGAGCGATAACCGGTAATCTTCTAATTCAAAAAAAGATTGCTTCATTTACATTCTCAATAACAAATAACACCAAAACCTCTTTGTGAAAACAGAGGGGTTTTTTATTTCAAAATTTGTAACTTTGAATCATAGAACAAAAAATTATATTACATACAATGATTATAGACGTACATACACATCTTAATAATTACCATGAAGACCGAGTAACTTCTATTACAGAAAGCTTAGATTTACTTTCTAAAACCATGAAAGAAAATAATGTAGATTATTCTCTAGTATTGTCTTCTTACAAAGTAAATGAACATAGACCAAGTACAAAACAAGTTGTAGAAGCTGTAAAAGGCTATAACAATATTGGTGTTGTTGCTGGTATTAGTTACTTACATTATAATTATAAAGATGTTATAGAAATTAGTCAATATTTAAAAGACGGTCATATTAAAGGATTAAAATTTTATCCTGGTTATGAGCCTTTTTATCCAAATGATATTCGTTTTAAATTGATGTACGAAATGGCTATAGAGTATGATGTTCCTGTAATGTTTCATTCTGGAGATACGTATGCGCCAACAGGTAAAGTAAAATATTCTCATCCTTTACATATTGATGATTTGGCGGTAGATTACCCAGATTTAAAGATTGTAATTTGTCATGTTGGTAATCCTTGGATCAAAGATTGCATGGAAGTTGTTTATAAAAATAAAAACGTTTATGCAGATATTTCTGGATTAGTTTTAGGCGATTTTAATGAAAAATTTGAACGCTATATGAAAAAGGAAATTGAAGAAATGATTACCTATGCTGGTGATCCAAGATATTTATTATATGGTACAGATTGGCCAATATCTAACATGAAATCGTATTTAAAATTCATGAATCAACTAGACTTAACACAAGATAAGAAAGAATTAATTCTTTGGGAGAACACTGCAAAATTATTTAAGATTGATATAAACCTTTTAAAATAATATTTTTTTTTGATTCTTTTTTTTAGGATAAAAAAACTAAACTGCTTTGTGAAAACATAGCGGTTTTTTTTATTAAAATTCTAAAAAAATAGTTAATTTTGTTTACGCTTTAATCGAAAACATTAAACTGTTAAACGTCTTTAAAAAAACGATCAAAAAAACATAAACCACTAAAAGTGAACAAATTTATAATACTAATAATAACATTATTTTCAATTGTTAGCTGTCAAAAACAAAACAGTAATACCTATATTAATACTGAAAATAAGGCCATCAATGACATCATCCTTGAGATGACCAAATTTGATGAAATGAAAAACGTGATTGATTCTAAAAACAAAAAACTTATTTTATATATCGATACTGTTTTAGATACAACAACTGCTTATACTTATAAGCCAGAAGGTTTTGAAGTAAGTGAAAATGAGTTATCAATTGAAGAAATTGAAGAAGCTAAATTGATATTTATTCAAGATTCAGTAAAATATGAAAAAGAAAAAAACTTGTTCGTAGATCTTAAAAACAATCAACTAAAAAAACGTGCTCTAAATTATTCCTTTAAAAACGATCAACTAGAAATTAAATATTTTGATGGTGAAAAAACTGAAGATTTTGAAACCAACGAAAACGAATTTGGCTATTTATTTATTTCAAGAATTATTTTTAATGAAGATTATACAAAAGGATATTTACATTACGATTTTATTTGTGGAGATGGTTGTGCCTGGGATTATAATATAGAGATTGTAAAAACGAACGATAAATGGAAAATAACAGAATATTTTTCAGGTGGATAGTCTTAATATAAAAAAAACCTTTTTCCTTACTGTTGATAAATATATTTCAACTTTCTTTAAATAAACAAAGAGAAAACTGAATATTTACATTCTCTTATTATTAAAAAACCACTAAAATTAGCGAAAACATTTCATTTTAAAAGATTGGTTTCGATACAAAAAAAAAGCCCTTAGTTTATTTTGGAGGATTCAAAAACCATTCTCCAATTTAAACTACCTTTGCAGTAAAAATACATCAATGCAGTTTTCTGATTTTCCATTTCATAAATCTATCTTAAAAGCAGTTGCTGAAGAAAGATATCATACACCAACTTTAGTTCAACAAAAAGCAATCCCTTTAGTTTTAGATAAAAAAAACGTTATCGTTTCTGCTCAAACAGGAACAGGAAAGACAGCTGCTTTTGCGTTGCCTATTATTCAGCTTTTGTTTGATAAACAAGAGGATGAAAATGAAGTAAGAAAGATAAAATCGTTGGTGGTCACTCCTACTCGTGAGTTGGCTATTCAGATTTTAGAAAACTTTAAAAGCTATAGCAAATACACAAACTTAAAAACGACAGCTGTTTTTGGTGGTGTTTCTTTAGAGCCTCAAAAAGAAGAGTTGGCAAACGGAATTGATATTTTAATTGCAACTCCAGGTAGACTAATAGACTTGCAAATGCAAGGAAATATAGACTTAGGCGCTATTGAAATTTTTGTGTTAGATGAGGCCGATTTAATGTTAGATATGGGTTTTATAAACGACGTAACAAAGATTGAAAAATTATGTCCGAAGAAAAAACAAACCTTACTTTTTTCAGCTACAATACCAGAAAAAATAGACGAATTAGCTAAAACCATCGTAAAAAGTGCTGTTAAAATTGAAATAAATCCCGAAGAAACAACTGCAAAGAATATTGGTCAGTTACTGTATTATCTTCCTAAAAAGAACAAAACAGATTTGTGTTTACACTTATTACGAAATACAATAAACGGCCGAATTTTAATTTTTAGACGCACAAAACTTGGCGTTGATAAATTAGAACAGTCTTTACTTAAAAACGAATATAAAGTAACAAGTATTCATGGTGACAAAACTCAGGGTGTGAGAAACCAAGCTATTGAAGACTTTAAAACTAAAAAATCAAATATTTTAATTGCGACAGATGTTGCTGCACGTGGAATTGACATTAGCAATGTTGATGCAATTATAAATTTTGATATTCCAAATGTTCCTGAAACCTACGTGCATAGAATTGGTAGGACCGGTAGAGCTGGTAAATCTGGAATAGCATTTTCTTTTTGTTCTCCTGATGAAAATAGCTACATCAAAACTATAGAAACTTTAATTGAAAAACCAATTAAAATTATTACAGAGCATCCTTATGTAATTGATAAACCAAAACACAAAAAATTACAACCAAATACAGTTAGCAAAAATAAAAAAGGAAGAAAGTCTGATACTTCTAAAAAAAATAAAAAACGTTGGTATTAATCTTCATATTTAGGTACACAACACAAGTCTAAATTATTAATAATTCAAGGCATCTTTTTAAAAAAAAAAAATTAGAAAATATAATCTGTTTTATAAATATGCTCTGTTTGTTCTTACAATATTGGTTTTGTTCTTTTAGAAATCTTGATTAGATTAGAAATCTATAATTAGAATAAAAATAAGTAAATTAAAAATCTTTACAGCTTAACCTTAAATAATTAAAATCTATCAAAAAAGGATTGGCTTCTGGTAATAAATTAGCAGCTTTTATAATTGTACTTCATTATCAATAGAAACACCTTAACTTTCTTAATTCTTTATCAAATCATCCGAAATTATTAGAAATAACAATTATAGTATAACCTTTAAAATTAATTTTTTAATAAATGTATTCCATTCAAAAAGCTACAATTAAAGATGCTAAACTTTTATCAAAGGTTGGCAAAGAAGCTTTTTTAGTTGCTCATGGTCACTCTGCACCTAAAGAAGATATCGACAATTATGTAAATCAAAATTTTAACGAAGAAAACTTTATAATAGAAGTATCTGATGTTAAAAATGAGTATTATTTAATTTTTTCTGATGCTAAAATTGCTGGGTATTCGAAAGTAGTTCTAAACTCAAAAAACGAGAATATTAGTTCAGAAAACATAACTCTTTTAAGCAGATTGTACTTATTAGAAGAATTTTATGGATTGAATTTAGGAAAAGAATTATTCAATTTTAATTTAGACTTATCAAAAGAAAACAATCAAAAAGGAATTTGGTTAGCGGTTTGGATTGAAAACCAAAGAGCTATTACCTTTTATGAAAAAAGAGGATTTGTAAAAGTTGGTAAATTTGATTTTAAAATTTCTGAAACACACTATAACCCCAACCACATCATGTATTTAGAGTTTTAGTCTAGCATTATATAACGACTTAAAAACACCCTTTTTATAAAATTTTAAACCTCAATTTATTGAGGTTTTCTTTTTAGTATCTTTGATAAAACCAACCTACAAATCATGAAAAAAATATTCATTGCACTTTTATCCATTTCTGTACTTATTATTTCTTGTACTAAAGAAAAAAAAGAAACCGCAATCACAAAAGAGATCACCCTTTTTAATCAACTTCTTATAGACTATAATGAGGGTAAATTACAACTAGATCCTCTAGCAGCTACCTTTGCTGGAGACAATAGATATAATGATGTTTTTCCCGACTTTTTATCAGATGCATACCAGCAAAAATCCAAAGATTTTTATACAAATTATAAAGTAAAACTTACTAATTTTAAAGATGTCGATTTAACCGAAAGCGAGCAAATGAGTAAAGCTGTTTTAGATTGGGATTGTGAAATGGCGCTTGCTCAAGGTAGTTTTAAAAACGATGTTTTATTTCCTATCAACCAAATGTGGACAATTAACTTAACCATGGGGCAATTAGCGAGTGGCAGCAGTGCACAACCTTTTGTAACATTTAAAGATTACACGAATTGGTTAAGCAGATTAGAACAATATAATGTTTGGTTAAGTTCTGCGGATGCAAAAATGAAACAAGGCATTACGGAAGGTTACGTTTTACCGAAGTCTTTAATTAAAAAGATAATTCCGCAGTTTGAAAGTTTAACCGAGATAACCAAAGATGGAGAAGGAATTGTAGATGTTTCAAAACACTTATTTTATTCGCCTATCAAAAAAATGCCCGAAAGTTTTACAGAAAAAGAAAAGAAAGAGCTTACGAATAAGTATACAGCTATTTTAAACGATAAATTAATTCCGTCTTTTAAATCATTGGCATTATTTTTAAAATCAGAATACCTTTCTGCAGGAAGAGAAAGTAGCGGAATTTCTGAAATTCCGAATGGTGAAGCATACTATAATCACGCTATAAGAAACTACACGACAACGAATATGACTGCTGATGAAATTCATACACTTGGTTTAAGCGAAGTTGCTAGAATTTTATCAGAAATGGAAAAAGTGAAACAAGAAGTTGGCTTTAAAGGTTCTATAAAGTCCTTTTTTAATGACGTTAGAAATAAAAAAGAACTAATGCCATACAGCACTCCAAAAGAAATTCTAGATCATTTTAATGGCATTCATGAAAAAATGAAACCACAATTAGAAAAATTATTTGGTAATAAACCTAAAACTCCTTTTATAGTTAAACAGACAGAAAAATTTAGAGAAGCTTCAGCAAGTGCAGAATACAATCCTGGTTCGTTAGACGGCACAAGAGCTGGTGTATTTTACGTACCAATTCCAGATGCTACAAAATACAATGTGGTTTCCGATGAATCATTGTTTTTACACGAAGCGATTCCAGGGCATCATTATCAAATTTCGTTAACACAAGAAAACAAGGATTTACCAGGTTTTAGAAAAACAATTTGGTACAGTGCGTATGGCGAAGGTTGGGCTTTGTATACAGAGAATTTAGGAAAAGAGCTTGGTTTGTACACAGACCCTTATCAATATTTTGGAATGTTAGGTGCAGAAATGCACAGAGCAATTAGATTAGTTGTTGATACCGGAATTCATGCAAAAGGTTGGACTAGAGAAAAAGCAATACAATATTCTTTAGACAATGAAGCAGAGTCTGAAGACGGAATTACTTCTGAAATTGAACGCTACATGGCAAATCCTGGACAAGCGTTGTCATACAAAATCGGACAATTAAAAATTAGAGAGTTACGTGCCAGAGCTAAAGCCGCTTTAGGCGATAAATTTGACATTAGAGAATTTCATAATCAAGTTTTAGAAACAGGTTGTATTCCTTTAGCCTTATTAGAAAACAAAATAGATAAATGGATAAAAAACAGTAAATAAGTGCAAGCTAGGTGTCAATTTAAAGAACATAAACGAACGAATTACATGAAAAATCTAACCTTTCTAACACTATTTATTTCAGCTACCCTTTATTGTCAAACGAATACAGAAGTACATTTTTTTGATATCTTTAAAACCGAAAATGGGTATGGTTTAAAAAACGGAATAAATATTTCAAATAATAAAGGTTATAACAGTCAGCCTTTTTTTTATTCTGATAACGAAATTTTATATGCTTCTTTTAAAAATGGGAACACAGAAATTGTTTTGCATCAATTAGCTTCAGGAATAAATGAATTAAAATCAAATACACAAGATGGAGGTGAATATTCGCCGCAAAGAATTCCTAATTCTGATAATATTTCTGCTGTTCGTTTAGATTCTGATGGTTTACAACGTTTTTATCAATATGATTTTAAAACTAAAAAAAGCACAGAATTGATTCCTGATTTAAAAGTTGCCTATCCAAATTGGTTTGATAAAAATACAGTGATTGCAGTTTCAATTGTAAATGATTCTTTAGAGTTATTTATTTGCAATTTAAAAAAGAAAAGAAATATTGCAATTGCAAAAAATGTAGGACGCTCTGTACATAGAATTCCCAATACAAATTTAATAAGTTTTATCAGCAAAGAAAATAAAGATTCTTGGTTGATAAAATCATTAAATCCAGTTACAAAAGAAATTAAAACGATTATTTCTATTGGTTTATCTGAAGATGTTGCTTGGTTGCCAAATGGTGTTTTATTGATTTCAAAAGGCGAATCTATTTATAAATTTAATCCTAAAATGGATGAAAGTCCAAGTTTGTTTTTTGAATTTACAGATGAAAACATTAACAATATTTCTAGAATTGCAATAAATTCTGATGGAACAAAATTAGCAATAGTTGCAGAAGTATCTCCAGAATATTTAGCACAAGAGCAATTTGATGGGTATAATAAAAGGGATATTAACGCTTTTTTAAGACCGTATGCAAAAGATGTTAAAGTGTATCGATTTCCTAATAAACTTGAATATGAAGGATTAGAAAATATGAGAAGTCGTTATGACGGTTATTTTAAAAACACTCCTGATTTGCATTGTGAATTAATTAAAAGAATTGTCTACAAAAATCAAGTAATAGACCATGAATTAGTCACTGCCAAAGGTAAAACATTTAAAGCGGTAGCTATTTATACTATTGAAAATGGCTAAATAGTATCTGTAACTTTTATGTAATCTACTTAATTCGTTCATTAAAATATTTTTTTAACAAACCAACCAAAGATTAAAGCATTTCATTTTTTTGTGAAGTGGTTTTTTTATTTTTAAAAAGGGCTGTATCTTTAGATCTTTAAAAATTATGGATAGCGTTCACAGAATAAAAATCAATTGTTTTTTTTAACGAATGAATGCTTCCTATTATTTATTTCTACTCTTATACAATTTAAAAAAATGAAAAAAATTACACTTTTATTAATTATACTTTGTGCAACAATTTCTGCGCAAACAGATGCTAAAATATATGATATTATTGATGCGGTTTCTGCGGATAGAATTAAAGCTGACGTAAAAACACTCACAGAATTTGGCACAAGAAACACTTTTTCTGACACTATTTCTAACACTCGGGGAATTGGCGCTGCTAGAAGATGGATAAAATCAGAATTTGAAACTATTTCAAACAATTGTGATAATTGTTTGAATGTCTTTTATCAGAAAGATTTAGTTACAAAAGAAATGGGTAATAGAGTTCCTCATGATGCTTTGGTTGTGAATGTTGTTGCTATTCAAAAAGGAACAAAATATCCCAACAGATTTGTGATTATGAGCGGCGACATAGATTCGCGCGCTAGCGATACTATGGATTTTACAACGGATGCTCCTGGTGCAAATGATAATGCTTCAGGAATGGCAGGAACCATTGAAGCTGCAAGAGTTTTATCAAAATATAAGTTTGAAAATAGCATTATTTATGTTGGTTTATCTGGAGAAGAACAAGGTTTATTTGGTGGTGCTGGTTTAGCTAAATATGCCAAAGAAAAAGGTTGGGAAATTATTGGAATTTTAAATAATGACATGATTGGTAATATTACGGGCGTTGATGGTGTTATTGATAATCGTTCTTTTAGAATTTTTTCTGAACCTGTGCCTGCAAACGAAACAGAAAACGAAAGAAGATTACGTCGTTTTTATGGCGGTGAAGTTGATGGAATTTCACGTCAATTGGCAAGATATATTCATAAAAGTGTAAAAACATATATGCCAGAAATGAACCCAATGATGATTTATAGATTAGATAGATTTGGACGTGGAGGACATCACAGACCTTTTAATGATTTGGGTTTTGCCGGAATTAGAATTATGGAAGCGCATGAAAACTACACCCAACAACATCAAGATATTAGAGAAGAAAACGGCATAAAATATGGAGACACTTTTGAACATGTAAATTTTCCGTATGCCAAAAAGCTAACAGCCGTGAATGCAATAAGTATTGCAGGTTTAGCGTGGGCTCCAGAATCACCAAAAGAAGTAGAAATTGGCGGTATTGTAGAAGCATCAGTAAAACTAAGATGGACGAAAGTTAATGGGGCAAAAGGATATAAAATTTATTGGAGAGATACCACTTCTCCTACTTGGGATAATAGTAGGTATATAGAAACTACCGAATTTACTTTAGACGGCATTGTAATCGATAATTTCTTTTTTGGAGTTGCCGCTGTTGGAGAAAATGGTCATGAAAGTTTAATTGTTTTTCCGAATAAAATTATGAAATAAGAGTAGTTTTCATTTACCTATTTTGATACACAAAAAAAGAGCTGCACAACACTTTAAAGAGTAAAAAAAACATTAATGTAATCATATTTAAAACACTCGACTTTTAAGTCGAGTGTTTTAAATATGATTTTAAGAAAGGTTCCAAAAAAAAAAATTAAAGCACTGAAAATATTTTTAGTAAAATTAAAAAATAAGCATCACTTTCATTATTAACAATCACAGTGTCTTACCAAAGAAACAGATACCTTTGCGTAAAAATCTTCATTCTAATTTATTAATTTCCAATTTATTATAGACTACTCTAATTTAGATATAAGATAAATCAATAGTTTTAATTCTATTTATAATAGTAATACTATTATATTTGAGTATAAAACTACTAATTATGAAAAATCTAATATTAATTACCTGTGTATTAATTGTTAATTTGTCTTTTTCACAGAAGGATTCTAATCCTTTTTCAAAAAAAGTGTTCTATAGCAATATCGAAGAAAACCATTACGAGGTAACTACTTTTGATTTTTTTGCATTAGAAAAACAAGAAAAAATAAATCCAATAAACACCATAAAAGCAATCAATAATTCGGAAGGTAAATTTCCGTTTTACAGTAATGAAGATCAGCATTTGTTTGATATAGAAATAAATCATCATCAAAAAAATATTGTTAACCTTTCTAGTACTAGCGTTAAAAATAAAAAGGATTTTATTGATACGGTAATATTGAAAATTTTAAAAAATAAAAACATTGATATTTCTGATTTTCAAAATAGTCTAGATTTTAACGGTGATAAGAATATTAATTTCTATAAAAATTATAACACTGATGTAAACAAATTAATTTTTGCATACCAACTTCAGGATAAAACAGAATTTGTAATAGGCACCGATATTCATAATTTTATGAATATGATTTTAAAAACAGAAATTAATAAGACATTACAAAACAGTTTAAATCTATTTGCCATAAACTTTTAAATTTTGTAAAAAGATATGTAATTTTTAAATTTGGTTGATTGATGATTGGCATCTTACTACTTAAGATGTCAATTTTTTTTAATACTGTAATTAAGTAGCATTAAAAAAATATCGAGCACAACTTACTATAAGTAAAATAATTTAGTCTGTTAATATTATCATAATTTTAAAGGATTTTAACTACGCGATAAAGAATTAGTTATCTTTATTAAAATTCAAATCAATCTTTATGAAAACACAACATTCTAGAAAACTTAGGATTCTTTGCGTATCATTATTAACACTTTTTTTTATCGGAATTCAAAATATAAATGCGCAAAGCAGAAAAAACGATAAAAGAAAAGTTAATAAGAAAGAAGTACCTGAACAAAAACAAGATGCCACTAAAAAAGAAAAAACCATTGAAGAACTTACTAAAAGCAGTAAAAAAATAGACGGTTTATTTACCATTTATCAAGACACAATTACCGGTGATGTTAAATTATTAATTAAAGAAAATCAATTAAATAAAGACTTTATTTACTTTTCTCAAATAGCTGACGGAGTTACTGAAGCTGGACATTTTAGAGGTTCTTATCAAAATTCGTCCATATTTCACCTAAAAAAATATTTCAACAAAGTAGAATTTTATATACCAAATACCTCTTTTTATTTCGACGAAAAGAATGCTATTTCTAAATCTTCAGCAGCAAATATTAGTGATGCTATAATTGAAAGTAGTAAAGTTCTGGCTTCAGACGCAGAAAAAGGTGAATATTTAATAGACGCTGATGGTTTATTTTTATCAGAAACTTTTACCAGAATTAAAGGCCCAAGTATGCCTGGAACTTCGCCACTTGCATTTAGTTTAGGAAGTTTTGATAAAAACAAATCAAAAATTAATGAAATAAAAAACTACCCAGAAAACACCAATATAAAAACAGAATATGTGTATAACAATCCAAATGTTTTAAATGGAGGTTCTGCTGCTGTTACTGATGGTAGAAATGTTTCAATCAAGGTTTTTCATACGTTTATGAATATGCCCGAAGAAGATTATGCTCCAAGGATGGATGATGCTAGAGTTGGCTATTTCTTAACAGAAACGAACAACATGACTACCAAAGAAACTATTAATTATAGAGATATGATTCATAGATGGAAACTGATTAAAAAAGACATAAATGCAGCAATTTCAGAACCTGTTACTCCAATTACTTGGTGGATTGAAAATACCACTCCTATAGAATGGAGAGCAGTAATTACAGAAGGTGTTTTGGCTTGGAATGAAGCTTTTGAAAAAGCAGGATTTAAAAATGCCGTGGTTGTAAAAGTACAACCCGATGATGCAACATGGGATGCAGGTGATGTTCGTTACAATGTTTTACGTTGGACCTCTTCTCCAAATCCTCCTTTTGGAGGTTATGGACCAAGTTTTGTAAATCCTAAAACTGGAGAAATTTTAGGGGCAGATATTATGTTAGAATTTGTTCATTTTACAAACAGAGTTTTTGCTGATAAATTATACAACAAAGCTTCTTCTAATATGCGATTAGAAACTTTAGAAGAGTTAAAAACTAAAAAATTCTTTGATCAACAAAAACCTCTATTTTGTTCTATGGGATATGTAATGCATGAAAATATGCAATTAGGAACTGCAGTTTTACAAGCTACTGGAGCAACAGATGCAGAAATGGAAGCTATTGTAAACGAAGGTATGAAGTCTTTAATTATGCACGAAGTTGGTCATACACTTGGTTTAAACCATAATATGAAAGCAAGTCAATTATTTTCTCCTGCTCAATTAGCAGACGCAGCTTTTATAAAAGGCAAAGCGTTAACAGGTTCTGTGATGGATTATGCGGGAATTAATATTACAAACGACAGAAACAAACAAGGTCAATATTTTGATATGGCGGTTGGTCCTTATGATGTTTGGGCTATTCAATTCGGATATCAAGATTTTAAAAATAATTCAGAAATGAATGCGCTATTAAACCAATCTACAAAGCCAGAACTAATTTTTGGTAATGATGCGGATGATATGCGTTCTTCTGCAAATGGAATAGACCCAAGAGTTATGATTGGCGATTTATCTAATGATCAAATTACCTATTCTATAAATAGATTTGAATTGGTAAATTCTATGATGAAAAACCTTAAAACACAGTTTACAAAGAAAGGTGAAACGTATGAAGATTTAAGAAGAGCTTATTATACATTACACAGCCAGTCGGCAATTGCAGGTGGTGTAATTTCTAGATTTATTGGTGGCGTATATGTAAATAGGTCAACTTTTGGTCAAGAAAACGGAACACAACCCTATACTCCCGTGAGCCTGGTAGACCAAAAAAGAGCGATGGATGCAATGAAAAAATATATTTTCGCTCCGGATGCTTTTAACACACCAAATGCTACTTACAATTATATAGCGAAGCAAAGAAGGGGATATAATTTCTTTGGCAACAATGAAGACCCAAAAATTCATGAACAAGTTTTAAGTTATCAAACCTCTGTATTATCACATATAATGCATCCAAATACATTGCAAAGAATTTCTAATTCAGAGTTATATGGCAATGATTACAAATTATCAGCATTTATGACCGATTTAAATAATATGATGTTTACTCCAGACGTTTATGGAAGTATCAATTCTTTCCGTCAAAATTTACAAGCTGTGTATGCAGAAAGGTTGATTGAAATGGTTAGTGGCAAATCTGCTGATAGATTTACAGTTGCTGCAAAGTCTATGGCAATTTACAATCTTAAAAACATTAAAACTTGGGTAAGTAATGGCACAGGAGATATTGCTACAAAAGCGCATAAAAATCACTTAAGCACATTAATTACAAATGCTATGAAAGAGATTAAATAAAAGAATAGTAATTAAAAACCGCAATCAAAATGATTGCGGTTTTTTGTTTTTACACTATAACTCAGTTTTTAATTGTTTGTCTTTTTTTTTGATATTGACTTTCAACAAAAAGAGGTTTAAATTTTAAAGCTCTAAAATTCTATTTATTATTTAGTTGGATTATAATCCGTCTATAAAATTACCATACGGATCTTTAAATTGAGTGCCTTCTGCAAATCTATATTTACTTAGTTTTTTAAATTCTACCAACGCCCACAACACAAATTCTTTAACAAAATAACTTTCTTGTTTTTTGGTATTAGATTGATGTTCGTTCAACAAAGTTTCTAAAGGAGAAATTTTATCTAATAAACTTTTATACGCCTCTTCATTTAAATCGTCTAAAATTTCAAAATCTGAGTTGGTATTAAAAAACCAAGAAATTATTTCATCGTAGGGAGACTCTTCTGTTTGCTTTTCTAATTTTTTAATCTCAGGAAAATAAATAGGAAACAAGCTTTTTATAGCACTTCCTATTAAACTTTTTGCTACGAAAGCAGCCCCTTCTTGTTCTCCTTCATACACCAATTCTACTTTACCCGTAATTGCAGGAATAATTCCGTCAAAATCACTTAAACGCAACGTAGTTTTTTCATCACCAGAAATTAACAACCTTCTTTCTGCTGTACTTAACAAGTTTTCGAAAGCTGTAATACTCAAACGAGCACTTACACCACTTTTAGCGTCTACAAACTCACTTTCTCTAGCTTCAAAAACAATTTGCTCTAACAAATCTTTTGCTAGTTCTGGTACAAAAATAGTTTCAGTTTGACGCTTGTCTAATTTTGCTTCTTGTTGTGTAATTATTTTTGCAGTTTCAATATCATCTGGATAATGCGTTAATATTTGAGATCCAATTCTATCTTTTAAAGGGGTTACTATGCTTCCTCTATTTGTATAATCTTCTGGATTTGCAGTAAATAAAAACTGCATATCTAAAGGTAATCGTAATTTAAAACCTCTAATTTGAATGTCTCCTTCTTGTAAAATATTAAACAATGCAACCTGAATTCGAGCTTGTAAATCTGGTAATTCATTAATTACAAAAATACATCTGTTTGCTCTAGGAATCATTCCATAATGAATCACTCTATCGTCTGCGTAACTCAGTTTTAAATTAGCGGCTTTTATAGGGTCAATATCACCAATAATATCTGCAACTGTTACATCTGGCGTTGCTAATTTTTCTGCAAAACGCTCACTTCTGTGCATCCAATAAATCGGAGTTTCATCCCCTTTTTCTTTAATCGTTTCAATTGCAAATCTTGATATTGGGTTTAAAGGATCATCATTAATTTCTGAACCCACTACGACAGGAATATATTCATCCAATAAATTTAACATCAATCTTGCTAAACGTGTTTTTGCCTGTCCTCTTAAACCTAATAAATTGATATTGTGTTTGCTTAAAATGGCTCTTTCTAATTCAGGAATTACCGTATTTTCATACCCGTGAATTCCTACAAAAGTGGTCTCTTTATTCTTTATTTTACAAATCAGATTCTCTCTCAATTCGTCTTTAATCGACTTTGATTGATACCCTGATGTTACTAATTCTCCTAATGTTTTTAAATTTTCTAATTTCATCTATCCTTTTATTCTTTTTTTTCTGTTCGTTTCATAATCTTCAAAAATCATTTCTCCTAAACCTTTTAAGCCTGTATAAAATGCTTTTCCTTGGTTTGCTTGTGTAAATGCCCTTACAAATTGCATTAAATAAGGATCTTGTGCAATCATAAAAGTAGTAATAGGTATGTGTAATTTTCGAGCTTGTTGCGCCATTGCATAACATTTATTAACAATGTATTTGTCTAAACCGTTACTGTTTTTGTAATATTGCCCGTCGGGTAAACGCAAACAACTTGGTTTACCATCGGTAATCATAAAAATTTGTTTGTTGGTATTTCTTTTTCTTCGCAACAAATCCATGGCTAATTGCAAACCTGCAACTGTATTTGTATGATAAGGACCCACTTGTAAATACGGTAAATCTTTAATTTTTATTACCCAAGAATCATTTCCAAAAACAATAATATCTAGCGTGTCTTTTGGATATCTGGTTGTAATTAATTCCGCCAAAGCCATTGCAACTTTTTTTGCAGGTGTAATTCTGTCTTCACCGTATAAAATCATAGAATGACTAATATCAATCATTAACACAGTGCTCATTTGGCTTTTATGCATTGTTTCCTCAACAACTAAATCATCTTCCGTTAAACTAAAATCGTTAATTCCGTTATTAATTTGAGCATTTTTTAAACTTTCTGTCATAGAAACCTTATCTAGAGCATCTCCAAATTGATAATTTCTAAAATCGCCTGTATGTTCGTCTCCTAAACCCGGAGATTTACTTTTATGATTTCCAGAACCGCTTCGTTTTATTTTTCCAAAAATATGATTTAATGCTTGTTGGCGAATTGCACGTTCTGTTTTGGGTGTAATTTTTGTACCACCGGTTCCGTCTGCTTTTATTTCTTCTTTGATATATCCTTTCTTCTTTAAGTCTTCTACAAAGTCATCAATCGTATAATTTTCGTCTGTTAATTTATATTCCGTATCTAAAGAACGCAACCAATCTATCGCTTCATCAAAATCACCTGAAGTGTGGGTAATGAGCTCTTTAAAAATTTCGAATAGCTTATCAAAAGGCGATTGATTTTCTGCCTCAAAAGTTTTGAAAACAAATCCTTTTCTTTTAGTATTATTTTTTTTCATCGATTATAAAAATACAGCTTTATAAGCAGTAAAAATAAAGAATTACATTGCTTTAATATATATTAACATAGATTTGTTTTATCAAATTTAAAAAACAATAAACAAAAAACAATTATATTTACAATATGGCAAAAATAGTAATTACCGGTGGTACAGGTTTGGTTGGAAAAAGACTATCAGAAATGTTGGTTGATAAAAATCATGAAGTTGCAATTTTAAGTAGAAATCCTAAAAATAAAAACGAATTCAAATGGAATCTTTCTACGAATGAGTTGGATGAAAAGGCACTTAAAAACACCGATTATATTATTCATTTGGCTGGCGCAGGAGTTGCAGACGAACGTTGGTCAGATAAAAGAAAAAAAGAAATTATTGATAGCAGAGTGCAATCTGCTAACGTTCTTTTTGAAAAAATAAATGAATTAAAAATTGACTTAAAGGGTTTTATTTCGGCATCAGGAATTGGGTTTTATGGTGCTATAACTACAAGTACAATTTTTAAAGAAAGCCACAAAGCTGGCAATGACTTTTTAGCGGATGTTTGTGTAGAATGGGAACAAGCTGCACATCAGTTTTCAACAAAAAACATTCCTGTAACTATTTTAAGAACTGGAATTGTTTTAGCAAAAAAAGGCGGAGCATTAGATAAAATGAAAACCCCAATAATATCTCCCCTAGGTTCTGGAAAACAATTTTTACCATGGATTCACATTGATGATTTATGTGAACAATATATAGCTGCAATTGAAGGAAATCTAATTGGTGTTTTTAATGCAGTTGCGCCTGAACATCATACAAGTGTTTCTTTTTCTAAAGCCCTTGCTAAAAGTATTAAAAGACCTTATGTAGGAATTTGTGTTCCTGCCTTTATGCTGAAACTTTTATTTGGAGAATTGGCAATTATTCTTTTAGAAGGAAGTAGAATTTCTTCAAAAAAAGTTATAGAATCCAATTTTAAATTTAAATTTTCTACACTTAAAAAAGCATTAGAAAATTTTAATTAGACGCTATAACTATCTCTTTTTTTTAAATATAAACGACAAAAACTGAAAGAGCCGCCTCTTTTAATCTCGTTACACTTTTGTATCTAAATACTTACGCTTGATACAATTTATACTCAATAACAAAATTATTAAACCAGATAAAAACTCTGGAATCACATTATTAAATTTCATTAGAGAATATGAATACTTAAAAGAAACAAAATTTGTTGTAGAGAAGGAGACTTTGGCGCCTGCAGCTTTTTAATTGACATCTTAAACAACGGTATCGTTAGTTAGCAAAATAGAACCACTTGTGTTTCTCCATTAGGATTATTGGAAATATTTGCAGCTATTCAGGAAATAAATCTATTGAAAAAGCTGGATTTGATATTGAGGAAAAACTAAAAACGGAAAATAAAGATCACTTCCTTTTTAATAGTTTGATAAGTATTATAAAAAAAAACATTTTATATGCTTATATAAAAAAAGGTAACAATTTAAAATTGTTACCTTTTTTATACTTTAACTACATTGTAGTATTTATTTTAAAACTTAGAAGTAATGTTTAATGCAACTTCACTCCATGTTTTAGAAACACCATCCGCACCTCTATGTAAATCTAAACATACAGTATTTAAAGATGCTAATGCAGCTGATGCATTCCAGTTATTTACATCCATTACAGCCTTCATATTAAAAGTTTTGTCTACTACTGTATATGTAAAAGGTACTTTTTGGCTAATTCCGTTCATCTTGATTTCTGCAATTCCGTTTGTATCATCAGTTAACATTAACTTACCAGAAAGTAACTTCGTGTTGTCCATAAAGCCAAAAAAGAACTTTTTAATCTTGTAATCTCTACTTGTGTTTTCCGTAAAAAGACTACTAACAGGAATTGAAAATTCAGTATTATTAATTGCTTCTATTACAGTAGTACCTTCACCACCCGAAATAACATCTACTTTTTTAAATTGACCGCCAACACCTATTTTTTCTGTAGTTTTGTATGCTGTAAAGTTAATTTCATTATTGGCATTAACTACAGCAAAAGGCGCACTACTTTTGTTCGATGTCTCTATAGCTTCAGTATTACCTTCTTCTTTTTTAGCGTCAGATTTACATGCGGTAAAATTAAACGCAGTTGTAATCACTAAAAACGAAATAATAATTGTTTTTTTCATAATTATAATTGTTTAAAATTGTTTAATATTTGTTTAGTATTCTTTGGCAAGTTTTATATATTCTTTTTTTGCTTTTTCGGCAGACATGCCATTTAATTGCACCCAAGCATTAAATTTAAAGGCACTTCTTACGTCAACACCACTATTAAAAGAGAATTTATTGCCAAAATTTGCCTGCTTATAATAAGCATAAAATTTTAGCATAATATCAGGAGCAACTGCCTTTTTCAACTTCGAAATCTTTTCGAAAGCAGCTTTATACTCTATATCTAAATCTATTTTATTTTTCTGCGATAACTTGGACACCACCTTTTACTTTATCTCCTAAATTTACATTTACTTTTGTTCCTATCGGTAAAAAAATATCTACCCTAGAACCAAATTTTATGAAACCAGCATCAGTTCCTTGTACAACTGTATCTCCTTCTTTAGCATAATTTATAATCCTTTTTGCTAATGCACCTGCAATTTGTCTATATAAAATTTCGCCTATTGATTTATTTTCGATAACCACAGTCGTTCGTTCATTTTCTGTTGATGACTTTGGATGCCAAGCAACTAAAAATTTTCCTGGATGGTATTTACTGTATTTTACAACCCCGCTCAAGGCATATCTTGTTACATGTACATTTATAGGAGACATAAAGATAGAAATTTGTAATCTTTTATCTTTAAAAAATTCTGGTTCTTCAACTTCTTCAATAACTACCACTTTACCATCTACAGGTGCTATAATTTGATTGTCATCTAGATTTGTAAATCTTTTAGGGTTTCTAAAAAATTGCAGTACAATTACTACAAATCCTAAAATAATAACTTGAATAGTTTTTAACAACCATGCAATTTCAATGAAATTTTCTACTATTAAAATTGCAGCAATTGCAATGATAAAAGTGATTGAAATAATTTTATACCCTTCTTTATGAAAACGAATCATTTTTAAATTATAAAGTTAATATACAAATATACAAATGGCGCGGCAAACAACAAACTATCTAGTCTATCTAAAATACCCCCATGTCCTGGCATTATACTACCACTGTCTTTTATTTTAGCTTGCCTTTTAAATTTAGACTCTACTAAATCTCCAATTGTACCAACTACTGAAACAATTAAGCCTATAATTAGCCAATTTAACATAGAAAAATTAACATTAAATTTACTAATTAAAAAGGCCGTTAAAAGCGAAAAAATTAAACCTCCAAGAAAACCTTCGACCGTTTTTTTTGGAGATACCGATGGAAATAATTTTCGAGACCCAAAATTTTTACCAACAAAAAAAGCAAGCGAGTCATTTATCCAAATAATAGATAAAATACTTATCATTAAATAGGGATGGAAATTATTTTTATAGAATGGCAGCAAAACTAAAAAGCATGTGGAAAATATTACATATCTAATGGTTACTCCTAGTTTAGCTCGATTATTAGTGAAAACGATTTGCTTTTTTGCAAATAATTGATACACCAAAAATAAAGAGGAAACTAAAGTAATTGATAAAACTAAAACAGTAGCATAACTATTTTGCCTTTGTAGCATCAAAAATAAAACGAATGCATAAAAGATATAGGCTGCATAATTTTTTAATGAAATCATTTTCGTGAATTCCCAAATACATAGAAACCCAAAAATTGTAGTTAAAGCTATATAAGATACCTCTTTTAACAGAATTGCAGATATAAATAGTATAACATAAATTATTCCGGAAAGACTCCTTTTTAAAAGGTGGCGCATATTATAAATCTTCTAATAGCAACAAATATAAGTTTTTTGAATTACTGTTACCATAGTTTAAAAAATTATCATCATTATTATTGATAATATAATTTTTTATAGCAGAGATATTAGTAGGCAAACTCTTTTTACTATTTTTTTTTATACCTGTTAAACCCTCACCTGTATCTTTAACTAACTGACTAGTTGTAGCATAGACAATGAAATTGTCAGAGAACTCTATTAACTTTGTACTTCTTAATTGATTTGATGAAAATAGAATATCTCCGTTATCTACAATTAAATGTTCGCAAGAAGTAAGTATTGGAGTATTATCGTTGAATTTATGTATTACTTTTACTTTACTCTTATCAAATAACGATAGTAATTCATCGTCGAGCGAATATATTTCGTCCCAATCATTCTCTAAAAGAATTTTTTTAAGAGTATCAATTACCTCTTCCTTATTTGTACAATACAAGAACTTACCACCTTTTTTCATGAAATTATGCACAAACAGGTCATCAAGAGATAACTTTACCTCTTGATTTTCTATTTCTGTATCCTCATCTATTTGGATATTAAAAAGCTTTTTAAAAAAATTCATTTAGAAAATTATTCTTCTGATATTTTGTCTAATGCTGGTTTCTCTTGTTCTTCTTTGATGGTTGTGTGCGCTACTTCTTCTTCTTCATCAAAAGGTCTCTTACCAAAAATCTCTTGTAAATCGTCTTTAAAAATAACTTCTTTTTCTAATAACAAATCTGCTAATAATGTTAGCTTTTCTTTATTGTTTTCTAGAATATCAATAGCTCTTTGATATTGAGCCTCAATCATCTTAGAAATTTCTTTGTCAATTTTTCTACCAGTTTCTTCGCTATACGGTTTTACAAAAGCATCGTTACCTGAAGAGTCATAATAGGTTATATTACCAACCTCTTCATTTAAACCATACACGGTAATCATTGCTCTAGCTTGTTTAGTTACTTTTTCTAAATCGCTTAAAGCTCCTGTAGAAATTTTATTAAACATCACTTTTTCTGCTGCTCTACCACCCATTGTAGCACACATTTCGTCTAACATTTGTTCTGTTTGAACAATCATTCTTTCTGCTGGTAAATACCAAGCTGCTCCTAAAGATTGCCCTCTAGGCACAATCGTAACCTTTACTAAAGGTGCAGCATGCTCTAACATCCAACTTACAGTTGCATGACCCGCTTCGTGAAAAGCAATTACTTTCTTTTCTTTAGGTGTAATTACTTTATTTTTCTTCTCTAAACCACCAACAATTCGGTCAACAGCATCTAAAAAATCTTGATGATGAATTGCTTTTTTACCTGTTCTTGCAGCTATTAAAGCAGCTTCATTACACATGTTTGCAATGTCTGCACCAGAAAAACCTGGAGTTTGTTGTGCAAGAAACCCTATCTTAACATCATCTGCTAACTTTAATGGTTTTATATGTACTTCAAAAATTTCTTTTCTTTCATTTATGTTTGGTAAATCAACATAAATTTGTCTGTCAAAACGACCTGCACGCATTAACGCACTATCTAAAACGTCTGCCCTGTTGGTTGCAGCTAGTACAATAACATTTACATCTGTTCCAAAACCATCCATTTCGGTTAGTAATTGGTTTAGTGTGTTTTCACGTTCGTCATTACCACCTGTCATGTTATTTTTTCCACGAGCTCTTCCTATTGCGTCAATCTCATCAATAAAAATAATTGATGGTGATTTTTGGGCTGCTTGTTTAAATAAATCTCTAACTCTAGAAGCTCCAACACCTACAAACATTTCAACAAAATCTGAACCAGATAAAGAGAAGAAAGGTACATCTGCTTCACCTGCTACTGCTTTTGCTAACAATGTTTTTCCTGTTCCTGGAGGACCTACTAATAAAGCTCCTTTTGGAATTTTACCTCCTAAAGAAGTGTATTTATCTGGGTTTTTTAAGAAATCTACAATTTCTTGTACTTCTTCTTTTGCGCCTTCTAAACCTGCAACATTTTCAAAAGTAGTTTTCACTTTTGTGTCTTTATCAAATAATTTAGCTTTTGATTTACCAATGCTAAAAATTTGACCTCCTCCGCCTGCTCCACCACCGGCACCAGACATTCTTCTCATAAAAAATAACCAAACTGCTATTAAGATAATAAATGGTAAAAAACCAAGAATAGCATCAAAAATACTTGTGCTTTCTTTGTTATCAAAATCAACAATTAAATTATTTTCTTTTTTTATGATTGCAATGTTTTCTTCAAAAGTTCTTAAATCTCCAAAGTTATACTCATAAACAGGAGATCCAGGTCTGTAAAAAGTTGTAGAAGTTTGTTTAACATGCTTCGCTTTTTTAAGAGCTTCTGTTGTTAAAAACAATTGTGCAACATCTTTATTAATAACAACAATTTCTTTAATATCGTTGTCTTTTAATATTTCCTCAAACTTATTTTTTGAGATACTTTTAGAAGCCAAGTCTCCACTATTAAAAAATTGTACTGCAATGATTACAATAAAAACTGCACCATAGATCCAGTACGAACTAAACTTAAACTTAGGTAAATTAGATTTATTCTCTTTATTTGAATCGCTCATTTTTTTTTAAAATCAATAAGATTAAACTGGATTTATTACGGTAATTTTTGCGTCACCCCAAAGGCTTTCAATATCATAAAAGTCTCTAACATGTTTTTGAAATACATGAACCACTACGTGCACATAATCCATTAATATCCATTCAGAATTTGTTTGCCCTTCTATGTGCCAAGGTTTGTCTTTAAGTGTTTTGCTAACTACTTTTTGTACAGAACCAGAAATTGCATTTACTTGTGTATTAGAATTTCCAGAACAGATTATAAAATAATCACAAACTGTATTTTCTATTTCTCTTAAATCTAATAATAAAATATTTTCTCCTTTAACATCATCTATCCCCTTAATAATCACGGAGATTAAATCATCTATGCTTGCTTGCTTTTTTGCCATTAATATTTTTTCTAATTTAGTGCAAAGTTATTATTTTTTTGCGAGTATTTTATGTATTATTGAACTAGTTTACACTTTATTTAACACTTGAAAATAATCAAACTTAATGCCACCAATTCTACCAATTCTTTTTTAAAAGAATTAGGTCAAAATACAACAATAGAAAACTTTACTGTTGTAGTAACTAGTGAACAAAAAAAAGGTCGCGGACAGCAAGAAAACCAATGGATCTCTGAGCCTTTTAAAAACCTTACATTCAGCGTATTTACAAATGATTTTGACTTAGAAATTAAAAACCAAAAGTATTTAAATTTCGCTATATCTTTAGCAGTATTTAATACACTTTCTAGTTATAATGTAGCAAACCTTTCTATAAAATGGCCAAACGACATTTTGTCAGCAAATAAAAAAATCTGTGGTATTTTAATAGAAAACAACATTAAAGGTACTAAAATTAATAGTTCTATTATTGGAATTGGCTTAAATGTAAACCAAGAAAGTTTTCCTGATGCTCTAAAAAATGTATCCTCTTTAAAAAATGTTTGCACTATCGAATTTGACTTAGATCTTTTATTAGCATCAATTATTGAAAATTTAAAACAAACAATCTATGTACTCTCTTTAAAGGAATATTCAAAATTAGAAACTGACTATTTAAACGCACTCTATAAAAAAGAAATACCATCTATGTTTAAAGACAAAAATGGCATTTTATTTATGGGTAAAATTAAAGGTGTTTCTAATTATGGCAATCTTCAAGTTGAAATACAAGATGAGACCATTAAAGAGTTCGGAATTAAAGAAATTTCTTTCGTTTAAATTTTCTCTAAATTATCGGTTAGTGTTTCAATAAAATTAGTCAATGGTTTTTTAACCATCATTGCCATCATCATATTAAACTCACCATTAAAATCTAACTGCACTTTAGAAGAAGCTTCATCAATTTCATCAATATTAGCAACTAATTCAAAACTTAATTTGCTACTTGCTGCTCCCAAAGTAATGTTCGAAAACGCTGTACTTTCTTTTAAAACCAACCTTATTTCTGGCATTCCTTTTAATCCGAAGATAAAAGAATCGCCATCCACTTCAAACTTCTCAATAGATGCTGGCATTAATTGCTCAAAGTTTTTTAAATCTGATAAAAACTCAAAAGTTTCTTTTTGAGATTTATTCACCACTACTTTTGTACCACTAATATTCATATTGTTTGTTTTTTATTGATTCCACGCACTAGGGTTTGTGCTCCACTCTTGCAATGTTTCTAATTCTTTTTCAGAAATATAATTACTATCTAATGCTTGTTCTAGCAAATTTTCATAATTACTTAAGGTGGTTAAATGAATGTTCTTTTCTTTAAAATTGTCTTCTGCAATTTGAAAACCATAGGTAAAAATAGCCACCATTCCTTTTACCACAGCGCCAGCTTCTTTTAAAGCTGCAACCGCGTTTAAACTGCTATTTCCTGTGCTAATTAAATCTTCGATGACCACCACATTTTGACCACTTTCTAAATGACCTTCAATTTGGTTTTTTCTACCGTGACTTTTAGGTTCTGGCCTAACATACACAAAGGGCACACCTAATTCTTGAGCAACCAAAATACCAATTGCAATTGCGCCTGTAGCGACACCTGCAATTACATCTGGCTTACCATATTGTAATTCAACAATTTTAGCAATTTCTTCTTTTAAGAAAATACGAACTGAAGGAAAAGACAACGTTATTCTATTATCGCAATAAATAGGAGATTTCCAACCAGAAGCCCATTGAAAGGGATCGTGCGGACTTAGCTTTATTGCTTTAATTTGCAATAAATGCTCGGCTGTTTTTTTTGCGTTATCTTTGTTTAAAATCATACCGCAAATGTATAAAGTTTTTGTAAATGATAAACCAATTATTATCACATCTTCTCTAAAAAAAGAAAATAATTATCCGGTTTACGACTTTCAAAATATTATTTTTGATGATATCCTTCACAAGTTAAAAGACGAAACAATAAAAGGAATTAACCTTTACACCTCTAATTTAAAGGATGATTGGCTCATTTTCTTACAAAATATAGAAGTTATTCCTGCAGCCGGCGGCTTGGTTTTAAATCCCAAAAAAGAAGTGTTATTTATTTTTAGAAATAATTTTTGGGATTTACCAAAAGGAAAAATTGAAAAAGGAGAACGCATTGAAACAGCAGCAATTAGAGAGGTTGAAGAAGAATGTGGCATTTTTAATGTATCAATCATTAAGAAATTAATTACCACCTACCATATTTATTTTTACAAAGGCGCAAAACTAAAAGAAACCCACTGGTTTTTAATGAACTCGAACTTTGATGGACAATTAGTTCCGCAAACGGAAGAAGGCATTACAGCAGTTTGTTTTAAAAATGACACCGCAATTGATGAAGCTTTAAAAAACACCTTCAAAAATATTAAGTTGGTTTATGATACGTATAAACAAGGATAAATTCAGTAACAAATGCTACTAAATGAGCTTCATTTATTTTACAGTAGTCTTTAACTTTTATTAAAACGTTCTGCCTAAGCCTATCTAAAAAAAACCAACTACCTTTGCCGACTTTTAAAAGCTAATAAATTATGACTGAATTCATTAGAAAAATAATACCAAACGCAAAAGACGATGTGCTAGCAGGAATCACTGTTTCTTTAGCGATGATACCAGAAGTGGTAGCTTTTGCCTTTGTAGCTCAAATAGATCCTTTAGTGGCACTTTCCGGTGCATTTATCATTGGGTTAATTACCGCTGTTTTTGGCGGAAGACCGGGTTTAATTTCTGGTGCTGCAGGTGCTGTTGCTGTTATTTTTGTAAGCATGATTTCTGAAGGGCATACAAAAGGAATGTTGTTTGACACGCCTATAGACAACATGGGTTATTTTTATTTACTAGCCTGTGTAATTTTAATGGGAGTAATACAAATTCTTGCAGGAGTTTTAAAATTAGGTCGTTTTGTACGTTTAATTCCGCATTCTGTAATGATGGGATTTGTAAACGGATTGGCAATTGTTATTTTCTGGGCACAAGTAAAAATGTTTACGCACAAATCTGTAAAGGTCTCAGAAAACGGTGTAAATGAATATGTAAGCACCTATATGTTTGGCAAAGAATTGTATATTATGCTTGGTTTTGTTGCTTTAACCATGGCTATTATTTGGTTATTACCAAAAATCACAAAGAAATTACCAGCCTCTTTAACGGCTATTTTAGTAACCACTTTTATCGTTATTTTTTCTGGTATAGAGGTTACAACCGTAGGCTCTTATATTATTGAGGGTGGCGGAACGGGTTTAAAAGGAGAATTCCCAACACCTAATTTAGAACTTTGGCAAAACTTACCTTTTAACCTAGATACCTTAACGTTTATTTTACCTTTTGCGTTTTTAGCTGCTTCCGTTGGTTTGATAGAGTCTTTAATGACGATGAATTTAGTAGATGAATTAACAGAAACTAGAGGAAACGGAAATAGAGAATGTGTTGCACAAGGTGCAGGAAATATTGTAAGTGGTCTTTTTGGGGGAACTGGTGGTTGCGGAATGATAGGACAAACTGTAATTAACATCAATGCAGGTGGTAGAGGACGTTTATCTGGAATAATGATGGCGTTAACCTTATTAACTTTTATTCTTTTTACTGATAAATTAATAGAACAAGTGCCTATTGCAGCTTTAATTGGTGTAATGTTTATGATGGTTATTGAAACTTTTGCTTGGTCTAGTTTTAGAATTTTAAAGAAAATACCACGATCTGATGCTTTTGTTTTAATCATCGTTTCTGCTGTAACCGTTGTTTTTGATCTTGCAATTGCCGTATTTGTAGGTGTAATTGTATCTGCATTGGTTTTTGCTTGGGAAAGCGCTAAAAAAATTAGAGCTAGAAAACGCATCAAAGAAGACGGTACGAAAGTATACGAAATTTGGGGACCGTTGTTCTTTGGAAGTATCGCTGCATTTAATGAAAAGTTTGATGTAAAAAACGACCCAGAAAAAGTAGAAATCGACTTTGTAGAAGCGCGTATTTCTGATCATTCTGCTATAGAAGCTATTTATGCATTGGTAGAAAAATACCAAGCCGAAGGTAAAAACATTCGATTAAAACATTTAAGTGAAGATTGTAAGGTGCTTTTATACAAAGCAAGTCCAATTTTTCTAGATATTATTGAAGAAGATATCGATGATCCTCGTTATCATTTAGCTGCGAATCCAGAGCAATTTCCGAAATCTTTGAAGGAGTATAAGTTTTAGGGAAATTTTGCTTTAAAAAACAGACTTTTTTGATTGCTTTCTTTGCTGATTATAAAGAAATGTATTCTTTATCTTTTAGCATTCCATATAAAATGCTGCAAAAAGATATTTTCTTATTGCAGCATTATTTTTTACGCTTTTTTTATTTCATTAATTAGTACCGTGTTTATGGACAGTACATAATGTTTGTGTTTTATTATTCAAATTTAAATATTTTTTTTTTCAATTAATTTATCCTACCGATAATTTTGCAGCATCTTTCCATAAATAATGAGGTATTGGCTCATTTAATTCCCAATTAATACTCATCGGTTTAGAACCATAATAATCTTTAAGTTGACCTTCACCAATAAAAACATACCCTAAACTGTTGCCATATTCGTTTTTCGCTTTCTCTCTGACAAAAAGTAATATTCGTTTATCTTGTTCCTTATGTTCTATGTAAGACAAGCCTTTACCAGTATCTGGTCTTGCTGAATTTTGAGTTTGCCAATGAAATAACAATTCATTTACTGCATAATCATCATACATTGTTGTTGGAGAAAAATTTTCCTCAGACTTTATAAGATTTATAAATAATATTTCCGTTTTTAATTCTTTATTTTCAGCAGTTCCCTCTATGTTCGATGATTTTTTTTCAAAACTACTTTTTCTAAATGCACATAATATTTGATCTCTGGTATAGCGACTATGTAATTTTAAAGGTTGTTCGTAAGGAAGATTAATAGATAACTCTTTGAAATCTATATTTTCAATTAAAACCTCAAGAACTTCTTTTATTTCTTCAACTAAAGTTTTATTTTTCCCAATTTCATAGATGCTTTTTTCTAATGATTTAAAACCTTCTGCTTTTCGCCAAACATCATAATGCAACATCAAAAGCATTGTTTTTTCATTTTCTTTTAATTCTGAAATATTTATATTGAAATTCTGTTTAGCAATTTCTAAGATGAAAGAAAAATAGCTTAAAGAATTAGTTGAGAGCCATTTATTTGAGATTGCGGAGACGATAGCTTTTTCATTTTCAGAAGTAAAATCATTTATTTTTCCTGCAAGTTGACTTAACCGTTTCCAACTTCCTCTTTTATAAATAGATTGCAAAGGAATATTATAAAATGCACTAAAATTAGCAAGCGTTAAAGGTAAATCTGTGTCATGCTGAAACTGCTGAATTCTTTGAATTAGCTTATTTTTATTTAACGAAGTTGCTGCTGCAATATTTTTAAGAATAGATTCTTTTGTCTTTTTTTCTAAAATTATAGAACACCCTAAAGGAAGATGAGGAAAATCGTCTTCTACTTCTTTAATTATAGTCGTGTTGGTTTTACCTATTAACGCTCTAAATTTACTTTCAAAATTATACTCAGGTTTCGAATTTCCTACAAAGTCTAAAACAGTTAAACAATCCTTAGTTTCATGTAGTCTTAAACCTCTTCCTAATTGTTGTAAAAAGACCGTTAAACTCTCTGTAGGTCTTAAAAAAAGGACAGTGTCAATTTCAGGAATATCAATACCTTCATTAAAGATATCAACAACGAATAAATAATTAATTTCTTTTCGTTCTAACTTTTGACGAATAGAATCCCTGTCTTTGCTGTTATTACTTGTAAGGTAATCTGCTTTTAAACCAGCTAAAGTAAATTTTTCCGCCATGTATTTCGCATGTTCCATTGAAACGCAGTATCCTAAAGTACTAACATCATTTATGTCTTTGGTGTATTTTTCTAAAGCGTCGATTATTTCTCTAACTCTTCTATCATTTCCCGTATATAAGTTACTTAATTCACTAGCAACATATTTTCCTTTTACCCAACTAACATTAGTTAAATCTATACTATCAGTAATTCCAAAGTATTGAAAAGGACAAAGTAATTTTCTATTCAAAGCTTCGGGTAATCTAATTTCTGCTGCAATCTTATTATCAAAATCTTCCAAAATATCGCCACCATCCATGCGTTCTGGAGTAGCCGTGAGACCAAGTAATATTTTTGGTTTAAAATAATTTAATATTTCTCTATAACTATTTGCCGTTTGATGATGACATTCATCAATAATAATATAATCGTAATAATTTGGTGTTAGATTGTGGTTTTTAAGTTGACTATTTACAGTCTGAACAGAAGCAAAAACAAATTCAAAATTATCAGGTACCATTCCATCAACCCATAATTCTCCAATATTATTATTTCTTAAAACACCTTGAAAAGTCGAAAGTGATTTTTGTAAAATTTCTTTTCTATGAGCTAGAAATAGTAATTTTGAAGATGTATTGTTTTGTCTAAATCGTTTGTAATCAAATGCAGAAATAACTGTTTTACCTGTTCCTGTTGCAGCAACAATAAGATTTCTAAATCTATTATGAACTATTCTTTCTACTTCTAACTTTTCTAATACTTCATGTTGATACGGAAATGGATTAATATCAAATAAGGCAGTTGTGTTTTCATATGGTTTGCTAAACTTACTCTGTTTTAATGCATTTTGAAGTTTTTCTTTATGAATAGAATCATCAAATAATTCAAAGTCGTTACTTTGCCAATAAGCATCAAATGTTTTTTGAAATTTATCAATTATATGGCTTACTTCTTTCGTTGTAACTTTTAAATTCCATTCTAAACCATCAGTTAATGCAGACCTTGAAAAGTTCGAAGAACCTATATAAGCAGTATGAAATCCAGTATTTCTATAAAACAAATATGCTTTAGCGTGTAATCGTTCGTTTGCTGTGTTGTAAGATATTTTAACCTCCGTATTTGGCAGATTATAAAGCAATTGAATTGCTTTATAATCTGTTGCACCAATGTATGTAGTGGTAATCACTTTGAGTTTTCCTCCACGTTCTGTGAATTCTCTTAATTCTTTTTCAAGAATTATTATTCCTTTAAATTTTATAAAAGAGACTAGTAAATTTATTTTATCAGAGGATAATATCTCTTTTTTAAGTTCACTTTCTAAAGATAATCCTCCATTTCCACCTGTGAATAATTCACTTTGTGTTAATCTAGTATATGGAGTTATTTGTTTTAAATGAAGATCTAAGTTTGAAAAATGAGCATCTGTTTTAGAAAATACTGCTTTTAAAATTTCACCTTCAATATTTACTAAATCATCATTAAACTCTTGCTTATTTAGTTCATCCTTAAGTAATCTAATTATTTTATTTGCAATTTTAATTTGCTCGTCTACTTTATTTTTGCCTATAGAATCAAAAGCTTGTTTTATTGTTTTTGATAAATGCTTAGAAAGTACACTTGAAGCCTCCTCTTTATCAATTATATTTTTCTTTAAATAAAATTTTTCATTATTCAAAGATTTCAACTTTTCAGATACAAGTTGTGTAATTAATTCTTCGTATATTCCTTGATTCATAATGCTAAAAATTCTTTTAAAATTGGTAAATCTGCTTCAGCCCAATCTAATTTGATTAAGCCTTTTTTGTTTACTAAAATAAAGGATGAGTGTTCTTTAAGTTTTAATTCACCAAAAAGATAATCAGCAATAAAAGGAATTAATTCTATTGTAAAATTAGAATATTGATGAACTACAGGAGTTAACCTATCTCTTACTTCTATTTCAATATTTAATTCCTCAAATATTTCTCTTTTAATACATTCAATTTCAAATTCACCTGCTTCAATTTTACCGCCTGCAAATTCCCATTTCAAAGGAAGCTTCATCGTTTTACTTCTTTGAACTGCTAAAATTTTATCCTCAAAATGAATGATTGCACAAGTAACTGATATAATTTTCTTTTTCAAACCTTTTTTTCAGTGTTCTAAATTAGAAAACATTTTTAAATAAACACTTTTTTATAGAAACTTTATTCCATATCAAAATAAAACGCTTAAAATAAAAACTATGAACAAGAACTAAAATCCCATCAAGAACAAACTTTGACACGCATCAAGACAAACTTTATCAAACATACTGATGCACTTTGACACGCGTCAGTATGAAGTTTGTAAAAGTACTAGTATATTTGCGTAAAAGTACTAGTATATTTATCAAAATATACTAGTATAAATTATTAAAAGTTGTAGTATTTTTACAAGGAAGCTTTGTACTAAGCTATTTCTAAAATAATAGGCCTATCAAAAAGTAAAGGTACAAAATAATAAGAACACCCCTTTTTATTTCGTTGTAGAATTATAGTAAGAATAGCATCAACAACCTAAAGCATTGTTTCTATTATAGCTGTTGCTTTTAAAAATCAATACATAGCATCAAACTTTTATCCTTATAAAATTAGCTGCTTTAAGTTCTATTTTAATTTACACCAAACCAAAATCAACCAAAGGCAAACTTCTTATACGTTTCCCTGTAGCATTAAAAATAGCGTTGCAAATTGCCGGCGCCATAACAGGCACTCCCGGTTCCCCTACTCCTGTTGGGCGTTCGTGCATCGCTTCTATAATATCTACATGAATTTTTGGTGCATCTTTCATTCTTGTCATTTCATAATCATAGTAATTATGTTGTTCAACGGCGCCTTCTTTTACAGAAATCTTACCGTACAATGCAAGCGACATCCCAAAGATAGCAGCACCTTCTAACTGGTTTTTAATATTGTCTTTGTTTAGTGCCAAACCACAATCGATGGTAGTCCAAACATTTTCTACTTTTACCTTTTCGTTAATTACAGAAACCTCTACAATAGTAGCAACATAACTGTAAAAACTATAATGAATTGCCACTCCTAAACCGTGGTTTTCAGGAATCGTTTTACCCCAATTAGAAACTTTAGCAGTATTTTTTAAAACGGCTTTCATTCGTTTAGAATCGTACGGAAACTCAGATCTACCTTCTATAACCCTATCGGCTCCTATTAAATCTAAATGAAATTGAACGGCATCTTTTTTGGCTGCAAATGCCAATTCATCTACAAAAGAATTGTTACCAAAACCACTATGAATATGCACTACAGAGCGCATCCAACCAATTCTTAAATTGGCTTCTGCTTTGGCATTTTCTAAACTAAAATTAGAAATGTTGTACGGATTATTTGTAAACCCTTGATTGAGTTCAAAACCAGATGCATACTCAGACAATGGTTTAAATGACGATACAATAGACGGGAATGCAACTCTTTGCAACCAACCTGTAACTTGGCCGTTTGTATCTAAAGAACCTTTTAAATATTGTGCACTTGTTGCGTGGTAAAAACTATGCTGAATGTCATCTTCACGCGTCCAAACTACTTGAACGGGTGCTTTTATTTTTTTGGATAAAGCAACGGCTTCTACCACAAAATCAGATTTTGATTTACGTCCAAAACCTCCGCCTAAAAAAGTAACGTTTACGGTAATATTTTCTAAGGGAATTTCAAAAAAGTGCGCAAGCTCTGCTCTTGCTGTTTGTGGATCTTGAACAGGTGCCCAAACTTCGATTTTATTTTTTTGAAACCATGCCGTTGCATTTGGCACTTCCATTGGTGCGTGCACTAAAAACGGAACGTGATAAGTTGCTTCTACTGTTTTTGCTGCCTCCTCAAAAGCATCATCCACTTTTCCAGTACTACCAGGAACTAATTTTCCTTTTTCTTTAATTCTGTTGGTAAGTGTTTGTTTGAATTTTTCGGAATCAAATGAATGATTTTCGCCATAATTCCACTCAATTTCTAAACTTTCTTTTCCTTGAAAAGCAGCCCACGTGTTGTTGGCAATAACTGCAACACCACCTAAAGCTCCAAAAAATGATCCTGTTGGCGGCACCAATCTATCTAACTGAAAAACTTTTTCTACACCCGGTGTTTTCTCAGCCGCATTTGCATTAAAACTTTTTACCGACCCAAATGTAACTGGGCATCTCGCAATCGCAGCAAATTTCATATTTGGTATGCGAACATCGATTCCGTAGGTTGCTGTACCATGTGTAAAGGCTTTTAAATCGACGCTTTTTAAGGTTTTACCAATGTATTTAAAGTCTTCAACTTTTTTTAGTTGGATGGTTGCCTCGTCAGGAATGGTAAGTTTTGCTGCTTCTTCCACTAAATCGCCAAAGAAGATTTTCTCACTTGTATTTTTATTGATGACAAAATGGTTTTCTGCAAAACAGTCTGCTTCTGAAACTTTCCATTTCTTAGAAGCGGCAGTAATTAACATTGCTTTTGCAGTTGCACCCATTTTACGCATTGGTGCTAACAAAGTTCTTACACTTCGTGAGCCATCTGTATTTTGATTGCCATATTTGGCATTTCCTGTTGCTTGTTGAACGGTAATAAATTTCCAATCTGCTTCTAGTTCATCCGCAATTGCAGATGCTAAAGAGGTTCTAATTCCTTGCCCCATTTCTGAGCGAGAAGCCATTAAAATAATATTTCCGTCTTTCTGAATTTGCACAAATAAGTTAGGTGCAAAAGTGCCTTCTATTTGCGGGATAAAATCTTTGCTATCCGAAGAAATGTTGCATCCTAAAATGATTCCGCCAGTAGCCAATCCAAATAATTTTACAAAATCTCTACGATTTATTTGCTGTATTTTACTCATATCGATTCGTTTTTAAGTGCAACAGCTTTATGAATAGCTTTTTTAATTCTTGTATAGGTTCCGCATCTACAAATATTACTACTCATAGTTGCATCAATATCTTTATCCGTAGGGTTTTCTGTTGCATCTAACAAAGAGGTTGCAGCAATTAGTTGCCCAGATTGGCAATATCCACATTGTGGCACATTACCTTCATTCCAAGCTTCTCGTAAAAACTCTAAATTTGGTGATGATCCTTCGATTGTAAAAATTTCTTTACCAAAAGCATAAGAAACCGGCATACTACAAGATTTTGTAAGTGTACCATCAATTAAAACAGAACAGGCGCCGCATTGACTTACACCACAACCAAATTTTGTACCTGTTAAACCTACAATATCCCTAATTGCCCACAAAAGCGGCATATCGTCTTGTACATCAATAGTGTACGATTTTCCGTTAATTGATAAATTTTTACTCACCTGTATCGATTTTGAAGTTACAAGTTACGGAATTGCATTTGAATTATAAAATAAAGAATTCTAAAAACTTTATTGTTTTTAATCATTGCAGGATAAAAAAGAAAATACCACTACGCTTTTAAGCCTAGAAACAAGATTTGCTGCAAAGAATCTAGCAAATGTGTAAAACCTAAATAAAATCACCTGTCTTATCTCTATAAAATTATTTCAAAGAATGAATAACACATTTATTTTAATTGGATATGTAAACTAAAAATATCTTTAATTGAAAACTAGTGTTTGTTAATTAAAAAAATAAATCTGGCTATAGCGCTTGTACGCCTTAAAAAAGAAAATTTGTTCTCCTAAAGGTTCGAGTAATTTTTTGTTTAAAAAGTTACATGGAAAACCTATTTAAAACTAAAATTACTGCTCAAGACACAAATTTTACTCATTTCTATCGTAAAATTCACATTGGGTTAAGTAAAACTTTAAAACAAAATACAAACGGGCATTGGTGCAGCAATTTCGCTTACAAAAGTTAATTTTCCTGTTTTTGAATTTCGTTTAAATGAAACAATATTATTCGTATCTTGATTGGCAACTATCAAAAATTCTTCATTGGGTGATAAAGAAAAATTACGTGGATGTTTCCCTAAAACAGGTTGAAATCCAATCGTTTTTAAAGTTCCGTTTTTGGGGTTTACCGTATACATTACAATTGATTCATGGCCGCGATTTGAAGCATATAAAAACTGACCGTCTGCTGAAATATGAATATCTGCAGCTTTACTATATGCCGTAAAATCTTCTGGAAGTGTTGCTATTGAAGACTCCACATAATACGTGTTTTCTTTTTCTTTTACTAAAGAAACGGTATTATTTAGTTCGTTTAAAACGTATATCCATTTATTATTTGGATGAAAGGTTACATGTCTTGGTCCTGCACCGACTTCCATTTGCAGCGTTTTTTGTCTTGTAAAAACAAATTCGTTTTTAATTGTATCAATGGTAGAAAACCATAACTGATTTGTACCTAAATCTACAGAAATAACTTCCTTTTTGGAAGGATGAAACCAAGAGGAATGTGCATGCGGCCCTTCTTGTCTGCTTGTAGTTCCTTTACCAACATGTTGCTGAAGCCCCAGTAAATTTGTTAAACCATTTTGATTGTCAACTTGTAAATACCCAACATTTCCGCCTGTATAATTGGCAACCAAAACTTGGTCTTTATCGTTTACTGTTATAAAGCAAGGATGCGCGCCACCAGATTTTGATTTGCTCACAAAAACTAATGAATCTTGCACAATTTTAAAAGAATTCACAAACCCCGTTCCATTTTCATCTGTTTCTTCAACAGCCAAGAGTGTTAAATTGTCTTTGGTTTTAGCTAAAAAAGAGGGGTTATTAGTTTCAACTGCCAATCCTATTTTTTTAAGAACTCCGCCTGACGAAATTGTGTATTTGTAAATTCCCTTAGAATCTTTTTGGGTGTATGTACCTACATAAAAAGCATAGTTTTCTTTTTGCACTGATTTGCATCCTGTCATTACTATTATTGCAATTACTATTAAAAAGCTTCTTGCTATTTTATTCATTTTTAAAACTTAATAGTTGGCGTCTCCCAAGAAATTGAATCTCCTAAAATTTGATATTTCTCGCTGATGATTGTAGCTTTCGTGGGTGTAAACTTTATCAAAGTATACCCTGTTATTTTATTTTTATAAAAGCTTTTCCATGCTTTTTTCCAAAACTTTTCCTTTTCCTTTTGGGTATTTACAAGCTTAGCAGTGCCTTGTAAAGTAACATAACTCTCCGTTTTAATATCAAAATAATACAAGCTTACATTTTGATTTTCTTGAATCTGACGAACTTTTAAACTCTTTGGATTTGTACCCATCCAAACTGTAAAATCTTCTTCTGGCAAAAAAGGATCCATTGCTCTTGCATGCGCTACTCCTAGAGAATCTATGGTAATTAGGGCGCAGTTTTTTGCATCTGTCATAATCTCTCTTGCAATTTCTTTGATCTCTTTTTTTTCTACTTCTGGTATACTATTACAACTCATAAAAACAATTATAAAAACGGAACAAAAAATATATTTCATCAAAATTGTGGTTTAGAAAACTTTAAAAACAGGTAAACGCAAATGTGCTTTTTCGTAATACGTAGAACTTTTATAGATAAAATCTAATTGCGCATTTGGGGATTTAGCAAAATCAGCATCCGAAGCTAATTTAGCTTCAAAGGCCTTTTTTATTGCCGAATTTTCTACTAAAAGCTGTGCTGCTACATCTTCAAAAACATACCCAGAATAGCCTTCTTTTTGTTGTAAAATGGTGTCGAAAAAGTTCCAGTTAAAAAAGGAATCGGTAGCTTCTGCTTCTAGCGTTTCTAACAAATAACGAATTCCGTTTTGATTAATAGCAATATAAATATCTCCTTTTTTAAACTTAATTTTTTCTGATGATTTCGCTACAGTTGTATTAGAATGTAAATAATGACCTTCATAAGGCATTTTTGAAGTCTCAAAATCCTTGATATAATTTACCTCAACAGCAATTGTAGTGTCATTTTTAAAACGTGTAAACTCAATCTTATTGCTTACCAATTTGTCAATAATGTTGTGCCAACCTTGAGGTAGAATATAGGCTTTCGGAATTGTAATTTCTTTCGTTGCCACAAATTCATCGTAATATTTTATAACTTTCTCAAAGGGTTTGTTTTTATCGTAAAATAACCTTTTACCATTGGTAACTTTACTGTCAATCATCTCCCCTTCATATCCTTTAAAAGTTAAATCGCTATATTTTTCTTTATCAACTTTAAACTGAATTGGATATGTTTTTTTTGCTAAAATTTGTTGTGTCGCTTTTGATCGCAAATCTTTTATGTTTGCTGAATTTTCTTGGGTAAAATCAAAAACAGAAAACAGCAATTCGTAGGTTTGTTCTACTCTAATTTTATAAGGCTTTAACATGTGTGTTTCTACCATTAAACCCAACGTATGAAAGAGTGTTGTGTAGCCTGTAGAATATCTTGGCGAATCAAAAAATTGAGAAAAACCAACTTCTGGAGTAGTTCCCCAAACATTTACATAAGGCGTAATAAAAACGCCTTTTTTCTCTAAAGATTTTTCAATTTTTGGTTGCATTTCTTTTTTTAGAAAACTTCCTAAATTGCCGCCTAATTTGTTATGTTGCGTAAATAAATGTGTAATTGCATATTGATAATCTGCGCCATTACTTACATGATTATCTACAAAAACATCCGGATTTACCGTGTGAAAAATTTCGGCAAAAGCAGCCGCATTTTTAGTGTCTTGTTTGATAAAATCTCTGTTTAAATCAAAGTTTCTTGCGTTTCCTCTAAAACCATATTCAATTGGCCCGTTTTGATTGGCTCTTGAATGTGAGTTTCTATTTAAAGAACCACCAATATTGTAGACCGGAATTACGCAAATAATCGAATTTTTATATTTTTCTTGCAAAGAATCGTTTTGCACAATATCTCTTAACAGCATCATGGATGCATCGATTCCGTCTGATTCACCAGGGTGAATTCCGTTGTTTATTAAAATTCTGTTTTTTGTTGCGTTTTTAATTTCATCAACATTAAAAATACCTTCTCTGTTATAGACTACTAAATGCAATGGTTCGCCAGCGTCTGTTTGCCCGAAAGAAAACATTGAAATTTGAGAATATGTTTCTGATAGTTTTGTGTAATATGCAATTACATCTTTGTATTCTGGAGTTTCTGTTCCTTTTGATTTTTCGAAAAGTGTGGTAAAATCAGTGTTTACTTTAGATGCTGTACTACAAGAAATCATCAGAAAAAAGAGCGCATAAAAGCTAATTTTAAAAAAGTATTTCATAATTATTTAACTCTTACCGTTTTAGGAACTAATTTTGTGTAGTCTCCATTATTTCTAATTACGTCTCTAACAATTGATGACGAAATATAAGATGTATTTGCAGATGTTAGCAAAAAGACTGTTTCAATTGGCGCTAAATCTCTGTTTGTATGCGCAATCGCTTTTTCGAACTCAAAATCTGCCGGATTTCTTAAGCCTCTTAAAATAAAATCAACATCATTTTTCTCGCAAAAGTGAACCGTTAAACCTTTGTAAGTAACCACTTTTATTTTAGGTTCATCTTTAAAACAATCTTCTATAAATTTCTTGCGCTCATCCAAAGAAAACATGTATTTTTTATCAGCATTGATTCCGATTGCAATAATGAGTTCATCGAACAATTTTACACCTCTTTTAATAATATCAAAATGACCTAATGTTATTGGATCAAAAGATCCTGGGAAAATTGCTTTTTTCATATTCTATTATGTTTTAGACGATTTTAATGACTTTGATTCAAGAATCATGACTTTTGATTCTAATTTAAAATTATATTTTGATGTTCTTGATGTTTTTGAAGCACGAATCATGTCTCCTGTCTCCACAATCCAACTCATCTTGTCTCATGAATCTAAACATCCTGGTTCTATATCACAAACTAATCTTGTCTCTTGGTTCTTGTCTCTTGTTTCTTGATTCTTGATTCTATTTTAAAAAACATCCTGCGTCTATTCACAAGCACTCTCAATAGCATTTTCAAATAATTGTGCCAAAGAAATGCCTGCTGCTTGCGCTTGTTGTGGCAAAATACTGGCTTCTGTTAAACCAGGCACTGTATTCATTTCTAAAAAGTGTGGCTCGCCATCTACCAAAATATATTCCGATCTCGAAAAACCAGACATATTTAAAATTTTATACACCTTTTCGGCAACAGCTTCTACTTTAAGTTGTTCTTCGGATGAAATTCTTGCTGGTGTAATTTCGTGTGATTTTCCTTCGTATTTTGCTTCGTAATCGAAAAAATCATTTTCTGAAACAATCTCTGTAATTGGTAACACTTTTGTTTCACCTTTGTATTGAATAACGCCAACAGAAACTTCTGTACCGTCTAAAAAAGACTCAATTAAAATGGCCGAATCTTCTTTGTATGCAACTTCAATTCCTGTTAAAATCTCTTCTTTTGTGTACGCTTTAGAAATACCATAACTAGAACCTGCATTGTTTGGTTTTATAAAACAAGGCAAACCTACTTTTGCTATTATTTCATCGGTATTTATAACGTCACCTTTATTTAAATAAACAGAAATTGCCGTTTTAACTCCGTATTCTTTTACAACACTTAAGGTATCTCGTTTATTAAATGTTAATGCCATTTGATAAAAAGGTGCCGAAGTGTGTTTGATTCCTATTAAATTAAAATAGGCAAGTAAGACTCCGTTTTCTCCTGGATTACCATGAATTGCATTAAAAACACAATCGAAAGTAATTGATTTTCCATTCATCAAAAAAGAAAAATTGTTCTTATCTATTGTATACTCAGTGTCTTTATCATCTAAAGCAACCCATTTTTCTTTTAAAATATGAACTCTAAAAGGTATATATTTTTCCCTATCTAAATGGGTATAAACTACACTTCCGCTTTTTAAAGAAATGTTTACTTCGGATGAAAATCCGCCCATTGCAATCGCTATATTTTTTTTCATCAATGTAAAATAATAAAAACAAATTTATCAAAATATAAATAGAAACAACAACGTTTAGTTTTTATATCTTTGAACCCTTAAAACTTTTCTATGAGTATACTTCAGTTTTTTAAAAGTAAAACCTTTTTCAAGCAAATTGCATTTGCAATTATTAGTGTAGTTGTATTTGTGTTTTTCTTAAAGTTTTGGTTGAATGTTACTACAAATCATGATCAAAAAATACAAGTACCAAATTTACACAAACTAACAATTGCAGAAGCAGAAAGAAAATTAAACGAGTTGAATTTAGATTTTGTAGTTAATGATAGTGCAAAATACAACCCAACGTATCCAAAAAGATCTGTAATTGAACAAAACCCTTTAGCGGGTGCTTTTGTAAAAGAAAAACGTAAAATTTACTTGAGTTTAAATCCGTCAAAATACAGAGATGTTACAATTCCTAATTTAAACGGACGAACAAAAAGACAAGCAATTTCTGAATTACGAGCAATCGGTTTTATTGTTGGCACAAATTATACCTATATAAATGATATTGGAAAAGATGTTGTAAGGGGTTTAAGATACAAGGGTAAAATTATAAATGCAAACGATAAATTGCAAAAAAACTCTATTATAGAATTGATTTTAGGGAATGGTGAAGGTGACGGCGCACCCGCAATAATAACCGAAGATGAACCTATAGAAGAACCTGCCGGAGAAAATGATTCGCAATAAGCATTAAGCAGTAAGCAGTAAGCAGTAAGCAGTAAGCAAATTAAAATATTTGCAATTAAAATAAAGAACATGCAAGAAAATATTTCTGACGATAATGATAATGATGATTTGTACGAACACTACAGATTCATTGCAAGTAATGGTCAAGAACCTTTAAGAGTTGATAAATTCTTGATGAACTTTATAGAAGGTTCTACAAGAAATAAAGTACAACAAGCAGCAAAAGCTGGCAATGTTTTAGTAAACGATGTTGCCGTAAAATCCAATCATAAAGTAAAGCCAAATGATATTGTAAGAATTGTTTTGGCATACCCACCAGCAGAAAACTTGTTGGTAGCAGAAAATATTCCTTTAGATATTATTTATGAAGATGATACTGTAATTGTTGTAAACAAACCAGCAGGAATGGTGGTACATCCAGGTCATGGAAATTATTCTGGCACATTGGTAAACGGCTTAATTTATCATATAGAAAACTTGCCTACAAATTCTAATGAAAGACCAGGTTTGGTGCATAGAATTGATAAAGATACTAGTGGTTTATTAGTAGTTGCAAAAACCGAATTTGCAATGGCAAATTTATCACGTCAATTTTTTGACAGAACTACAGAACGTTTATATTACGCTTTAGTTTGGGGAAATATTGAAGACGACGAAGGTACAATTGAAGGTAATATTGGTAGAAGTTTAAAAAATCGTTTGCAAATGGATGTTTTTCCTGATGGCGATTTTGGTAAACATGCAGTTACTCATTTTAAAGTTTTAGAACGTTTAACCTATGTAACTTTAGTGCAATGTAAATTAGAAACCGGAAGAACGCATCAAATTAGAGCGCATTTTAAACATATTGGTCATACTCTTTTTAATGACGAACGTTATGGTGGTGATGGCATTTTAAAAGGAACCACTTTTACCAAATACAAGCAATTTGTGCAAAACTGCTTTAAAGTTTTACCTAGGCAAGCATTGCACGCAAAAACTTTAGGATTTACACATCCTATAACAGGAGAATTTATGCAGTTTAATACAGAAGTTCCTCAAGATATTACAGACTGTTTAGAAAAATGGAGAACGTATTCTGAAAACTCTAAACATGAATTTGAATAGTTTTATTCTTAATTTTTAAAAGCTATTTTAATACAATTGTGCCTAACAAAAGTATAAAGTTCTCATTTTTTTTGTTTCCTATTAAAAAAGTGATCTCCTCAATAACATCACCAGTAAAATTTGGCTGGTTCAATCTTCTTCCTCTAAAAGATGGATACATATCTTTTAGAGGAATTATTATTTCTTGCCATTGTCCTGAGGTTAAAAAAGGGGTTATGTATGAATAATAATCTCCTGAATTAGATTTTATTCTAAATTGATAGTTTTTACCATCTCCTTTTAGTTTGATAACAATTTGAGTATTATCATCAATTTCAATTTTTGGAAAACGATGCCTCAAAGAAGAGAATCCTCCATTATTATCCAAAGAAATACTACCTTTAAAAACGCCAAAACCGTCATCATTTAACTTAAAAGATCCAGATGATTCGCCACCCATTACAACATCGTCTACAATTACCCAGTTTTGAAGGTTTGATTTTTTGTTAAAATCAAAAATTACTTTTGAATTCATTAGAGAACATAAAATTAGAATACAGATTAAATATTTCATACATCAGCCTTTACCGATCTTTTACAAGGTGTTATTGTTTTACAAACGCAATTTAGCAAGCTTTTATTTTTATAGTATTGCAACAACATTAACAACAGCCAGCACTTGGGTCGCAACAAGAACCAGAAGCCTCCGCAATTTTAATTTTTGTTTTTTCAACCGGAATACCACATGCTTCTAGCGCTAAACAAGCGGTAATTTTTGAAGTTAATAGAAAGTTCGTTCCATCAAAATCTAAATTGTATTTCCCTATCGTCTCCTCTCCTTGGTATTCTACTTCAATTTCTAAATCGTCGAACTTAAACCTCTTTTCAGACAATTCTATAATATTTATTAATTTCTCTGGGTGTAATCTGTGATCGTAATCATTTTCTTCCCATAATTGAAAATTAATAACAGTTTCACTTCTAACTTTACCTCCACAATCAATAAAATCTTTGGTAATTTTACCAACTTCGGTAACATGAAAATGACTCGCTACTAATTTACCATTTGGTAATTGAAATCCAATTTTTTCTAAACTTTTTATATGATTTTTAATTTCTGATAATTTCATGAGTTAAATTTTTAGTTTACGTTTTTAATTTTTGAAAACACGTAGCACATTTCAGTAGCTATTTGCAAACTTCTTTCTTCGTATTTTTCTGATTGATTTTCTTTTCCGTCAAACAATTTTGGATCATCATATGTAATTGCAATTCTTTTTTCTGCACCAATAATATAAGGGCAACCTCCATCTGCTTGAGAGCAGGTCATTATCGCAGCAAATTCTTTTTTAGGATTAAATTCAGCGTCATATTTTTTAGAAAAACCAATAATTGGATGCGAATTGTCATCATATTTTACCGCATAAATAGGGTTTGTTCCTATTGATATTTCTTCAATTTCAAAACCAGCTTTTTTTAAAGTTTCTACCACTTTTGGAAACATTGCTGTTGCTTCTGTTCCTCCAGAATAACATACTACATTTTTAACATTAAAATATGCAGCAATTGTTTGTGCCCAAATTTGAGTTAAATGACTTCTTCTAGAATTATGTGTACAAATAAAATTAATGTTTATTATTTTATTTGCATCATTTTTTTCTTGTATAAAATTAATAAGCGACTGTAAAACTAGTTGCCTGTCAACAGATATCTTTACAGTTTCTAAACTTAATATCGTGTTTTCAATATTTTGATAAATCCCTTTTTTCATTTTTATTATTCTTATTCTTATTAACAACAATTTTCTGTTGTACTTTTATTTAAAAATTGCCCTAAAGTATTTTTTATTTTATCCCAATTCTCTTGATCTATACAATAACAAACACTTGTACCTTCTATGGTTCCTTTTATAATCCCTACTCTTTTTAACTCTTTTAAATGCTGTGATATAGTGGGTTGCGCCAAACCAATATCTCTTACCAAATCTCCACAAACACATGTTTTTAGTTTTATTAAAAACTCTAAAATTGCAATTCTTGCAGGATGACCTAAAACTTTAGCAATCGCAGCAATTTCATTTTGCTGTTCCGTAAATATTTCTGATTTGGTTAAACCCATCTTAATTTGTTTATTGCAATATTACGATTAATATTAGTAAATAAAAAGTTATTATGTTTTTATTTACTAAGATCAAACAAATAACCCACCGAAACATTAAAGAAACCTGTGGTTGGTAAAGTACTTTCTGTGACTATTGCCTTTGGTAAATTTAAGTTATAACCTATTTCAAAATCCCAAGATTTCACTGTCAAAGAAAGTGGAAAGTTCAGTTGTGTGTTTAGTAAATCGAATACATCATAATTAATGGTTTGTTTAATTTTTTTTCCATTTAAAAAGATAAACCTTTGAAATGCCAAAGTCTGCTTTGCAATAATAAAATTAATGCTTGGTCTAAAACGCAAAGCATAATTTGAGGTTCTTTTTAGCGTGAAGTTTGCAAAAGTGTTCGATACAATTTGGTAAGAAGTATCAGTTCCAAAAAGATAAGAACCAGAAATCGTAGTTCCTAAAGTTCTTTTATTATTTCTTATTCCAAAGCTTACATCCAAAGAATTTGTAAAAGCATCAAAACTATCTGAATAAAAGTATTTTGTGTATCCTAAATTATAAAGATAATTTTTAGTTTTACCTATGGTATTAAAGTATCCTAAAGAAACACTTGTAAAGTCCCAACTTGGGGCAAAATTTTGATAATAGATTCCTGAAATACTTGCATTAAAACCTGAGGAATGGTAGTAAGAAACTTGCGGAATTAAATGAAACTGATCTGTGCCCGCATTTCGCCCTGAAAAATAGGTGTCGCTATTATAAGAAAGAGAGGTGTATAAAAAATTATATGATAAGTCGTTTTCTATTAACTCATCTAAAAATTGTTGATCGTTAAAAAAAAGTTCTTCTATTAAACCATCGATATCTTCTAAGTTTTTTTCTTGTGCATACGAACAAAAAAAGGTTGCTATTGAAAACAATAGCAACCCAAAAACTTTTAATATGTTTTTTAAATCTTGATAAAGATGTGTCATAAATACTTAAAAACTAATTCCCTCTATTTCTTTTTTTCCTTCCACCATCTGTATTATTTATTCGTTGACCATCTTTGAGTTCTCCTCTATCTTTAGAATTTGAAATTTTATCAATTCGCTCTTTTAACATTTTTCTTTGCTCACTTGTTAGCGTTTTTCTAAAATTATCTCTGGTTTTTCTCAAACTAATTTGCTGATTATTTACCATACTTTTTTGATTTCTAGAAAAGGAAGCTACTAGTAGTTTTCTTATTTCGTTTTTAGAAATTGTTTTATCTCTTAAAATAACTAACTGTTCACTAGTAAGTGATGCTTTAAATGCCTCACGGTTTGTTTTCATTACCTCTTTTTCTTTCTGTAACAAATCTTTTTGCTCTTGTGTTAGTTCTTTTTGAATTAAACTAAAACTAGAGTCTTGAGCCAAAATTGAGGTATTAAATAGCATCAAACTAAAAAAGCTTACAGATAATATGATGGTTTTTAATTTCATTTTTGTTGTTTTATGCTTTAAACTTCTGATGTACAAATTTATAAATTAAATTTAACAAGCGTCTTTAGCTGCGTTAAATTCTGTTTGATCGTTAACCGTTTTAGTTGTACCGTCTTTAAATTCGATATCTAAAGGAAAAATTAAACTTTCTTTACTTGTAGCCTTTGGGTTTGCTTTGTGCCATTCTCTAAGCAATTTAAAATCTGCTTTTTCTGTAACGTTAATTACAGTTGCATCTGGCATTGTAAAACTTACTGGCAAAACTAACTTAAAACATTTTCTTTTATCCTTTCCTTTTTTACAAGAATCTTTAAGAGTAACTAATTCTGTTCTATCAATTAAAGTTTGGATGGTTCCGTCTTCTAAAGTTACATCAATAGGAAACAATAACCTTGGTCTTTCTTTTGTGTCAGGGTTTATAGTATACCAAGCTTTAAGTAAACTCCAATCACCTTTACTAGTTAACGTTATTGAGCTATCATCTGGCATTATAAAATCTATAGGGTATACAAAAACAAAACATTTATGTCTTCTTTTCGTTCTTTTGGCATTCGTATCTGCTAAATACTTTCCTTTCAAAGAAAAATACACATCACTTGTTGCTTCTTCTTTAGATTCGTTGTCTGTAGCTATTGCTACTTTATAACCTAAACCTACCGCTAACTCTGCACTAGCAAAATAACTATCTACTAAATCTGCTCTAAATGTTGTCTCTACTGCCACAGGTAAACTTGCTTCAGTAACTGCTATTTTAACCGCTTTTTCTATTTTTTCTATTAATACAGTTTCATCTATTGCCATTTCATTTGACATGTCAGAATCAGAACAAGATGTAAGTACTAAAGCCGATAAAATAAAAACGGATGCTGTAAAAAATAAAATACTCGATTTAAAAATACGCTTACTAAAAATTACTGTTTTCATAATGTTAAGTTTTAATTAAGATTTGTTTCTATATACTTAGAACTCTATTTTTTAAAATAGTTTGAAAATTTTTATTTTATTTTTACAAAATGATCGTTTCAATAAATTTATCGTCTATATAATCATCAAATAATGAGTCTTCTATTATTAATGAGTTCAATATTAGATTATCTAATTTTTGCTCTGAAAGCTCTGCTTTAACAACTACTTCATTAAATAACGTTGCGTTTGTAAATGCTTCTATTTCTGATTCTTCAACTAACAAAGACTCTAATAAAATATCATTAGTGAATGCTACTTGGTCAAAAGTAATTTCATTTGTAGCATTTGAAATATCTAAATTCTGCATCCAAATAGTTATTCCTAGCACAAAAACTAAGGATGCTGCTACCATATATTTAAATTGAGGTTGCATCCAAAAAACCAATTGTCTTTTGGGTTGCTCATTAAGTAAAGAGACCTCTTTAATTTTTGCTAAGATTGAAATTTTTGACTCTGCAAAATATCCTTCTGGAATACCTGTTCCTAAATATTTTTTATGGTGTTTAGAAATACTTCCTTCAAAACCCTCTTTTAAAAAATTTTCTTTGTTATTATTTTCTGATGTGTTTTTCATAATATACTTGTTAGACCCAACTTTTTGCAAATAGTTTGGATTTATAAAAATATTTTTTCTTTAATAATTTTTACAGTTGTATAATAAGTAGATTTTAAGGTGCTTTCTGAAACTTCTAAAACTTCAGAAATCTGTCTAAAACTTAACTCATCAAAGTATTTCATTTGAAAAACTCTTTTTTGTTTTTCTGTAAATCCGTCAATAATTTTATGTAATTTTATCTGAATTTCCTCTCCATCAAAATATGCATCTTCGAATAAAACTTCTAAATGAGACTCGGCAATAACATCAATATAATCATAGCTCATTTTATTTATTTTCTCTAAAAACCGGATGGATTCATTGTACGCAATTCGATACATCCAAGTATGTAAACTGCTTTTCCCTTCAAATTTTTGTATATTTTTATAGACTCTAATAAAGGTGTTTTGCAAAACATCATCCGCGTTTTCATGCGTTATAACAAGCTTTCTAATGTGCCAATACAAACGTTCTTGATATACGTCAAGCAGCTCACTAAAAGCACGATCTTTTAGTGCAGGGTTTTGTAATTTTTTTACAAGTGCTGCTTCTTTACTCAAGGAATTAGTTAATTTTATTCTTTGACCCAAGATAAATCAATTAGTTTGATTAATTTGTAGAAAAAATATACAATCAATTTTTCTAATAGGTTTATCAATATTAACGTATTATTATATTTAGGAAAAACCTACAATCATTAGTATTTTTACAACAGCAAACATCAATATTTAATTTTTTCAACAGAAATAAAAAATGAAAGTCATTATATCTCCAGCAAAATCTTTAGATTTCGAAAGTAAAGTACCAACTAGCTTGCATACACAACCTCGTTTTTTAGAGCACTCAGAAAAATTACACAAGCAACTAAAAACGCTTTCAAAAAAGAAATTATCTGACTTAATGAAAATTTCTGATGATTTAGCTGCCTTGAATTATAATCGCAATCAAACTTGGAAAACTCCTTTTAAAACCGAAAATTCTAAGCAAGCTATCTACGCTTTTACTGGTGAAGTTTTTAGAGGGATTGACGTTAATTCTTTGGATGAAAAAAAACTACCAATATTGCAAGAACGTTTGCGCATTTTATCTGGCTTATATGGATTGTTAAAACCCTTGGATTTAATACAACCTTACCGTTTAGAAATGGGAACGCGTTTAAAAGTTGGCAAAACAGAAAATCTTTACAAATTTTGGGATAATTCAGTTGCTGAAGCTTTGAATAATGAATTAGCTGATGGTGAATTATTAATCAACTTAGCCAGCTCAGAATACTTTAAAGTATTGCCAAAAAAGGTTCTAAAAGTGCCAATGATAACACCCGTTTTTAAAGATTTTAAAAACGGAGAATATAAAACGATTATGACTTTTGCCAAAAAAGCTCGCGGATTAATGGTTCGTTTTATTATTGAAAACAACGTTAAAACAATTGAAGAATTAAAAGGTTTTAATATTGATAAGTACCGTTTTTCTGAAGAAATGTCTTCTGGAAATGACTTGGTTTTTACGAGGTAGTTTTTAGTTGGTCGTTTTTAGTAGCAGTAAGCAGTTGCAGTGAACAGTTGCAGTGAACAGCAGTAGTTGCAGTATTTAGTGAAAATTGAACGATAGCTTTTTTATATAAATGACTAACTTTAACCTGAAAACTATATACTGAAGACTAAAAACTGTATACTGATGAAAAAATTAATCAATTCTTCATCTTATGCATCACCCAAGTATGTGGTGCCGTTACTGCAAGTAAAATTACAAAAACAACGGTTGCAAACAACTTTATTTGAGGAACAAATTGATATAAGATCAATAATCCAACAATACTTATGAACCAATAAATCATTGCTTTTTTTACATAAAATAAAGTATTTTTCTTGCTCAAATCTCCCGAAATAAATTCTATCTGATGAATAATAGAGGGTATAGAATGCCAAAAAATGAAGTATATCGCAAAACCTAAAATCAAAGAAGAGGTTTTAAAAACAAGAAAAAGTAGTATCAAGTAAAAAAATTCTTTTACAAATAGTTTCAACTCATTTTTTTTAGCTAAAACCAAATACAAACTACCTACAAATAAAAAAATAGCGCTCGTTATTAACGTGGACTCAATTTGAAGTTTAGTGAATGTTGCGCCTGTGAGTTCTATCATAATTGTATTTACATCAGTAATTGATTGATAGAAGAGTAAAGAAAAAATAAACAATCCATAAGCCAAAAAATAAACTACATTAAATAAAAAATTTAAATGTATTGTTTCACCAAGATGTTCTTCTCCAAAATGATAAGAACTAAGTATAACGAAAAGTAAAATTGCAATAAAAGGGCTCATCAAATAAATAAAAATACATAAAACGATAATACTTATATAAATAATAAGGTTTTTTCTAAAGGTTTTAACTATTTTCTCTTTGGCCGACAGAATCAATAAATCATTGGCACCGTGTAAAATACCTATAGAAACAACCATTACATACGCTAATAAATCTTCTACTACTTCTCCAAATTGAATACTTATCCAAAATAAGAAAAATGTAAAAAAAATCTTAAAATCTTGATATATATATATTTTTTTTTCTTCCATATGTCAAAGTTATAGATTTTTATTGTAAATTCGTTTAACGTGATTAAATAAACGTTGAACAATTTTTACTAACTTAATTTTATTTACAATGAATTTATCAATTAACTTTTTATCGGTTGCAAAGATGGCGCCAGACGATTATGTTGGGTTTACATTTTTTGTAGGCTGCATGGCTATGATGGCCGCATCAGTATTTTTCTTTTTATCAATGAGTAGCTTTGATAAGAAATGGAGAACATCAATTTTAGTTTCAGGTTTGATTACTTTTATCGCAGCTGTACATTATTGGTACATGAGAGATTATTGGGTATCAAACATGGAATCGCCAACTTTCTTTAGATACGTAGACTGGGTATTAACAGTACCATTGATGTGTGTTGAATTCTATTTAATTTTAAAAATAGCAGGAGCTAAAAAATCGCTAATGTGGCGATTAATTTTCTTATCTGTGGTAATGTTAGTTACAGGATATATGGGAGAAGTTCTTTACAGAGACCAAGCATGGTTCTGGGGATTAATTTCAGGTCTAGCATATTTCGTAATTGTATATGACATCTGGTTCGGTACCGCTAAAAAATTAGCAGTAGCTGCTGGTGGAGCTGTATTATCAGCTCATAAAACATTATGTTGGTTTGTATTAGTTGGATGGGCAATTTACCCAATCGGTTATATGGCAGGAACTCCAGGATGGTACGAAGGTGTATTTGGAGGATTAGACTTAGATGTTATTTACAACATTGGAGACGCTATTAACAAAATTGGATTTGGATTGGTTATTTACAGTTTAGCTGTAAATAGTTCTAAAGACTAATTATTACATAAATAAATTCCCAAGAAATGTATTAAACACTTCTTGGGAATTCATTAAAATTTAATTTACAAAAGTTTTTAGTAAAACTATTATTTAGATTTAAATGGTAAATAAGGACTTTTTATCCAATTTACTAAGTTAGAAATAATACTGTAGAAAAATTTATATATTGCTAAAGAAACATACAATTTAGCTAATACCACAGCTACACCAACATACTCCCAAATAACAGACATAAAACCATTTAAGCTCCAAGCACTCCCAGGAGCCATTGTTGGATCCCAGTTGGTCCAATCTTTAGCTAAAATATTGCCTATAAATTCAAGGTTCAAAAGGTTTGTTAATTCTGCTGTAGCAGCCATTGGTAAAGTATATGCGTAATCTATATTCGCAATCCACTCTGTACCAAAATTACCTGAAATATTTATTGAAGTAACCCATGATAAAGTCATTGTAAAAGCACTAAATAGAGCAACTAAAGCTGCAACATGACCTAATACTTTAATATTAGCAATTGCTAAATCTTTAAAGATAAAGTCAATTATTCCGCTTTTTGAGGATGCTAAACTATCTCCAGCCGATCTTATAACTTGAGAAATAGGAAATGCGGCATACACCCATATTAGCATAGAAAGAATATTTGCTAAAATATCTAATTTCTCTCCCATTCCACCAGACCATAAAGGTGAAAGAATAACCACAAGTGATGTTGACAAAACCACAAGGGCGGACACTTTGTAAAATTTACCTACCCAATTTGGAATGTTCCCTTCTGATTCTTGAACCAAAGAGTTAAAAGTGTTTCCAGGTAATTTCGAATTGATCATTTGAGGTAAATCAAGTACCTTGTTTAAAATTTTTTCCATTATAAAGTATTTATTAGTTAATAAATCAATATTACAAATAATTAATTGATTAATAATAAATTAACTTTTTAACAATTTTTTTATGATATGAATAAATTGTTGGTTAAAAATCATGAATAGTCTCAATTTATTAACATATCAAAGCCCTAAGACCTATATTGAATGTGCAAAAAATTAAGAATTTTATGTTAATAACTTACTGAAATTAAAGTTTATAAAAATTAGGATTTTGTTTTATTTAGTCGTTTAAAAGCAAAATTTAGCAATTACTGGAAGTTTTAAATAATAAAAAAAGAAGTGTTTTTTAATAAATTACAAATTAAACCGTTAAAACAGATTCTTCATTAAAAGTTTCTTTAGAATTTTAAATCTAACAATCAACAATTCTAACAGTAACTGCCAAACCTCCTTCGGATGTTTCCTTGTAATTTTTATTCATATCTTTTGCAGTTTCCCACATCGTATCGATTACTTTATCCAAAGAAACTAAACATTCTTTAGGATTGGTTTCTAATGCAATTTCTGCGGCATGAATAGCTTTAATCGCTCCCATAGAATTTCTTTCTATACAAGGAACTTGCACCAAACCTCCAATAGGATCGCAGGTTAAACCTAAATGATGTTCCATAGCAATTTCTGCCGCAGATAAACATTGTGCAGGAGAACCACCTAACAATTCGGTTAAAGCCGCTGCAGCCATGGCAGATGACACTCCTATTTCTGCCTGACAACCGCCCATTGCTGCAGAAATTGTGGCATTCTTTTTAAAAATACTGCCAATTTCGCCAGCAACCAATAAAAATCTTTTTATATGACTAAAATCTGCTTGATGATTTTCTATAACTAAATAATACATTAAAACAGACGGAATTACTCCTGCACTTCCGTTTGTTGGTGCAGTTACAACTCTACCTAAAGCAGCATTTACTTCATTTACAGAAAGTGCAAAACAGCTTACCCATTTTAAGATTTCTCTAAATTTAACTTCAGTACTCCTAATAGCAGTTATCCATTGCTCTAAATTTTTATAAGTCGTGTCTTTAATTAATTTATTATGTAAATCAAAAGCTCTGCGTTTTACATTTAAGCCGCCAGGAAGTTTGCCTTCTGTATGGCAACCAATGTGCATACATTCTAGCATCGTTTCCCAAATTCTTTTCAATTCAAAGTCGATCTCTTCGGCACTTCTTAATTCTAATTCGTTTTTTAGAACAATATCAGAAATTAACAAATTTTCACTCTCACAATACTCTTCTAATTGTATTGCTTTATTTATGGGATACGGAAAATTCTTTTTTGTAATCTCAATTACTTCTTCGAGATGATCTTTTTCTTGCACTATAAAACCCCCTCCAATAGAATAATAGGTTTCAGTTGAGATCTCTTTACCTTTACAAAGACCTCTAAAAGTCATTCCGTTTGCATGAAAGGGAAGAAATTCATTATTAAAAACAATATTTTCAACAGAAAAAATAATTTCTCTTTCGTTGTTGAAATTTATTTTATTTGTTGTTTTAATGTGATTTACAATCTCCTCAATATCTGCAATAGGAATATATTCTGGATCTGTACCGCTTAAACCTAGTAAAATTGCATAATCTGTAGCATGCCCTTTGCCAGTAAGAGATAAAGAACCAAATAAATCGATTCTAATTCCGTCAATTTGATGAAATAATTTAGATTCATTTACAGTTTTAATCCACTGTTGTGCAGCTCGCCAGGGTCCAAGCGTATGAGAACTTGATGGACCAACACCAATTTTGAGCATATCAAAAACACTAATAAATTGCGACATTCGTAAAAATTGAGATTAAATATTGTGTAAATGTAAAAAATCAAATTCAATGAGTTGTATTTATTTTATATTATTAAAGGAAACATTTGCTCCTTTCCATAAATAGAATCTTTATCAAATTTCTTGTCAAATACACAATACCCAAAGTCCTGTATTTTTACGTTTCGGACATCACTATTCTTTTTAAGAATTTTTAAACTGTTGTATTTAATTTAACAAACTCAACTTAATCTATTTCTATAATTAAAGATTATTTTTTACAGTTACTAATTCCTTAATACTAGAACCTGATATCTTTTTCATATTTACTTTTACATAAAAGCCTCACATTTTTTTTAAGAACTATTCAAAATCAAAATTAAAAAATAGCACCTATTTTTAATTGTTTTTTAATAAAACTACTTTTCATCAAATTCACCAATACTTTTTTTTAAAAAATTTATCGATTTCTCGATGATACCTTCAAATACAAGAAAATAATTATTACTTTAAAATACTTTAAATATGCTAAAACGTAGACACAAATTATGTCAAAGTGTCACAAAATTTAAAAAATATTTTATAAAACTGACATTTTCCTATTAAAAAGCAGTTGGCACACAGTTTGAAGACAGGGTAAATGTTAAATTGAATTTAAAAAGTTTTAAATATAAATATTAGTTATGAGTAAAATAATTGGAATAGATTTAGGAACAACAAACTCTTGTGTATCTGTAATGGAAGGTAACGAGCCAGTTGTAATACCTAATGCTGAAGGAAAAAGAACAACTCCTTCAATTGTAGCGTTTGTAGAAGGTGGAGAGCGTAAAATTGGTGATCCTGCAAAAAGACAAGCAGTAACAAACCCAACAAAAACTGTTTATTCTATCAAACGTTTTATGGGTAATAAGTTCTCAGATTCTTCTAACGAAGTAAAAAGAGTTCCTTATAAAGTTGTAAAAGGAGATAATAATACCCCAAGAGTAGATATTGATGGTCGTTTATATACGCCTCAAGAAATTTCTGCAATGGTATTACAAAAAATGAAAAAAACAGCAGAAGACTATTTAGGAACTACAGTCACTGAAGCTGTAATTACTGTACCTGCTTATTTTAATGATGCACAAAGACAAGCTACAAAAGAAGCTGGTGAAATCGCTGGTTTAAAAGTTAGAAGAATTATAAACGAACCTACTGCAGCTGCTTTAGCTTACGGTTTAGATAAATCTCACGATGATAAAAAAATAGTTGTTTTTGATTTTGGTGGTGGAACGCATGATGTTTCTATCTTAGAATTAGGAGATGGTGTTTTTGAAGTTTTAGCTACAGATGGGGATACTCATTTAGGTGGTGATGATGTTGATGCAAAAATCATTGACTGGTTAGCTGATGAGTTTAAAGCGGACGAAAACATGGATTTAACTATAGATCCAATGGCTTTACAACGTCTAAAAGAAGCTGCTGAAAAAGCGAAGATTGAATTATCTTCTTCTGCTTCTACAGAAATTAACTTGCCTTATATTACTGCTACTGCTAGTGGCCCAAAACACCTGGTAAGAACTTTATCTAAATCAAAATTTGAGCAATTAATTGATGATTTAGTAAAACGTACAATTGCACCTTGTGCTACTGCGTTAAAAAATGCTGGTTTATCTAAATCTGATATCGATGAAATAGTTTTAGTTGGTGGTTCTACAAGAATACCTGCTGTACAAGAAGCTGTTGAAAAATTCTTTGGTAAAGCGCCTAGTAAAGGTGTAAACCCTGATGAAGTTGTTGCTTTAGGAGCTGCAATTCAAGGTGGAGTTTTATCTGGAGATGTTAAAGATGTATTGTTATTAGACGTAACACCTTTATCTTTAGGTATTGAAACAATGGGTAATGTGTTCACCAAATTAATTGATGCAAACACTACAATTCCTACAAAAAAATCACAAGTATTCTCTACAGCAGTAGACAATCAACCATCTGTAGAAATCCATGTTTTACAAGGAGAAAGAGCAATGGCTGCTGATAATAATACAATTGGTCGTTTCCATTTAGATGGTTTACCTCCTGCACAAAGAGGTGTTCCTCAAGTAGAGGTAACTTTTGATATTGATGCAAATGGTATCATTAAAGTTTCTGCTCAAGACAAAGGAACTAACAAATCTCATGAAATTAGAATTGAAGCTTCTTCTGGTTTATCTGAAGAGGATATCGCTAAAATGAGACAAGAAGCAGAAGATAATGCTGATTCTGATAAAATTGCTAAAGAAACTGCAGAAAAAGTAAACGCAGCTGACTCTATGATTTTTCAAACAGAAAATCAATTAAAAGAATTTGGAGATAAGTTATCTGATGACAAAAAAGCACCAATTGAAGCTGCTTTGGTAGAATTAGTTGCTGCTCATGAATCTAGGGATATTGCACTAATTGATGCTGCAATGGAGAAGATTAATGCTGCTTGGAAAATTGCATCTGAAGAAATGTATGCTGCACAAGGAGCCGGAGGAGCACCTGGAGCAGAGCAACAAGGTCAACCAGAAGCTGCAGATGCTCAAGGAGACAATGTTGAAGATGTAGATTTCGAAGAGGTTAAGTAAGCAGAATGTTGAATTTGTTTTTACAAATTCTTACATATCGCTTATCCCGCCTTTTAGCGGGATCTCAAGAAGATCATCTCTAATTAATTTAGGATTAACTTCAAAAGTAAACTGAACTAGTTTCAGATTATATCAAGAAAAACATCTTTTCTTAAAATAACTAAAACGCAATCATTAATTTGATTGCGTTTTTTTTATGCTTCATTGCCAGGAAATATTTTATAGCAATCTTTTAATCAATTATAAGATTGCTTCCTTACTTTCGCAATAACAAAATAATCATTTTGAAAACATATAATCAAACTAACTTTTTTAAACATACTTTTTGCGAGTTCAGACAAATTGAGGATTTTGAATTTCCTGAAAACAAAAATTATAAAAGTAAATCTGAAAGCATCTATTTTTATACGGATAAAGGTGTGTATAGAAAATCGAATCACTGGGGAAGAGTTGCGAATTGTAGATGGAAAATCATTTCAAATGAAAACTATAAAAATCAACAAGTAATTATAGGATTTGCAGAATGGGTTGACTTCTACCCGATTAACTCATCCGAAAAAATATTTTTTATTGAAGTAAATTTTAACGAGAAGACCACAAAGATAAAATCTAAAAGAGAAAAATCTACACATCATTTATTCACTTTCTCGGAAGCACAAAAAAGAATTAAACAAATAACTCATTTGTTTAAAGATGATAAATGGGCAAAATATTTTAAAACAGAAATCAAAAAGCTAACCTTTAACGTTATTTCTGAATTTATTAGCTCTGAAAAGACGTTGCTAGAGATTAAAATGAATTTCAAGTAGAGATTATTCTTTCTTATATAGGCTCTTTATAAATTTAGAACAACTTGTCGTAATAATTAAACAACTCAGAAAGTCTATTTTTAACTAGCATCAGCATTGTTTCATATTTGTTTCATCAAAAATAAATAATATGGCAATGAAAAAAAAGATCTTCTTAGCAACCTTACCATGAAGTATTCAACTTATAGCCCAAACTACAATTTCAGGAAAAGTATGCGATTCTAAAAGCACTCCTATTTTAGGCACAAACACCTATTTAGATGCTACTTACGAAGGAACCTCAACAGACGAAAACGGAGAATTCTCTTTTCAAACATCAAAAAAGGGAACACAAATTTTGGTAATTTCTTTTGAAACTTTTATAAGAACTGCAGATGTTTCAGCACTCAAAAATATACACATAAAATTAAGAGATGATGTAAATTCTTTAGATGCCGTTGTTATAAATGCAGGTACTTTTGAAGCTGGAGAAAAAGCAAAAGTAACCGTTTTAAAACCTTTAGATATTGTTACAACGGCAAGTGCGCAGGGCGATTTCTTAGGTGCTTTGCAAACATTACCAGGAACGGCGACTGTTGATGAAGATGGACGCTTGTTTGTAAGAGGTGGTGAAGCCGAGGAAACTCAGATTTTTATTGACGGAATTCGTGTTTTTACACCCTACACACCTAGTGCAAATAACATTCCTACTCGTGGACGCTATTCACCTTTTTTATTTAAAGGAATTACATTTTCTACGGGTGGTTATTCTGCAGAATACGGGCAAGCGCTGTCTAGTGTTTTGTTATTAGAAACCATCGATGAACCAGATCAAGAAAAAACAGATGTGTCTTTAATGATGACTCTTTGCTAAAATTGTACGTTGCTTTTAGTTTTACTAATTTTGATTTAATGCACGATGTTATTAATTTTGAGGATGGTTTTCGATTTGGAATGCAGAATAGAAAATTGTATTTCAATAGTTCTTACAAAAATAAATTTGGTGATAATTGGAAACTTGAAACGGGCTTAGGTTTTACCAATGATCAGTCTAATTTAAAAATTATTGACGACACAATTGATACTAATTAAAACTCTGCACGCTTTAAAGTGAAATTAAAAAAGCAATTTACAACACGTTTTAAAATCAGTTTTGAATCTGAATATTTTATCATAAATTTTGACAGACAAGCAATAATTCCGAATGCAAACAGTTTCTTTTTCATAGCTTTCTTCTGGACGATTAGCGGTGATAAAAAGAGTAATCAATTAGATAATTTGTAAGTTTTTTTGAAGCTATTTCCTGCTTTCCACTGTATCTTTTTTCGCTAAAATTTCTGCTAAAAAGCAAAAATTACATCAAAAAAAGGATGCCGTTTCAATCAGGGCTAAGCATTTTTATAGGCAATTACACACACTAAAAATAAATACATAAATTAAAAACAACAGTTCAGTACTAAAAAAATACAATTCGGTATTATTCTTGCTAAGTTGTTATAAAAACGTTAGATATTTGAATCATCAAAAAAAAATATTATGAAAAATACAATCTTAATCTTAGCTATTCTTTTTTCTGGAATATTTTCTACTAATGCGCAAGAGAGCGAAACTTTCGATTTAACAATTGAAGTAAAAGGAATCAAAGAAAATAAAGGAAAAATCTTTATTGCAATTTACGATAGTGAAGAAAATTTTCTTAAAAAAGAAATCGGAGTTATTGCCGATGTAAAAGACAAAAAAGCTACAGGTATTCTTAAAGGATTAAAGAAAGGTTCGTATGCTGTTTCTTTATTTCATGACGAAAACAATAATAAAAAAATGGACACCAAAATATTCGGAATTCCTAAAGAACCCTATGGCTTTTCAAATGATGCAACTGGTTTTATGGGGCCGCCAAAATTTCAAGACGCAAAATTCAACTTAGACTCCAATAAAACGATCACCATAAACGTAAATTAAAATACTTTAATTTAATACCAAATTACTTAAAATCAATTAATTACGAAAAATTTATTTTTATTCATAGGACTATGTATTGCCTTAAATGTAACTGCTCAAACTCCATATCAAACAGGAATGAAAAAAGCTTTCTCTCTTTGGGAAGCAGAAAAAATGACAGAAGCTTCGCAGCTTTTTGAAAGAATTTCTACCGTAGAAACAGAAAACTGGTTACCTTTTTATTATGCTGCAACTATAGAAATAGTAGGTAGTTTTGGTTTAAAAGAAGAAGCATTGCTAACTGCCAAATTAACAAAAGCGCAAGAATTTTTAAATGCTGCTTCCTCCAAATCAGAAAATAATCCAGAAATTATAATAACTCAAGCTTTATTAAACCTCGCTTATATCGCTTTTGATGGTCAAAAATACGGAATGACGCTATCCGGAAAAAACAATCAATTATATGCGCAAGCTTTGCAAATTGCTCCGCAAAACCCTCGAGTAATTTTAGGAAAAGTAGAATGGGAAATGGGTGCTGCAGCCTTTTTGGAAAATCTACAAAACCGTATTGTGATGAAATAAAACGCGCAATAACTTTAAGTAAAGATGAAAAAATTGAACAAGAATTTTATCCGAAGTTTTTATTAAAAAGAGCTTTAGAAGTATTGAAACAATGTGAAGGTTAGTATTCAGTCGCAGTTTTCAGTACTCAGTTGGCAGTGTTCACTAGCAGTTTTCAGTTCTCATGCGACTGCTACTGCTACTGAATACTGGATTCTGAATACTGCTTACTTTAAAATTTTATCAATCAATTCTTGTTTGGCTTTTTCATCATCCCCAAACAACCATTGTAAAACATTGTCTTCCCAGATTTGTCCTTTTTCAGTTTCTGAAATAATGCCTTTTTCTACAGCCAAATCTAAAATTTTTCCGGGATACGAAGATTGTTTGTCACTTTCCATTTCTCCTAATGGATACGGGTCATCTAATCCCATTAACACTTGTTTTGTACCTTGTCTTTTAAACATTAATCCTAAAGAATCTGTATCATGAACGAGGGTGTCGAAAAAAATATTTTTATGTCCTACAGCTCTTCTTGGGTGGTATTTACCTTCAAATAAATCAGGTCTTCCATCAAAACCTTGAATACGCCTTCCTAAATTCATTTGTGCTAATTGACCACCATGTGCAAAGCAAGTTCTAATGTTTGGATAGCGCTCTTGCATTCCGTTTAAAGTATAAAAATGATACGCATCACCACATTGTGCCAACATCCAAATTAAATGAAAACGCCAATTTGTATTTTCTAATTTTATCATTTTGTCTCCGTCATACGGATGAATTTCTATTGCCAATTTATACTTGTCTGCCAATTCAAAAATTCGGTCATTTTCTTCATCAAAAACACAACGCCATTGCCCAATAGAATCCATAAAATGTGTTGGTAAGCACAAAACTTTTAAGCCTAACTCTTCAACACAACGTTTCATTTCGTCTAATGCACCATAAATAAAACCAGGATGAACAACAAATCCACAGGTAAATTTATCTGGATGGGCATGTTGTACTTTTGCATTAAAATCATTCTGAAAACGAAGCGCTTTTTTCATTTCTTCTAAACGCAATCCATTACCATATAATTGAGAAAGATTTAAAACCACGGCATGGTCGATTTTATTTTTCTGCATCCAAAGAAGTTTTTCATCTAAGAAAAAACTAGAGTCAGTTACCGGTCGTCTCCACCCTTTTTGCAACATGTGTTTACGCTCATCATCTACCCAAAAAATCTCCTTTTCCTTCATAAACTGCGGAATTTCTTCTGGATAAGGCAATAAATGTGAATGTCCGTTTATGCGTAGTTTTCTTTTTTCCATTTTATTTTGGTTGAATACAAATCATCGTTCCTTGCAATGTTGCAAAAATAATTTTTTCACTTTCGTCTGTTATTTTGGCCTCACAAAAAACCAATGTTTTTCCTGATTTTATAACGCTACCTATTGCAATAATGGTTTCTGAAGTTGCGGGTTTCATTAAATTCGTTTTAAACTCAACGCTTAAAACATCAGATCCTTTTGGCATTGTTGTTAAAGCGGCATATCCGCAAGCTGCGTCTGCAATAGTTGTAATAACACCAGCATGAAAAAACCCGTTTTGCTGTGTTAATTTATCACTTTTCTTACAAGAAACTTTTACAATTCCTTTTTCGATAGAAATAATTTCAACACCTAAATATCGCAGAAAACCTTGCTTATTATGACTTTCTATAATTTCTTGTTTCATGCAAATTATTTTATTTTTTTTGACACTTCCATAACTGTCCCACAAGAATCACAAGTACATTTTTTAACATCAGAGTAATAATTATCAAAAATAATAGGCATATCGGTTTCAATATTATCGAGTTTAAATTCTTCTCTATACAATTGGTTTCCACAGTTTTCACAATACCATTCTAAAGCGTCTAACATTCTTCTAGAACGTGGGTATTCGATAACTAGACCAACTGTGTTTTCTTTTCTTTGAGGGGAATGTGGCACTTTTGCTGGCAACAAATAAATATCACCTTCATTAATTTCAACAGCAACCATTTCGCCTTTATCATCAATGATTTTCAAAATCATATCCCCTTCAACTTGGTAGAAAAACTCTGGAGTTTCGTTATAATGATAATCTTTTCTGTTGTTAGGACCACCAACAACCATAACAATATATTCGCCATTATCCCAAACTTGTTTGTTACCAACTGGTGGTTTTAATAAATGACGGTTTTCATCAATCCACTTTTTAAAATTTAAAGGTTTTACTAAGTTGCTCATTTTCTAAATTTTTTTGATTTTAAGATACAAGATTCAAAACTTATTAAAGGTAGTCAAAATTGTCTTGATGCTAGAAATTTTGGTTCTTGTTTCTTTTTTCTTGTTTCTTTTTAAAGTGATTTGGTTCTTCCACCGTCAACAGGCAGATTTATTCCGTTTATATAACATGCTTTTTCACTTGCTAAAAACACAATTGCATTGGCTGTTTCTTCTGGTTTTGCAAATCTTTTTGCCGGCGAATAATTTTTCATTATGGCAGTCATTTGCTCAATACTTGTGTTTTCATTTTTAGCTTTTATTTTAATTATTTCTGATAAACGCTCAGTTTCTGTAAATCCGGGCAACACATTGTTTACCGTTATTCCGTGTCCACCAATCTCCTCAGATAGGGTTTTTGACCAATTACCAACGGCATTTCTTATAGTGTTACTTACACCTAAACCTGGTATTGGTTCTTTTACGGATGTTGAAATTACATTTATAATTCTACCAAAACATTGGGCTTTCATAAAGGGAACCACTGCTTGCGCCAAAATATGATTGCATAATAAATGCTGCGTAAACGCTTGTTGAAACTGCTCTAACGTTGCGTCTAAAATTGCACCACTTCTTGGGCCACCTGTATTATTTATCAGAATATGAAATTCTTTATTTGTGCTTTCTAATACCAATTTTACTGCATCCGGATTAGAAAAATCGGCGACTAAATAGCTGTGTTTTTGCGTTCCATTTGTTTTTAATTCTGATAAAACTGCTTTTAATTTTTCTTCATTTCTAGCAAACAAAGTCACGTTTGCACCTTCTTCTGCCAACATAATTGCAGTTGCTTTACCAATTCCTTGTGTACTTCCGCAAACTAGTGCGTTTTTATTTTTTAGTTCTAAATTCATTATTAATGTAGATTTAAGAAAAAAGAGACAAGAGTCAAGACTTTTCTATCTTTTCTCCCTACTCTTTTATCTTGATTCTTAATTTTTATTTTCTAAAATCATTTGTTTCGTCTTAACCGCTTTTTTTGAAAGTAATCTAATCTATGAATTTTAATCCACCAAGTAGCAACTTGCATCAATAAATCTGTTTTTCATTTTTATTCTTGAAAAATGCGTAAAAAGGCAAACCAACATTTTCTCTTTTTTTAGCAATCTTATCAGTACAAACCTCAATGATTTTTGTTTAAATTTCTTTATTCATAAATTAATTTTGCTCTTTTACTTAGTTTTTCCATAATCATTTCCGGCTTCTTTAAAGCTTCAAAACCAAATTTTTCATAAAGAGAATGTGCATCTTTTGTGGCTAATATCCATTTGTCTATTTTTTGCAAGTCAGAATTATTTAAAATATTAGCTATTAATAATTTAGACAATCCTTTTCCTCTATGATTTTCATCTACAATAACATCTAAAAGATATGCAAAAAACACTTTATCCGTCATTACTCTTGCAAATGCAATTTGAGTATTATTATGAAATAGCCCAAAATTAAGCGTGTTATCTAATGCTGTTTTTTGTTCTTCTTGGGTTCTTCGATTACCCCAATATGAGTTTTTAATTAGCCTAAAAATCACATCAAAATCCATATCTTTTTTATCATCAGAATAAAAATAAGCTTCTTTTATTTCAATCATATTTTTAATATTTAATACACACATTTTTAGGTTCTGTAAAAAATCGCAACGCTTCAAAACCTCCTTCTCTGCCAACTCCAGAATCTTTTTGCCCACCAAAGGGGGTTCTTAAATCGCGAAACATCCAAGTATTTACCCAAACAATGCCGGTTTGTAATTGTTTAGAAAACTGCATGGTTCTGTTTAAATTATTTGTCCATAAGGTTGCAGATAATCCGTATTTTGTATCATTTGCTAAAACTAAGGCTTCTTCATCGGTTTTAAAAGACATTACGGTTACGACGGGTCCAAAAATTTCTTCTTGATTTAAGCTGCATTTATTATCAAAAACCTCAATAATAGTTGGTTGTAAATAATATCCATTTTCAAATCCTTTAACTAAAACTTGTTGACCTCCAAAAATAATTTTTCCTCCTACTGTTTCTGCAATATCGATATAAGATTTTACTTTTTCTAAATGTTCTTTAGAGACTAAAGCGCCAATATTTGTAGTTTCTTTTGATGGATTTCCTGTTTTTAATTCAGCAACTTTTTTAATGAAATCTAATTTAAACTTCTCATATATTTTTTCATCCACCAAAATTCTGCTTCCACATAAACAAATTTGCCCTTGATTAGTAAAAGAAGAACGAACTGTGGTTTCTAACATTTTTTCATAATCGCAATCTTCAAAAATGATAGTAGGATTTTTTCCACCTAACTCTAAAGACAACTTCTTAAACATTGGCGCGGCAATTTTAGCAATATGCGCTCCGGTTTTTGTGCCCCCAGTAAATGAAATTGCTTTTATTTTTGGATGTTTTACAATTGCTTTACCAATTGTATCTCCTAAACCATGAACAATATTTAAGATTCCTTTTGGCAGACCTGCTTCTGTACAAATTTCTCCCAATAAAAAAGCGGTCATTGGTGTAATTTCACTTGGTTTTGCAATTACACAATTTCCTGCTGCAATTGCAGGTGCAATTTTCCAAGTAAATAAATACAAAGGTAAATTCCAAGGAGAGATGCAACCTACAATGCCAATTGGTTGACGTAGCGTATAATTCATAGCATTAAAACCTACACTTTCATGCGCTTCTGATGAAAACTGGGTGATAGCATTTGCAAAGAAACGAAAATTGTCAGCCGCTCTTGGAATGTCTATTTGCGTTGCCAAACTTAATGGTTTGCCATTATCTTTTGATTCTGCTTTTGCAAGAAACTCTAAATTATCAACAATTAAATTGGCAATATTTGTAAGTATTTTACTGCGTTCTTCTACACTTGTGTTTGACCAAATAGGAAATGCACCTTCTGCTGCCAAAACAGCACTTTCTAAATCAGCATTCGTTGAATTTGGAAATTTACCATAAACCTTTCCATTTGCAGGATTATAATTCTCTAACCAATTTTCTTCAATTGGGTTTTCAAATTTACCATTTATGTAGTTTTGTATTTTCATTTTTTACTATTTAAGTCAGACGCTATTAAAAGTAATAAATCTTTTATTTCTGTGTCTAGATTTTCCTGATAATTTATAACATCTTGTGTAAAAGAAAGTTTCATTCCCAAAAGATTCCGAATTCTTTTTTGTTTTAAAATCTGTGAATACTCATTTGTCTTTTCTTTTTCAATAGAAATATTTGGGATGTTATATTTTATTAACGGAATAAAATTGATGTCGTTTTCAAAAATAGCATCTATTCTAATTTGATGAACATTTAACCTATCTGCAAGTAAATCTTTTAATTTATTTATACTAAACTCAAAACCAAAAAATTTTTCATTAATTTTTTTGCTTTTTATCAAACTTAATTTATTGGTATTTTTTAAGTTAATATAGGCATTAACAGTTGGTAAATTAGTTTGTAAATCCCAAACTGCACTTTCAAAAATGGAGTCTGAAACACTTTTTTTATCTTAAATTAAATCAATTCCAAGAATAAACATAAGTGACTTTTTCAACTCTTTTTCTTCTAAAATTAATGCTTCCGATTGTTGTTTGGCAAGCGTTAGATTTTCGAATAAATTATTTAGAACTACTATCTCTTCTATGTTGGATTTTCTATTTTCATTCCAATTATTAATCTGCAAAGCAATCAAAATACCAATAACCACCAATGCAATTTCGCCAATGGCGTATAAAAAATATTTGGTTACTTTGTTTTCTTGAATCGTATTTTCACGGAATTTTCTGAAAATTTTAATCGTAGCTAATTTAAATTTAATCTCTTCTTATAAGCAGTCACTTTAATCTCTACCACCAAGTCTGGATGTGGTAATTGATGCACAGCAACGGTAGTTCTTGTTGGGCCAGTTTCTTTATCAAAAAATGTTGCATAGGCTGTGTTATAGCCTGCAAAATCATTCATGTTTACCAAAAAAGTAGAAACATCTACCACATCTTTTAAGCTTGCGCCAACTGTTTGCAAGTTTTTATCGATATTCTTTAAAACTTCTCTAGTTTGGGTTTCAATATTTAAGAATTTTGCACCCATTTCGTCAATAATATCAACACCTGCAATAGTATTGTCTGCTCGTCTAGAACTTGTTCCTGACACAAAAATAAAATCTCCCACAACTTTTACATGTGGATATGCGCCTCTTGGTGTTACTTTTTTTTCTTCCATTTTTATTTTATATAAATAAACCTCATCGGTTTTGAAACTTGTAAAGTCTGTTATTTACGATAATCTTGCAATTGTGTCTTCTGCTAAAATAGCACTTGTTGCCGCTATCACTTTATCCAAAATCACTTTTAACTCTTCTTTTGTCATATTTAAATTCGTTTGCACAGCAGGATCTGCAACTAAATTTAACAAAATTTTGTCTTGTGCTCTTCCTTTTTTCATAGCTTCGTTATAGCCAATGTGCTCGTTAAAAGTTACTAAAGAATATTTAGAAAAATACTGTGATGGAAAATGCTTTTCTAAATCCATTTCTATTTTTCTTTTTTCTTTAAAAAGCGGATTTGCCACATGGTCGCGCATTTCATAAAAATTATCAATTGCCAAATCTGCAATTGCGTCTGTGTCGTGTTTTCTTGCTTTTTGATAGGCTTTAAAAACAGCATTCCAATCACCTAAGTTTTTATCTAATATTTCATCAAAAACCACCACATCTTCAAAAGAAGCATTCATACCTTGTCCGTAAAAGGGCACAATTGCATGCGAAGAATCTCCTAGTAATAAAGTTTTATTTTTATAAAACCAAGGCGAGCATTTTACGGTTCCTAAAGGCCCTGTTGGGTTGTTTGTAAACTCTTCTAAAATATTGGGAATTAAAGCCAACGCATCTGGAAATTCTTTTTCAAAAAAGGTGGTAATTTTTTCTTCGGATGTTAAATTATCAAAATTAAATTCGCCTTCATCATAACTTAAAAACAAAGTTACTGTAAAACTACCATCCATATTTGGCAACGCAATTAGCATAAAATCGCCTCTTGGCCAAATATGTAAATGTGCTTTACTTATTTGATGATTCCCCGATTTATCGGCAGGAATTTCTAATTCTTTATACCCATGATTTAGATAATTTTGAGAAAAACTAAATAAAAATTTACGTTCTAAGTAATAGCTTTTTCTTAAAGATGAACCTGCACCATCTGTGCCAAAAAGAACTGTTGCGTTTACCATAAACTCTTCATCAGTTTCGTAATCTTTAAAATGTGCAATCGTGTTTTCGATATCTACTTTTTGACATCGTTTATTAAAGTGAAAAGTTACATTTTCATGCTTTTCTGCTTCGTCTAATAAAATAGCGTTTAAATCTCCTCTAGAAATACTATTAATATATTCATTATCTCGTCCAGAATAGTTGGATGAAAATGTATTTCCAGCGGTATCATGCATTAATCTGCCATACATGGGTATGCAAATCTCTCTTGCTTTTTCTTCCATTCCGCATAAACGCAACGCTTTTAAACCTCTATTAGACAGAGCCAAATTGATAGATCTTCCTGCAGAAATAGCTACTTTTCGTAAATCGGGCCTACTTTCGTACACTTCAACTTTATAGCCTCTTTGCGCTAATCTTAAAGCCAATAATGCGCCACACAAACCTGCTCCTATTATCAAGATAGAGGCCCCTACTAAATCCTCCCCAAAAGGAAGGCCTTTTTCACTGTTGCTTTTTATTTCTTTTTTATTTTTCAATATTTGTTGTTTTAACGATTTTAAACTTCCTTCCCTTTGGAAAGGATTGAGGATAAACTTTGCACCATTCTATACACATCTTCAAAAGAAGTATACATTGGCACAGGCGCGCAACGTATTACATTGGGTTCACGCCAATCGGTAATAATGTTGTTTTCTGTTAGTTTTTTATGTAAATTTTTATCTGCATTTTTAACTTGAATGGATAATTGGCAACCTCTTTCTTTTGGGTTTTTGGGCGTGATGATGCTAATATCATCCGAACCAATTTCATTGATTAAATACTCAAAATAACCTGTTAGTTTTTCTGATTTTTCTCTTAATGCATCCATTCCAACCTCATCAAATAAATCTAAAGAAGCTTTAATTGCGGCCATCGATAAAATTGGCGGGTTGCTTAATTGCCATCCCTCTGCGCCTTCCATTACATCAAAAGGCTGTCTCATATTAAAACGTGTTTCTTTGTTATGATTCCACCAACCTGCAAAACGCGGTAAATCTTTATTTTTGGAATGTTTTTCGTGCACAAAGATTCCACCTAAACTTCCCGGACCTGCATTTAAATATTTGTACGTACACCAAGCTGCAAAATCTACATTTGAATCGTGTAAATTAGGTTGCACATTTCCTGCACCATGGGCTAAATCAATACCTACAATACAGTTTTTTACATGTCCTATTTCTGCAATTTTTTTGATATCTAAAAACTGACCCGTATAATAATTTACACCTCCAATTAACAATAGTGCAATTTCATCGCCTTCAAATTTAAGAATCGACTCTAAATCCTCCGTATTTAAAAGCGTTTCACCAAGTCTTGGTTTCCATTCTATAATACCGTCTTCTTCATCAAAACCATGAAATTTTAATTGCGATTGCATCGCATATCTATCCGAAGGAAAGGCATCGCTTTCAATAACAATTTTATATTTTGTTTTTGTTGGCCTGTAAAAAGACACCATTAACAAATGTAAGTTTGCTGTAAGTGTATTCATTACAACCACTTCAAGTGGTTTTGCGCCTACAATTTTAGCCATCTTATCTGTTAATAATTCGTGGTAGTTTAACCACGGATTTTTCGCTTCAAAATGACCTTCTACGCCCAAATTTGCCCAATCGTCTAATTCTTGATTGATATATTCTTTCGTCGATTTTGGCTGTAGACCTAGAGAATTCCCTGTAAAATATAACCATTCATTCCCGTTTTTATCTTTCGGAATATGAAATCTATTTCTTAAATGAGAAAGTGTATCCTCTTTATCTTGCTGTTTCGCAAATGCTTCTGTGTTTTGATACTTCATCAATACTAAAAATGATTTATCGTAAATATAAAACAATCCTTTTGAGATTTCAATTTTTAGTCACGAATTTCACAAAATCACACAAACGTTTTGCTATTGCTTTAAATGATTTTCTGCATTTTATAAAACAGCAATTTTGTTTTGTATTTTAGCAAAAAATCTATTCGAATGAAGTTTCTAAAATACGTTCCTTTTTTAGTGTTGCTTATTTTAACGTCGTGTAAAAATGACAGTAAAATAATTACTGAATTAGAGAATATACAACAAACTATAAAATTAGAATTTGCTCCTGACAAACGTGTCGAATTGTTTGATATCCATTTTGAATTGGCAGACAATCAACTTATTATAGAAGGAGAAACCACTTCTAAAAAAGCATTTTCAATTTTGTTAGATAGTTTAAACGCAAGAAAATTAAAATTTACCAATAATGTGCGTGTTTTGCCAGATGCTGTTATTGGAAATCTACAATTTGCCGTAGCTAAAAATTCGGTAATTAATATTCGTTCAGAACCAAAGCATTCTGCAGAGTTGGGCACGCAAGGTTTATTAGGCATGTCTTTAAAAGTATTGGATAAAGACGGAGATTTTTATAGAATTCAAACTCCGGATACTTATATTTCTTGGGTTGATAAAGGCGGAATTCAATTAATGACCAAAGAAGAGCTTGATACTTGGAATCAGGCTAAAAAAGTGCTTTTCATTAAAAATTTTGGCGCTGTTTTAGCTGATAAAAATAGTGAAACTGCTATTATCTCTGATATTTCTTTGGGTGGCGTTTTAGAATTCATTTCTGAGGATGACACTTTTTATGAAGTAAAATATCCGGATAACAGAACGGGATTTATCAAAAAAGAAGAAGCTATACTGTATGATTCTTGGTTGGAAAACCTAATTTCATCCAAAGAAAATATTGAAGTGGTTGCTAAAACTTTTGAAGGTTTTCCTTATTTGTGGGGCGGAACTTCGTCTAAGGGCATGGATTGCAGCGGATTTACAAAAATGGTGTATTTACTTAATGGTTTTATAATTCCTAGAGATGCTTCGCAACAAATTAATGCGGGTAAAACGATAGATGCCTCTTTAAAATTTGAAGGTTTAGAAAAAGGAGATTTGCTATTTTTTGGAACAAAAGCAACCTCAGATAAAAAACAAAGAGTCGTTCATGTGGGTATTTGGTTAGGAAATGATACAATGGAATTTATTCATGCATCTGGAAACGTACATGTAAGTTCGATGGATGAAAAGCAACCAAATTATGATGAAATGAATAAAAATAGGTATCTAGGAAGCAAACGTTATTTAGGTGTTAAAGATGCTATGATTGTTGATTTGAAAGAGAAGCTGAAGTTGTAGAAATAATCGCCATTGCGAGGAACGAAGCAATCTGTTCAGTTTGGCATTCCTGTGCTCGTACTATTACGCAGAGATTCGCAAAGAAATTGCACAGAGTTTCACGGAGAAAGGTTCTTTTAAATAAGTGTCATTAAGAGGGTCGAAGCAATCGGTTTGGTGTTTGTGTTTGTGTTTGTGCTGTTGCGCAGAGATTCGCAGAGAAATTAAGCAGAGTTTCACGGAAGAAGGTTCTTTTAAAATAAGTGTCATTAAGAGGAACGAAGCAATCTGTTCAGTTTGGCATTCGTGTGCTCGTGCTATTACGCAGAGATTCGCAGAGAAATTGCACAGAGTTTTACGGAGAAAGATACTTTTAAATAATCGTCATTGAGATAAACGAAGTAATCTGTTCGTTTAAATAGCTACAGATTGCTTCGTTCCTCGCAATGACTGCCAAAATAAAAAGCCCTTCAAATTTAAAATTTGAAGGGCTTTTTTTGGTTTAAAAAAGAAGATTAATACAACACTCTAAACTTAATAGTGCCTTCTACTTTTCTTAATTTTTCTAAAACTTCTATATTATATTCTTTATCTAAATCTGTAATTACATACCCAACTTTAGGATCTGTAGATAAATATTGACCAGATATATTTAAATCGTATTTTGCTAAAATCTTATTAATTTTTGCCATAATTCCGGGTACATTCTTATGAATGTGTAAAAAACGGTGAGACTTTACTTGTCTTGGCAAACGAATATTCGGGAAATTTACCGCATCTACGGTATTTCCAGAATTAATATATGCCATAATTTTACTTGGCACAAAATCTGCAATGTCTCTTTGCGCTTCTTCTGTACTACCACCTACATGAGGCGTTAAAATTACGTTTGGCAATCCTTTTAATTCGGTAAAGAATTCGCCGTTTTTTGCTGGTTCTTCTGGATATACATCAACTGCAGCACCTGCTAATTTTCCGCTTTTTAAGGCAGCAGCCAACGCATTAATATCAACTACAAAACCTCTTGAAAGATTTACTAAGTGCGCGCCATCTTTCATTTGAGAAATTTCTTTTTCTCCTATAAAATTTTTATTAACTGCATTATCATCAATATGTAAGGTAACCACATCTGAAATTGCTAATAAATCTTCTAATTTATCTACTTTCTGAGCGTTTCCTAGAGCTAATTGATCTTCTACATCATAATAATACACATACATTCCTAAAGCTTCTGCTAAGATTGATAATTGCTTACCTATGTTACCATAACCTACAATTCCTAGTTTTTTACCACGAACCTCTTTAGAGCCATCTGCAGTTTTGTTCCAATGACCATTATGTATTTCTGTGCTTCTTTGAAAAACACTTCTCATTAACATAATAATCTCGCCAATTGCTAGCTCAACCACAGAACGTGTGTTACTGTATGGTGCATTAAAAACAACTACTCCGTTTTCTTTACACGCTTCTAAATCAATTTGCTTTGTACCAATACAAAATGCACTAACCACCATTAATTTTTCTGCGGCAGCTACTACTCTTTCGGTAACATTGGTTTTAGAACGAATTCCTAGAACGTGTACGTCTTTAATTTTTTCTATCAATTCATCTTCTGATAAGCTTTTAGAAACAGTTTCTACAGAAAAACCATCCGTAGATAACTTTGTAAAAGCGTCTGGATGCACGTTTTCTAATAATAAAATTTTAATTCTATTCTTTGGATATGAGATATTTCTTGGCAACTTGTTTACGTATAAAAATTCGTCTAAATTTGGGGCAATATGATCTGCGTTTTCTGTTGTTTTTACTCTAGAAACATTTTCTGTGTAGGCAAAAAACTTATCTGCTACACCTGCTTTTCTCGTTACATAATCACTGTAACCATCACCAATAACTTGTATTTCCCCTTCTAAATTCATGTCTTTTAAACACTTAATTTTTCCGTTGTGCTGAGATAATGGATTATTGGCATCAAAACCAATAATCTTTCCATCATTCGCAAACTCAAAAGTATTTGCAAAAACTCTATCCGAAGGTATATTGTAGGCTGCTACAATAGGGTCTATAAATTCTTTAAATCCACAAGAAATAACATAAATATCGTCTGCAAAATTTTCAAAAAATTCTTTGTTGCTTTCTATGGATTTTGATACTTGCTTTTTTAAAGCGCTCACTAAGTTAACTAAATCCGATTGATTCGCATTTAATAACTGTATTCTTCTTTCTAAAGATTCGGTAAAAGAGATTTCGCCATCAATTCCTAAATTGGTAATATCAATTATTTCTTGAATAATTTTTTCTTTGTTAGGGTTGTTGTGTAGTGTAATTTCGGCTAAAACGTCTAAAGCTTCTACTCTAGTTAAAGTGCTATCAAAATCGAAAATATAATTTCTTTTTGTGGTAATCATTACTTTAAAATCTTGGTTGAATTTAAGTGTGCAAAGCTACAAAGATAGTAGCCAAATAGGAAGAATTTTTAAAGTTTTATGATATCGATTTAATTTGTTGTTATAATTGGATAACTTCATAAAAAAAAGAACATTAAGTCTTAAAAATTATGAAATCCTAAAAGAAATAGCCACCAAATAATAGGCAAAGACTCCACCAAAAAGGAACTATAATATTTTGATTGATTAATTTTAGCTCTCATTAACAAAATAATCATTAAAAAAAAGAACAGCATAAATGGGCTTTTGGCTGTAATCTCTGTAGATGACATAAATTCTAGAACTAACGAAAAAACGAGTAATGCAACTCCTAATTTCTTTGTCTTTTCTACTCCAATTTTCTGTGGAATTGTCTGCAAAGAAATAGCATCAAACCTCATATCTCTAATATCAAAAGGAAATACCAAAACAATTACCAATAAAAACCGCTGAATTGCATAGAAAATAGCTGACGAACTAACTTCTGTTCCGGCATCGAAAAACGGAATTATAACAGTAAAGCCCATCCAAACGAAAGCAACAACAATAATTTTTAGATAACTTATTTCTCTTAGATTTTTAGCAAATCCGCTTAAAAAAGGCACCGCATACAAAACAGTTAATAGTGTAAATGGCACCGAAAAAAGTACTGTTTTAAAATCTAATAAATAGCCATAAAAACACATTGCTAAAAAACAACACAAAGAAAAAACTTGAATAATTTTTAAATCTTTTGTTAAACTTCTGTGATGCAGTTTTGCTACACCTGCATATTTTACAAAATTATACCCTGTAATTGTACCAAAAAAGATAAAATATTCTAAATATTCATTGTCTGGAAGTTTAAAATAAATTTTTGTGATTCTCACAAAAGCATACACAGCTAGCGCTACATGAATACTTGAATTTAAGTAAAAATCTAAAATACTTTTTAAAACTTTCATAAAACAAAAGTAAAGTTTATGTTGATAACATTCTTATTTAGTTAATAATTAATATCAATTTAACTAAATTATATGAATTTTAAATATCCTAAAACCCTTATTTTTGTACCGTTAATAAATTATAAATAATCAATCTACTAAATCGATTGAAAAAAGACTGATAAAAAAATTTAAATGAACACAAACTCGTTTCAACTAAGACATATTGGCCCTAATAAAGAGGAGCAAGAAAAAATGTTATCGGCTATTAAAGTAGCTAGTTTAGATCAGTTAATCCATGAAACTGTTCCAGAAAAAATCCGATTAAAAGAAGCTTTAGATTTAGAACCCGCAATGAGCGAATATGAATATTTAGCGCATATTAAAGAACTGTCAGAAAAAAACAAGGTCTTTAAAAGCTATATTGGTTTAGGTTATCATGAGGCAATTGTGCCAAGTGTTATTCAAAGAAATATTTTAGAAAATCCGGGTTGGTACACTGCTTACACGCCTTACCAAGCAGAAATTGCACAAGGAAGATTAGAAGCTTTGTTAAATTTTCAAACAATGATTTGTGATTTAACCGGAATGGAATTAGCAAATGCTTCTTTGTTGGATGAAAGTACCGCCGCTGCAGAAGCAATGGCATTACTTTTTGATGTTCGAGAAAGAAATCAAAAGAAAAATAATGCAAACAAGTTTTTTGTGTCCGAAGAAATTTTACCACAAACTTTGTCGGTTTTACAAACTCGTTCTACACCTATTGGTATTGAATTAGTTGTTGGAAATTACGAAGAATTTAATTTTTCTGATGAGTTTTATGGCGCAATTTTACAGTACCCTGGTAAACATGGTCAAGTAAATGATTATTCCGCATTCGTTGCAAAAGCGAATGAAAAAAACATAAAAGTGGCAGTTGCCGCAGATATTTTATCACTAGTAAAATTAAAAGCACCCGGAGAATTTGGAGTTGATGTTGTAGTAGGAACTACACAGCGTTTTGGTATTCCGCTGGGTTATGGTGGTCCTCATGCAGGATATTTTGCAACTAAAGAAGCATACAAGAGAAGTATTCCTGGTAGAATAATTGGTGTTACTAAAGATATTAATGGTAACAGAGCTTTGCGTATGGCTTTGCAAACTAGAGAGCAGCACATTAAGCGAGAAAAAGCAACTTCAAATATTTGTACTGCCCAAGTTTTATTGGCAGTAATGGCAGGTATGTATGCAGCGTATCATGGTAAAGATGGCTTAAAAAACATTGCTAATTATGTGCATACAAACACAAAAACGCTAGCAACTATTTTAAGTGATTTAGGCTTTAAACAAGTAAACTCGGCTTATTTTGATACTATTTTAGTTGAAGTAGAAGCTGCAAAATTAAAAATAGTTGCCGAAGCAAATCACATTAACTTTAATTATGTTGATGAACATCATGTTTCAATTTCAATAAACGAAACTGTTGGTAGTAAAGAACTAAAAGCAATTGTAAGTTGTTTTGAGCAAGCTTTTAATGTTAAAAGTAACAAATTACCACAAACAACAAATGTACTTCCAGAAACTTTAGAAAGAAACACGCCTTTTTTAGAGAATAGCGTTTTTAACACGTACCATTCAGAAACGGATATGATGCGTTACATTAAAAAATTAGAGCGTAAAGACTTGGCTTTAAATCACTCTATGATTTCTTTAGGGTCTTGTACAATGAAATTAAATGCTGCTTCAGAAATGTTGCCTTTAAGCAATCCGCAGTGGGGAAATATTCATCCGTTTGTACCCTTAAATCAGGCGCAAGGATATCAAGAAATTTTAACAAAATTAGAGCATCAATTAAATATTGTTACCGGTTTTGCAGGTACTTCTTTACAACCAAACTCTGGTGCACAAGGGGAGTTTGCTGGCTTAATGGTTATTAGAGCGTACCATGAACACAGAGGAGATTCTCATAGAAATATTTGCTTAATTCCGGCCTCTGCACACGGTACAAATCCTGCATCCGCAGTAATGGCGGGTATGGAAGTTGTTGTAACAAAAACCGATGAAAAAGGAAACATCGACTTTGAAGATTTAAAAGAAAAAGCGGAGTTACATTCTAAAAACTTAGCGGCTTTAATGGTTACCTATCCTTCAACACACGGTGTTTTTGAAACGGGAATTAAAGATATTACGGGTTTAATTCATGAACATGGTGGACAGGTATATATGGATGGCGCAAATATGAATGCACAAGTAGGTTTAACAAATCCTGCAACAATTGGCGCAGATGTTTGCCATTTAAACTTACACAAAACATTTGCTATTCCGCATGGTGGTGGTGGTCCAGGAGTTGGCCCTATCTGTGTTGCACCTCAACTAGTGCCTTTTTTACCAACAAATCCTTTAATTAAAACAGGTGGCGAAATTGCAATTACTGCCATTTCTGCAGCTCCTTGGGGCTCCGCACTAGCGTGTTTAATTTCTTACGGATACATTACAATGTTAGGTTCTAAAGGGTTGACGGATTCTACTAAAATGGCAATTTTAAACGCAAACTATATTAAAGAACGTTTAGATGGTCATTATCCAACTTTATATACAGGTGATCAAGGACGTGCTGCGCACGAAATGATTATTGATTGTCGTGATTTTAAAAACAACGGAATTGAAGTTGTTGATATTGCAAAACGTTTAATGGATTATGGTTTTCATGCACCAACGGTTTCTTTTCCAGTTGCTGGAACCATGATGATCGAACCTACAGAATCTGAAAGTTTAGCAGAGTTAGATCGTTTTTGTGATGCCATGATTTCTGTACGTAAAGAAATAGATGCAGCAACTAAAGAAGATGAAAACAATCCTCTAAAAAATGCGCCTCATACATTAGCAATGCTTACTGCGGATGAATGGATTTTTCCATATTCTAGACAAGAAGCTGCTTTTCCTTTAGCATATATTGCTGATAACAAATTCTGGCCAACAGTTAGAAGAGTTGATGATGCTTTTGGAGACAGAAACTTAATTTGTTCTTGTAACCCAATTGAAGATTATATGTAGCAGACATTAACTGCAGATACTTATTTTAAAACCATCTCAAAAGAGATGGTTTTTTTTTATGATTTATCTCTTTATTTTACAATCTTTTGCTTATCTTTATAAAAGGTTGCTACCACTAGCAAAAATAGCATTTTGCACTTCTTAATTAAATATTATACAACTTTTTAAAATTTATTGTACAACTTTTGTAAAACTATTGTACAATAAATTTTAAAATACTGTACAACTTCTGCACAGAACCTTATAAGCAACGCATCAAAACCTTAGTAACTTTTATGTAAAAGTTACTAAGGTTTTACACAGTTGTTTGTAAGCTTTTTATTGTTTTTAAATAAAGGGGTTTTTAGATTGATTTCAATCAAACAAAGACAAATAAATGCACAACAAATAAAAAATAACACCCTTATAGCTAAATCAGCAAATGCCAAAGGAATTGATTTAAAAAATCAGAATAAAATTATTATTAATTTTAAAGATAATTTAGTTAGATTACATAAAAAAAACGGTAAAATTGAAAAGATCGAATTGAAAATTAATAAGCTGGCAAAAGCATCACTTTAATTAAGGTGAAAATTGCATTTTATGTATCAAGAAAACAGCTATTGAAATAAAAATAAATAAAACTAGAAAGTGACTGAAATATGCAACAAAGATAGGATTGAAATAATCAGAACTAATTCAGAAAATATAGCATTTAAAAAGCTGGTGGAGTTATTAAATTCTGATCTTGCAAATAGAGATGGCAATACACATTCGTTATCCCAATTTAATGTTATACATAATTTAAAATATGTAGTTTTAGCTTTAAAAGATGGTAAATATATTGGTTGTGGAGCTATTGCTAAGCATAACTCTAATTCAATGGAAATTAAACGAATGTATGTCTCTCCTGAAGTTAGAGGTCAAAGAATCGGAGAAAAAATTCTTTCTGAATTAGAAAATTGGTCTAGAGAACTAAAGTGTAGTAAATGTATACTCTTTACAGGTTCTAAGCAACCTGAAGCAATTAAACTTTATGTAAGAAATGGTTATTATCCCATTCAAAAATACGGCAAACTAAAGGATATTTCTGATAGCCTTTGTTTTGCAAAAGATTTATAACAAAAAAATTATACTTAAAGCACCTTGCACAGTCGATTTTAAAAAAAAGTCTACTTGCGAAATTATATACTTAACTCTACCACTAAACATTTGCTATTTATTTAAACCAATAATTAATTTTTACATAAAAATATATCATTTAATAAACACTGCTCTTTGTTATTGTTATTTTAATTGAGTTGGAGGACGAAATAAAAAACAGCAAGAACAAAATAAATCAATTAAAACATAGCGTACCCAAATTTGCGGTCGTTTAGAAATAGTAATTTTAGTTTTAAATGAAAAAGGTGTGCTGGCAAATAGATGCGATAAGTATTGAAATTGAAATCCTTTTTGTGAAGAATAAACAAAAAGATTGCAAAAGAAAGCCTGACTTTAGACCTGAACGTTTTGAGGGTTAAGTAACGCCATAATTCTTTTTAATAAATGCAGTAATACGTTTGGTACAGATAAATTAAGCATAAAAAAAACTCCAACAAATAAATGTTGGAGTTTTATATATTTTAAAATTCTAAAAGAATTAGTCTTTTTTGAATTTTGCGTATTTGTTTTTAAATTTATCGATACGTCCTGCAGCATCAATAAGTTTAGATTTACCAGTGTAAAATGGGTGAGAAGTTCTAGAAATCTCTAATTTTACTAAAGGATACTCTACACCGTCAACATCTAAAGTTTCTTTAGTGTCTACAGTAGAACGTGTTAAAAAAACATCTTCGTTAGACATGTCTTTAAAAGCTACCATTCTATAATTATCTGGATGAATTCCTTTCTTCATTGTTTTATATTTTAATACTTTAATGTTATGTTTGTATGCGAAAAATTGGTAAAGTTTTACGCGATTCTCTAAACAGTTAATAATTAACCATTTTGAGGTTGCAAATTTAACCTTATTTTTCAATTTACAAATAAAAAAATGTTTTTATTTAGACTTTTAAATACTTTACGTAAAAAACAATTTAACTTTGCTTCTAAAATAAGATACTATATCTGATTTTTAACTGTTTGAAACCAACATATAATACATACAAAATGAAAAAAATTGCTGTTCTTATTTCCTTTTTAACCCTACTCTTTGTTACTTCTTGTAACGATGATTACAAATTTATGTTAGATGTTGTTAAAAAAACAACTTTAAACACTTCTTTATCAATTACTTTAAAAGAAAAAAACGACAAACCGGTAGATAGGGTTCAGTTTTTTATAGACAGCCAAGAAGTTACTGCTGATGGAAATTCAACTACTATTAACACATCAGATTTTGGTGTTGGTAAGCACGTAGTTTCCGCGCTGGCTTTTTACCCAGGAAAAACCAAAAAAATAAATGATTCTTTTGAGGTTTTGGCAGATAAAGCACCGGCAATTTACACGTATAAAATTATAAATTCTTTTCCGCATGACACAGAAGCGTACACGCAAGGCTTAGAGTATTATAATGGTTTTTTTTACGAAACTACTGGTAGAAAAGGACAGTCTTCATTAAGAAAAGTAGAAATTAACACTGGTAAAGTTTTACAAAAAGTAGCTTTAGATAACCAATATTTTGGTGAAGGAATGACCATTTTAAACAACAAAATATACTGGTTAACGTGGCAAGCTAAAAAAGGGTTTGTATATGATTTAGAAACTTTTAAACAAGAAAAAGAATTCGCTTTTAATAAAAGTAAAGAAGGTTGGGGTTTAACAAATAACGGAACAGACCTTATAAAATCTGACGGTACAAACAAAATTTGGTTTTTAGACCCAGTAACTTTTAAAGAAAAAAAGTCGTTGCAAGTGTACACGAATAAATATGCACTAGATAATCTTAATGAATTAGAATTTATAGACGACAAAATTTATGCTAATAAATACCAGCAAAATGCAATTGTAATTATTGACGCACATACAGGAGCCGTTTTGGGTGTTGCTGATTTATCCAATTTAAAGAAAGAAATGGAAAAGACACAAAAGTTAGTTCCTGAAGACGAAGTTTTAAACGGTATTGCTTTTGATAAAGAAAATAACCGCCTTTTTGTTACCGGTAAAAACTGGGGTAAACTTTTTGAAATTGAATTAATAAAAAAATAATAAATCACTAATTTTTAAGTTCTATTTTTAAACAATATTGATTTATGCGCTATTTCACTACATTTCTTGTTTGCGTTGCTCTAATTACAATGAGTTCTTGTAGAAAAGATTTTTCTACGATTCCTAGTTTTGGGAGCTTAGAGTTTTCTAAAGACACTGTTTTTTTAGATACTGTTTTTACAAATATAGGCTCTTCAACATATAATTTAAAGGTGTATAACAGAGGAAATAAATCAATTACCATTCCTAAAATTGCCCTAGAAAACGGCACCTCATCAAACTACAGATTAAATGTTGATGGGATCTCTGGTAAAGAATTTAATGACATAGATATTTTAGCAAAAGACAGTATTTTTGTTTTTATAGAAACAACCATTGATGCTAATAATGTTGTAAACCCTTTATATACAGATCGAATATTGTTTGATAATGGTACAAATCAACAAGTTGTAGATTTAGTAACTTTAGTGCAAGATGCCAACTTTATTTTCCCTGGTAAAGACCCAATAACCATGAAGATTGATAGCTTGACTATTGACGGACAAGCAACTTCTATTAAAGGTCGATTTTTAACAGATGCCGAACTTACTTTTACCAATATAAAACCAACAGTTATTTATGGATATGCTGCAGTTCCTGCCAATAAAACACTAACAATTGAAGCTGGCGCAAAAGTTCATTTTCATAATAATTCTGGTTTAATTATTGACAACAAAGCAACTTTAAAGGTAAATGGAACTTTAGCTGAAAAAGTAATTTTCGAAGGCGATAGACTCGAAAGTAGTTTTAGTAAAATTCCCGGACAATGGGGCACAATTTGGATGCGGGCAGGCAGTAAAGACAATGAAATTAACCATGCACAAATTAAAAACGCAATTATTGGAATTTTAATTGATAGCATCGGCGCTACCGCTACTCCAACTTTAAAGCTACAAAACTCAGAAATTTACAACCATTCAAACTTTGGTATTCTTGCCAGAGAAACAAATATTGAAGCATATAATGTAGTTATTGGCTCTGCTGGTGAAGCTTCTTTAGCTGCCACAATTGGTGGAACTTACAATTTTACACACAGTACGTTTGCTAATTTCTGGAATAATGGAATTCGTCAATTACCGGCTGTTTTAATAAATAATTTTTTTACGTATGTAGATAACGGACAAGAAATTATTGAAACTAGAAATTTACATGCTGCCAATTTTACCAATTGTATCTTTGATGGAAATAATAATATTGAATTTCTAATTGATAAAGTTGATGGCGGCGGAATCTTTAATTACAACATTAGCAACTGTATGATTCAATTTAACGATACCAGTAATTCTTTTGAAAGTAATTCTGAAGTAGATTTTACAAACCCTTTTTATCAAAATATAATTTTAAACGGAAATGCTTTTTTTAGAAACTCTCAAAATGAAGACTTTATTATTGGGCAAGATTCTGATGCCATTCATAAAGCAAAAACTTCAATCTTTAATTTAGATATTTTAGGAGTTGATAGAACTACAAATCCTGATATTGGCGCTTATCAGCATATCATTTTTGATTAGAATACTTTAATAAACATTGCATAAACCCTTCTCGTTGTAAAACCGGAAGGGTTTATTTATTTTGATCACTAGCTTCTAATTCTAGTTTCCTTTTTTTAACATAACTAATAAAAGAGCCAACACCAATAAAAGCCCATATTGCTCTGTATAACCAAATATTTATTTCAAATCCGAAAATAACTTCAATCGAATTATCTCCTCGAAAAGAGAGCGCAATATTTAACAATCCTATAATTACAAAAACTAAATCCCAATTTTTATTTCTCATTTTTTTTGCTTAAATGAATCCATTTATGTGCTGTTTAAAATAAATTTATATTAAATAATAAATTACTTTTTATAAACGATGCCATCTTTCATTACAAAAACTACATTTTCCATGGTAGCAATCTTTTTTGTAGGATCTTCATCAACAGCTATAATATCTGCAAAAAAACCTTTTTGAATTTGCCCAATTTCGTTTTCCATCTTCAATAGCATTGCATTTGTAATCGTTGCAGATTGTATAGTTTCGATTGCAGGCATCCCTGCCTCCACCATAAAACCAAACTCTTTTCCGTTATTACCATGCTTAAAAACACCTGCATCTGTTCCGAATGCAATTCCTACTCCTTTTTTATACGCTCTTGCAAACGTTCCTTGAATTTGTGGACCAACTGCCAACGCTTTTGGCACAACGATATCAGGATAAAATCCTTTTATTTTTGCTTTTTCCTCAACTTCTTTACCCGCAGTAATAGTAGGGACTAGATACGCATCATGTTTTTTCATGAGTTCCATCGTTTCGTCACTCATATACGTTCCATGTTCTATGGTTTTTACACCACCAATAATAGCTCTTTGCATTCCTTCATCTCCATGCGCATGCGCTGCAACATGCATCCCGTAATCTTTTGCTGTTTCACAAATGGCTCTAATTTCTTCGATTGTAAATTGAGGATTGTCTCCAGATTTAGCAACACTTAAAACGCCACCAGTTGCCGTAATTTTAATACAATCTGCGCCGTTTTTATATTGTTGTCTCACCGCTTTTCTACCATCTTCTACAGAATTTACAACACCATCTTCTGGACCAGGATTACCCATTAACGCTCTACTACTACCATTTGTTGGATCTGCATGACCCCCAGTTGTTGCTAAAGATTTACCTGCTGTAAAAACTCTTGGCCCTATAATTTTACCTGCATTAATAGCATTTCTCAAAGAAATATTTACACCAGAACCCCCTAAATCTCTCACGGTTGTAAATCCCTTTTTTAAAGTTATTTCTGCAAAATTTACAGAATTATAAGCAACATCTGCTTCGTTTAAAATATACCCATCTAGTCTCGTATTTGCCGTAAACTCTTGCTCAATGTGCACATGAAAATCAATTAAACCAGGCATTACAACTTTGTCTCGTAAATCAATAGAAATTCCAGATTTAGGCATTACATAGCCATCAAGAACATCAATAATTTTATTTTTTTTAACAACAATTGTTTTTTTGGAGTTGATTTTCCCTGATTTTGTATCAATTAATTTCCCACACAAAATATAGGTTGTTTGAGCCGTCATATTTTGAATAAAAATGAAGGCTAAAAAAAGTAAAACTATTTTTTTCATTTGTTTGATTTTAATTTTTAAATGTATGAAAATTTGAGTAGATTGCTTCTTCAAAATTTAAAATTTAATGAAAAACGTTGTTATTACAGGAACTAGTAGAGGAATTGGTTTTGAGCTTGCTAAATTGTTTGCAAAAAACGGACATCAAGTTTTGGCTATTTCTAGAAATATGAAACCCTTAGAGGCTGTAAATCATGAAAATATATCTTTACTTTCTGTTGATATATCGAAAACTTCTGATGTTAAAAAAGTAACTGATTTTATAGAAAAAAACTGGGGAAAAGTTGATATTTTAATTAATAATGCGGGTAAACTCATTAACAAACCTTTTACAGAATTAACTTCTAATGATTTTTTAGAAGTCTACAAAGTAAATGTTTTTGGAGTTGCAGAAATTACAAAAAATTTAATTCCTTTTTTACAAAAAGGAAGTCATGTTGTTACAATAAGTAGTATGGGTGGCATTCAAGGAAGCATGAAGTTTCCTGGATTAGCGGCTTACTCATCTGCAAAAGGTGCCGTAATTACATTATCAGAATTATTAGCAGAAGAATACAAAGAACAACAAATTGCCTTTAATGTTTTAGCTATTGGAGCTGTTCAAACAGAAATGCTAGAAGAAGCTTTTCCTGATTATAAAGCACCTCTTTCTGCAACAGAAATGGCTAATTATATACACGATTTCTCTCTAACCGGAAATAAGTTTTACAACGGTAAAGTGTTACAGGTTTCATCTACAACACCATAGTTAGTGGGCAGTAAGCAGTAAGCAGTAAGCAGTAAGCAGTAAGCAGTAAGCAGTAAGCAAATTTAAAAAATTTGAGTTTAGAATACGAAAAATACATTCCGTTAAAAGCGACCCCGTTTGTTCAATTTTTAATTAATGAGCATTCTTTTGATTTATTTATTGTGAATCAACGAGCTACAAAACATGGTGATTTTAGAAAACTTCCAAATGGTAGATTTCAAATTACAGTAAATAATAACCTGAACAAATATCAGTTTTTATTAACTTTGGTTCATGAAATTGCACACCATGTAACGCATCAAAAATTTGGACGCGTGCAACCTCATGGAAAGGAATGGAAGACTGTTTTTCAGCATTTGATGTTGCCTTTTATACATCCGGAAATTTATCCGAAGGAAATATTACCTTATTTGGCCAAATATTTAAAAAACCCAAAAGCAAGTACAGATGCAGATGTTAACTTATCTTTAGCTTTAAAAGGTTTTTCTGCTGATGCAGGCAAGAATTTTATATTTGCAATTGACTTTGGAACTTTATTTGAGTTTAAAAACGAAATTTACAAAAGAGGCAACAAACGCAGAACAAGATATGAATGTTTAAATATGCACTCTAAAAGAGTGTATTTATTCAGTCAAAATGCAGAAGTAAAGATTTACAACGCATAAAAAAAGCATCCGATATGGATGCTTTTTTTTATCTATCTCTTTTAATAAAAAGCGTGTCTAGTTCCATTTCTTTTTGAAGCCATTTTCTTAATTCTTTTTCTTTAGGTATAATAACACTATCTGATAATCTATAACTCCATTTAATAGTTGCTGTAGGAATCGTATCTACCTTTATAAAGTCTTTAGAATATAGCACATTTGCAAATCCAATTGCTTCAATATCTTTATACCTAATTTTTGCGTCTTTAGAAATTCTACTAAAGGCAATAACTTTTTTAAAACCATTTGAAGCGTTTTGCTCAATGTTAGAATTTAAGGCAGATATTGTTGTTTCTAAATCTGTAATTTTCTTTTGTAAATCTATAATGGTCTTTTTACTTTCTTGAAGTTCTTCTCTTTTTTCTTTATAAGCAGTAGTTATTAACTCAAAACTTTTGGTATCACTACCTTTAATTCTAAGTTTAAAATCGCCTAAATTAGGGTATAACTTATCATTTAAAAGCTCATTATTTAAATCGTTTTCTGTTGCTTCCGAGACCTCATTAAAGAAATTTAAATACAATTCCTTTTTTTTGTAATCTTTCTCCCAATCAATTAATTGTAAAGACTTATTATTTCTGATTTCATTTTTTAAAAATTCACCTATTTGAGCATCTGCCTTACTTTGCTTAAATACATTTACAAAAGTAAAAATAGCAGGAATCATTACAGTAACACCAATAACAGAAGCAATGGTAGCATATCTTTTTCTTTTTGCAGCATTTGCATATTTGTGCATTGGGAAGCTTAACAACTTCAATACTAAAAATGTTGCTAAAGCAATAAAAATAGTATTAATTGTAAATAGGTACAGTGCTCCAAAAAAGTAAGGGAAATTACCTTTTGCTAAACCATAGCCAGCAGTACACAGTGGCGGCATTAAGGCTGTTGCAATTGCTACTCCAAAAATTACGGAGGCAATTGTACCTTTTTTGGTTCTAGCAACCATTAAAGCTAATCCGCCAAAGAAAGCGATTAGTACATCTCTAATATCTGGACTTACTCTACCTAATAACTCTGAATTATCTTCGCTTAACGGAAAAAAGTAAAAGAATAAAAAAGAGGCTAATAAACTTAAACCAATCATGGTTCCTAAGTTTACCAACGATTTTTTAAACGTATCAATATCATTAATGGCGAAAGACATTCCTATTCCAAGAATTGGACCCATTAAAGGCGATATAAGCATGGCTCCAATAACTACTGCTGTAGAATTAGCATTTAGACCAATAGACGCTACAAAAACCGCGAAAATGAGAATCCAAGCTGTTGCACCTTTAAAGGGGATATCTGCTTTTATTGCATTTATGGTCGCTTCATGATCTGTATCATCCCGAAAATCTAAGAGTTCTTTTAAATATTTTTTGATACTTAAAAGTAATCCTTTTGCTTCGTTTTTTATTTCACTCTTAGACTGCTCTGTAGTATCTTTCTTTTTAATTTCCATATTTTAAGAATTAACGATATGTAAATATATATAAAATGTAACTGTATTAATTTTAAAAAAACTTTGAAGCAAAAAAAAAACTCTGCAAAATTTTGCAGAGTTTTTAATTTTAATAGTGACCGGGCTGGGGCTCGAACCCAGGACCATCTCCTTAAAAGGGAGATGCTCTACCAACTGAGCTACCAGGTCATTCTTCTTTTTAGCGGGTGCAAATATATAAGTTATTTTTAAAAAAACAAACAACTTTTTACTTTATTTCTTTTAAATATGCTTCCCTTACTTTTTTAAATAAATTAGAAGAATAGACGAAGTCTACAACTGCCTCATTATCAGTTTTGAATATCTCATTACTACTCCCCTCCCATGCTTTTAACCCATTTTTTAAAAAAATAATTTTTTCTCCAATTTCCATTACAGAATTCATATCATGGGTATTAATTACAGTTGTAATGTTATATTCTTCTGTAATTTCTTGAATTAATTTATCTATTACAATAGCTGTTTGTGGATCTAAACCAGAATTTGGTTCGTCACAAAATAAATATTTTGGATTCATTACAATAGCTCTTGCAATAGCAACTCTTTTTTGCATTCCTCCAGATAGTTCTGCTGGAAGTTTTAAATTTGAGTTTTCTAAGTTCACTCTGTTTAATGCAAAGTTTACTCTATCTAACATTTCTGAATTAGAATTATCTGTAAACATTTTTAAAGGAAACATTACATTTTCTTCTACCGTTTGAGAATCAAATAAAGCACTTCCTTGAAAAACCATGCCTATTTCTTGTCTCCATTGCCTTTTTTCTTCTATGGTAAATTGTGTATTTATTCTTCCATCAAAAGAAATTGTACCTTCCTCGGGCGTATGCAATCCTATTAATGATTTTAAAAAAACTGTTTTCCCAGATCCACTTTGACCAATTATTAAACTCGTTTTTCCTGGATGAAATGTTGTGGATACACCCTTTAACACTTTTACATCACCAAATCCTTTATGTAAGTCTTTAACGTCTATCATTTAGGTTAGTAACATTTGGGTTAAAAAATAATTGGCGATTACTATTAAAATAGTCGTCCAAACAACGGCTTTTGTACTTGCTTTACCCACCGCAATTGACCCACCTTTTACATAATATCCATGATAAGATGGTACTGTTGCAATTAAAAAAGCAAAAATTAGCGTTTTAATCATCGAGTATACTAACAGAAAGGGCTTAAAATCGGTTTGTAACCCTGTTATATAATCTACTCCACTAAATAAACCTGATAAAATACCTGTAAGCCAACCTCCAAAAATCCCTAAAATCATTGCTAAAATAATTAAAAACGGGTAAAATAACACGGTTGCTAAAACTTTTGGTAACACTAGATAATTTAATGAATTTATACCCATAACTTCTAGCGCATCAATTTGCTCTGTTACTCTCATAGCGCCAATGCTAGAAGTGATATAAGAACCTACTTTTCCTGCTAAAATAATTGAACAAAATGTAGGTGCGAACTCTAAAATAATAGATCTTTTTGCAGCAAACCCTATTAAAGAATCTGGTATAAAAGGACTATCTAAGTTTAGGGCAGTTTGTAAAGCGATTACGCCACCAATAAAAAAAGAGATAAACATGATAATACCCAACGATTTTAGGCCAAGTTCTTCTATTTCTTTGAACAATGCTTCGTAAAAAACCCTCGTTCTTTGAGGCTTTTTAAAAACCTGAACAAGCATCATAAAATATTTACCAGTATGCTCTATGTAATTCATAGATTAAATTTTGTGCTAAAGTATTAAATTTACATCAATAGAGTGTGAAATCCATCAATCAAAAAAAAAAAATAAGTACTTTTGAGGTAATAATCAAAGTTTAATTATTTATGAAAAAAAATATTTTCTTCTTAACTTTATGTACAATTCTATTTTCAGGATGTAAAATTCAAGAAATAAAACAAGAAAAACCAAAGCTTATTGTTGGGATTGTTATTGACCAAATGCGATATGATTATTTAACAAGATTTTCTGACAGGTATTCTGATAATGGTTTTAATCGTCTGTTAAAAGATGGTTTTTCACTTGAAAATGCACATTATAATTACATACCTACATACACTGCTGTTGGGCATGCATCGATTTATACAGGTACAACACCTGATAATCATGGTATAATTTCGAATGATTGGTATGATAAATTTTTAAAAAAATCTATTTATTGCGTTAGTGATACTACTTATAAAACTATTGGAAATGAGAGTTCTACAGGCAAAAAGTCGCCTGCAAGAATGCTAACAACTACGGTAACAGATCAATTGCATTTGGCTCAAAACATGAATGGAAAAACCATAGGGATTGCTATAAAAGATAGATCTGCAATTTTACCTGCTGGTCATACTGCTAATGGAGCTTATTGGTTTGATGGCGAAGAAAACGGACAATGGATTTCGTCTTCTTTTTACATGAACAAACTACCTGAATGGGTTCTAGATTTTAATAAATCTGGAAAAGCAGACGATTATTTAAAAACTCCTTGGAATACACTTTATGATATAAATACGTATACAAATAGTGCCGTTGACGAGAATATTTTTGAAGGAAAATTTACAGGGGAAACTACCACTGCTTTTCCACATGATATTCCTAATTTAAGAAAGCAAAATGGAGATTTTGATATTTTAAAGGGAATACCTGCTGGTAATTCTTTTACTTCAGATTTTACAAAAGCTGCAATTATTGGTGAGAATTTAGGAAAAGGTGACTACACCGATTTTTTAGCGGTTAGTTTTTCTTCCACAGATTATGTAGGGCATCAATATGGACCTGCATCTAAAGAAATTGAAGACACCTATTTGCGTTTAGACAAGGATTTAGCCGATTTATTATCATTTTTAGATAAACAAGTTGGACAAAATAACTACACTATTTTTTTAACTGCAGATCATGCAGCAGTTCACATTCCTTCTTATCTGCAATCCTTAAAAATTCCTGCACATTATTTAAATTTAAAAAATCTTAAACAAGCTGCTTTAGAAATAACAAAAAAATATTTTAATTCTATTGAATTAATTGAAAACATTTCTAATTATCAAATATTTTTAGATAAAGATAAAATTGAATCTTTAGGCTTAGATAGAAATAAAGTCGCAGAAAAATTAGCTGATGAAATTATTAATTTTGAAGGTATTTATAAAGCTGTAACTGCAAAAACACTACAAACAACTAGATTTACCGACGGAGTATTAAATTCATTACAAAACGGATACAATCAAAAGTTTTCTGGTGATGTAATGTTAATTCCTTATCCAGCAACTTTAACTGGTGGTAGAACAGGAACTTCACATGGCTCTGGTTACTCTTATGATACACATATTCCTGTTATTTTTTATGGAAACGGAATTAAAAAAGGAGTGTCAAAAAAGAGATATGATATTATTGATATTGCGCCAACAATTTCAAACTTATTACAAATAGAAGCACCTAATTCATCTACAGGAAAAGTAATTGGTGAAGTTCTAAAATAAGGAATAATGAAAATATTTATTCCTTATTTATCTTTTTTAATTTTATTAAATTGTTTTTTAGGGCAAAGTCAAATTACCAATTTTAAAGAAAAATTCACCCTTCCATCAGTTGTAAAAGAAACTTCTGGATTGTTATTTTTAGACGGAAAAATTATTACTCACAATGACAGTGGTGATGGTGCAAACTTATATGAAATAGATAGTTTAACAGGGAATCTTTTAAGACCAATTTCTATAACAAATGCGACTAATATAGATTGGGAAGATCTTGCAGAAAACGAAACGTATATTTATATTGGAGATTTTGGCAACAATAATGGTAATAGAACGAACTTAAAAATTTACAGAATTTTAAAATCTGATTTTAAAAGTAAAACAAATATTACTGCGGATATAATTTCTTTTTCCTATGAAGATCAAACAAGCTTTAGTAGCTCTAACAATCATAATTTTGATGCTGAAGCATTTGTAATTTATGAAAATTCTATTCTTATTTTCACAAAAAATAGAGGTAATTTTAAAACCAATGTTTATAAAATTCCTTCTACAATAGGTACTCACAAAGCCGTGAAAATTAGCACTGCAAATATTGATGGGTTAATTACTGGGGCAACCATACAAAACAATAATTTTTTACTCTGCGGTTATGCTAATTCAATTCCGTTTTTAGTCTTTATAAGCTCAGATAGAGCTGCTGGAGATGATGTTTTTAATGCTGGTTTTGAGAAGTATTCATTAATTAATGAACTTGGTTTTGGTAGTCAAGTTGAAGGTATTACTAGTTTTGATAATGGTAAATTTTATATTTCTAGAGAAGCTGTGAACTCTTTATCATTAACTCAAAAATTATTTGAGTTTAAAGATGATAGGACCAAAGTTTTAGAAATAGAAAAAAATGATTTAGAAAATTTTAAAATAACTCCAAACCCAACATATGGCAGAATAGCTATCCAAAGTAAAAAAACGATACAGTTGATTTCTGTACACAATACTCTCGGACAAAAAGTTATCACATTCATCCCTCATCAAAAAGAAATAAATATTTCGCATCTTTCTAAAGGGATTTATTTGATAAGAATTCTATTTGATGACCAAGAAAGTGCTGTGAAAAAAATTATTAAATATTAAAAACAGAATTTAACTGATGTTTTTTGATTGCTCTTCTCGAAAAGAAAACACCTACAATTAAAGAAGAGATAGCACCAATTATTGTTCCCGGAATAAAATTGATAAATAAAAAGAAATCATAAGCTCCGTGAAAAAGTGTTGCAACTAATAAACCGAGAAGGTTTAACCTTATTTTATTTTTAGAAAATTTAGCTTTTCCCATAAAATACCCCATTAAAACAGCGAAAGTTGCATGCGCAGGAACAGCCGTAAAAGCTCTTGCAATTCCGGTTTCTACTCCATGCTGAAAAACATATAAGACATTTTCTAGGGCAGCAAACCCCATAGAAACCATAACAGCATAAACGATACCATCAAAAGGTTCGTTAAACTCTTTATTTCTTTGAGCGTAATATTTTACGATTATATATTTAGAAAATTCTTCAACTAAAGCAACGATAATAAACGCTTTAATAAATTGCTGAAAAACATTATTATCATTGGGCAAATCAAAAATAACAGCAATAATACTACTTAATATAAAAGTGATTGAAATACTCGCAAAAGCACCCAATAAAAAGTTTTTAAATAAAAAAGGAATTGGTTCTTTTTCAAATTTATCTTTAAAATAAATGTATAAAATAATAACCATAACAGGCGCTACACCAAGGAGTAATAAATGCATTTTATAAATATATTATTCGCTTTTTGGTAAAAAAACTTCTGCCATCATGCAACGTGCACTTCCACCGCCGCAGGCTTCTATGGTTGCCAATGAGCTAGAAATTATTTTACAATGCCTGTTAATTTGCGATTTTTGACTTTGCGTTAAACAATCGTGAGCAGCTTGACTCATTACTAAAAAAAGTTCATTATTAGCACCTTTTACTTGTAACATGTTTCCTGCAAAGTTATTAACTTGATCTTCTGTAATATCAATTACTTGTTTTTTATCTTCTTTTAGGTTTTTTAATACGTTTTTACGTTCACTCTTATCATCTATAGATGACAAACAAACTACGGCAAAAGTTTCTGCAACACACATCATAACATTTGTATGATAAATTGCTTCTCTATTATTTTCTACCGTTTGATAGGATGTAAAAACTACAGGTGTATATTCAAAATCTTCACAAAACTCTATAAACAAGTCTTCGTCTGCTCTAGGAGATAAAGCACAATACGCTTTTTTATTTTCACGATCTAAAATCATGCTTCCTGTGCCTTCTAAATAAACTTGCTCGTCTTCAGCCGAAGTATAATCAACCATATTCTCAATTAAAAAACCGTTCTTTTCTAATTCTTCTAAAATATCTTCTCTTCTTTCTAAGCGTCTGTTTTCTGCAAACATTGGATACATTGCTACAGTTGCATCCGCATGAAAAGACACCCAATTATTAGGAAAAATAGAATCCGGAGTGTCTAATTCTTTCGTATCTGATACGACAACGACGTTTACACCAAAACTTCTTAACTTTTCTACAAAAGCATCAAACTCTTGCTGCGCTTTTTGATTCACAGTTGCTGGTAATAGATCTTTTAAAACTTTTTGATAGTAATTATTAACTGCAGTTTGTTCGTTCATCCTAAAGTTTACTGGACGAATCATTAAAATAGAATTTGTAGCTTGATACATATGCTTAATTTGTTTCTTATCAGCAAAATTAAGTTTTTTTAAAATGATTTTTGTAATATCCCTTCAAAAATAATTATAACATCTCTTTTTTATTATAATTAAAATAACTGAAAGTTAGTTATTCTCTGTTTAAAAATTGGCGTAAAAAAAGCTGCATAATGCAGCTTTTTTATTTCTATATCTAACAAATAATTTTAAAAAATCCCTAAACTTACACTTGGTGTTCTAATTTGTAATCTTGTTCCTGTAGATCTTCTGTAAGACCTTCTTTCTTGATTATAAAAGACTTGGTAATAGAAATCTACATGAGAATGATAATAACGACTGTGATGACAATGATTATTACAATGGTCTTGGTGCTCTTTATAAGCATCTCTTTTACCATTCATATATGCCTCATAGGCAATCCTGTCTTTTTCTTTTAAATCTTCTTCGTAATGTTTTTGTTCCTTCCAAAATTTTTGTTCTTCGGATTTTGATGTTCCTTTAAAGTTTTGCTCAAACTTAGCGTCTTCATTCGCTCTTTTTTGGTAATAACTTTTTACATCCTCTTTAGGTGTTTTTTCTGTTTCTTGAGAAAAAATAAAAGTTCCTGAAATAAATATAATTGCAGTTAAAATTGATTTTATTGTTTTCATAATAATAGTTTTATAGAGTTCATAAATTATTTTATGGCTACTATTATTAAAACAATTATAAAACCTTTTACCCTACCTAAAAACAAAAGACAGTTTTCATCAATATAATTTAATCTCTATTTAAAGGCATCGTAGAACAACGCAATAATCCTTCTTGCTTCGCAATTTCTGCATATGGCACTTCTTCAACAGTAAAACCTTCTTTTCTTAACCAAGTATTTAAACGTGAAAAATTTTGTTCAGAAATAATTACATTTTCAGAAATTGAAAACACATTACTATTCATGCTATACATTTCTTCCTTTGTAATTTCAAAAACATTCTCTTTTCCAAAATAATTTAACAACCAATCGTATTCTCTTTCAATTAAGAATCCGTTTCTATGCAAAATAGCTTTATTTTTTCCAATTGGTTGAAAACAACAATCTAAATGCAGCGCATTTTCTTTAGGATCTGTATTTGATTTTCTTAGCTCAAAAGGTTTCACTATTTTATGAGGAAACAATTCTTGTATCGCAATAACGGCATCCATATTCGTGCGAGCTGTAATGTAATCTGCATAATCTGCACCAGAATACGTACCCACAAAAATATATTCATTCCATGGCATAACATCGCCACCTTCAATATGACATTCTTCTGGCAATTGAATAATTTTTTTAGCATCAATTTGTTCGAGAACATCTTTTATTGCTAGATACTCTTTTTCTCTATCGGGTAAAATATTAGCTTTTATCAATTTATCTTCAATAACGAAAGCAATATCTCTTGAAAAAATCTGATTATAATTTTGAAGAATCGTTGGTCTAAAAACTTCTATATTGTATTTTTCAAAAACTTTAGTAACCGCATCCATTTCTAGAATCATATCTTCTTCTTTTGGATACGTTCCGGCTAAAACGTGCTGTATGCTTTTAGGGTCGTAACAATCTTCAACTTTTGGAACAGATCCGTTGTTTTTAGCAATTCCTAAAATAACTGACCTTAATCTAGAAGTTTCATTTTGAATATTAAGATGTAACATATATTTATATCTATAAAAAAAGCTTCATAAATTATGAAGCCTTTAATTTTTTAGTAAAATTAATCTATTTTTTTATCTTTTCTCTAATTCTATGAAACCTCTTTCTGTTTCACCAACATAAATTTGACGTGGTCTTCCTATTGGTTCTTTATTTAATCTCATCTCTTTCCATTGTGCTATCCAGCCTGGCAAACGCCCTAGAGCAAACATTACTGTAAACATCTCCACAGGAATCCCCATGGCTCTGTATATAATTCCAGAATAGAAATCTACATTTGGATATAATTTTCTTTCAACAAAATAAGGATCATTTAAAGCTTCTTTCTCTAGTGCTTTCGCAATCTCTAAAATTGGGTCTTCAACCCCTAGATCATTTAAAACTTCATCTGCTGCTTTTTTTATAATTTTAGCCCTTGGATCAAAGTTTTTGTAAACTCTATGTCCAAAGCCCATTAATCTAAAAGGATCTTCTTTATCTTTAGCTTTCGCCATATATTTTTCAGTGTCTCCACCATCCGCTTGAATAGCTTCTAACATTTCTAAAACTGCCTGATTTGCTCCTCCGTGAAGTGGACCCCAAAGTGCAGAAATTCCTGCAGATAATGAGGCAAACAAACCTACATGAGAAGAACCTGCAATTCTAACTGTAGATGTAGAACAGTTTTGTTCATGATCTGCATGTAAAATTAATAATTTATCTAAAGCATTTTTTATGATAGGGTTTACTACATAATCTTCATTTGGTTGTTCAAACATCATCTTTAAGATGTTTTCTACATAACCTAGAGATTTAGAACCATAATTTAAAGGTAAACCTTGTTTTTTACGCATCGTCCAAGCTACTAAAACAGGAAATTTACCCATTATTTTCACCACAGAGTTATACATATCTTGTTCTGAATCTACATTTACTGAAGAAGGATTAAAAGCTGTTAATGCGCTTGTTAATGACGACAAAACACCCATTGGATGTGCTGTTTTTGGAAACGCATCTATTATTTTTTTAATATCATCATCTACTAAAGATTGAGCTTTTATATCTAAATGAAATTTATCTAACTGTACTTTGTTTGGTAAGTTTCCAAAAATTAAAGCAAAAGCAACTTCTAAAAAATCTGCCTTTTCTGCTAATTCTTCAATTGCAAAACCTCTGTATCTTAAAATACCTTTTTCACCATCTAAAAAAGTAATAGCACTTTCACAAGAACCTGTGTTTTTGTAACCTGGATCTATGGTTATTACTCCGTTTGTAACCTCTCTTAACTTTTTAATATCAATGGCAACTTCGTTCTCTGTTCCTTTTATTAAAGGAAATTCGTAAGTAGTATCTCCAATCTGTAATTTTGCTATATCTGACATTTATGGTGAATTTTTTGCTATTTTGTTTTTTGCGAAGATATCATTTTTAAAAGGATTTTAAAAGTGAACATTGATAGATTTTTGGTATTTTAAGAAAATATTAGCTTATTCTGTAAATAACAAAGAAGCACCTCATAAAAATTATGAAGTGCTTCATATATTAAAAAAATAAGATATTATATTTTAAATGCGTTCTCTTTAGGAAAATAAGCTGTTTCTGCCAATTCCTCTTCAATACGTAATAATTGATTATATTTTGCCATTCTATCTGAACGCGAAGCTGAACCTGTTTTTATTTGACCACAGTTTAACGCTACCGCTAAGTCTGCAATTGTATTATCTTCTGTTTCTCCAGATCTATGAGACATAACAGATGTATACCCAGCATTTTTTGCCATATTAACTGCAGCAATCGTTTCTGTTAAAGTACCGATTTGATTTACTTTGATTAAAATTGAATTTGCTATTCCGTTTTCTATACCTCTAGATAAACGCTCTACATTAGTAACAAATAAATCATCACCAACTAATTGAACTTTATCACCAATTTTTTCGGTTAAATATTTCCAACCATCCCAGTCATTTTCATCCATACCATCTTCAATAGAAATAATAGGATACTTTTCTGACAATTCGGCTAAATAATCAGCTTGTTCTCTGCTTGTTCTTATCTTTCCTGTTTCTCCTTCAAACTTCGAATAATCATATTTACCATTTACATAAAACTCGGCAGCTGCACAGTCTAATGCTATTTTAATATCCTTTCCAAAAACATAACCTGCATTTTTAACTGCTAAAGCAATAGTTTCAATTGCATCTTCTGTACCGTCTAAAGTTGGTGCAAAACCTCCTTCGTCACCTACTGCAGTAGATAAATTTCTATCGTGTAAAACTTTTTTTAAGTTATGAAAAATTTCAGAACCCATTTTCATAGCTTCTGTAAAAGTTTCTGCTTTAACGGGTATAACCATAAATTCTTGAAAAGCAATCGGCGCGTCAGAATGAGAACCACCGTTAATGATATTCATCATTGGTACTGGTAATGTATTAGCAGAAACTCCACCTACATATCTATATAATGGCATCCCTAACTCATTAGCTGCAGCCTTAGCCACTGCTAAAGAAACCCCTAAAATAGCGTTTGCTCCTAATTTAGATTTGTTTGGTGTGCCATCTAAATCAATCATTAATTTGTCGATTGCATTTTGTTCAAAAACAGAAACTCCTAAAAGTTCTTCTGCAATAAACGTGTTTACATTCTTAACGGCATTTAAAACACCTTTACCCATGTAATCTTTTCCACCATCGCGTAATTCAACAGCTTCATGTTCACCTGTTGAAGCTCCTGACGGAACTGCAGCTCTACCAAGAATTCCGTTTTCTGTAGTTACATCAACTTCTACTGTAGGATTTCCTCTTGAATCAAAAATTTGACGTGCATGAACGCTAATAATTATACTCATTATATTGTTATTTGTTTGGTTAATATATATACTAATTGTCTAGGTTGCTAAATTACAAAATGTAAAAAGGATTTAATAATATGTCATTAATTAATTACGAAAACGTTTACTATAGACCAAATATTCTATAAAAAAAAACCCACTCAATAAATTGAGTGGGAAAATTGCTATGAAAAAGAATGTGATTTTTACATCACGGTGTAAATGTAATAATAATAAGTTATTAAATCATTAATAAATTGTAAAATAATTTCAAATAGTATAAAAATAATTTTTTCTTAAATTGAAATTTTTTTTGATTGTAAAATATTAGAAATAAACTGGTCAAATAAATACTCAGAATCATGTGGTCCCGGACTTGCTTCTGGGTGATATTGTACTGAAAAAACATTCTTATTTTTCATTTTAATGCCAGCTACAGTATGATCATTTAGGTGAACGTGTGTAATTTCAATATTTTCGTTTGCTTCTGCCTCATCTCTATTTATGGCAAAACCATGATTCTGTGAAGTAATTTCTCCTTTTCCTGTTAATAAATTCTTAACAGGATGATTAATTCCCCTATGACCATTATGCATTTTGTATGTAGAGATTCCATTTGCTAAAGCAATTACCTGATGCCCTAAACAAATACCAAATAAAGGTAAATCTCTTTTGATAATTTCTTTTGCTAATGCTTGTGCTTCAAACAAAGGCTCTGGATCTCCAGGTCCGTTTGATATAAAATATCCATCAGGATTAAAAGCTGATAAATCTTCAAAAGTAGCATTGTATGGAAATACTTTTATACATGCACCTCTTTTAACAAAATTTCTTAAAATATTCTTTTTTATACCGATGTCTAAAGCTGCTATTTTAATAGCTGCGTTTTCCTCACCAACAAAATAAGGCTCTTTTGTAGATACTTTTGATGCAAGTTCTAGACCTTCCATACTTGGTACTAGGGCAAGTTGCTTTTTAAGATCTTCTATATTGTTAACATCTGTAGAAATAATTGCATTCATAGCGCCGTTATCTCTTATGTATGCTACTAAAGCCCTTGTATCTACATCAGAAATTGCAACTACATTGTGTTCAGTAAACCAATCCTTTAAATTCCCGTCAGAATCAACCCTTGAATGTGTAAAGCTAAAATTTCTACAAATTAGACCAGAAATTTTAATACCATCAGATTCATCTTCATTATTGTTAATTCCGTAATTACCAATGTGAGCATTAGTAGCTACCATTAATTGACCATAATACGATGGATCTGTAAAAATTTCTTGGTAACCTGTCATTCCTGTATTAAAACAGATTTCTCCTGAAGATGTTCCTTCTATTCCAACAGATTTTCCATAAAAAATTGTTCCGTCTGCTAATATAACTAAAGCTTTTTTTCGCGTTTGATACTTCATTGATTCTTATTGTTTATAATAATGTAAAAATATAAAAAAAGGGATAAACGTAAACGCTTATCCCTTTGTTATAATTTAAAAAATTTTTCATTTTTTATTCTTCAGATTTTTCTTCTGTTGTTGTTGCATCTACTTGCACGTCATCCGCTTTTTTGCTTCTTCCTCTACGAGTAGTTTTTTTAGCTTTTGTGCCATTAGGATTATAGATTTCGTTGTAATCAACAAATTCTACCATTGCCATAGGAGCATTATCTCCTTGACGATTTCCTAATTTGATGATACGTAAATATCCTCCTGGACGATCTGCTACTTTAACAGAAATTTCTTTAAATAATTCTGTAACTGCAAATTTATCACGTAAATAAGCAAAAACAACACGTCTATTGTGTGTAGTATCCGACTTAGATTTTGTAATTATTGGTTCTGCAAATAAACGTAAAGCTTTCGCTTTAGCTACAGTGGTATTAATACGCTTGTGCTCTATTAAAGAACAAGTCATATTTGCTAACATTGCTTTTCTGTGCGCTGTTTTTCTACCTAAATGATTGAATTTTTTTCCGTGTCTCATGACGTTTGTTTTATACTTTCATCTTGCATCTACTCATTTTGAGGAGCAAAATATGAAAGATTAATCTCTATCTAATTTGTATTTTGTTAAATCCATTCCAAAATTTAAACCTTTAACAATCACTAGTTCTTCTAGTTCTGTTAACGATTTTTTACCAAAATTACGGAACTTCATTAAATCACTTTTGTTAAAAGATACTAAATCCCCTAATGTATCTACTTCTGCTGCTTTTAAACAATTTAAAGCTCTTACAGATAAATCCATATCGATTAATCTAGTTTTTAATAACTGACGCATATGTAATGATTCTTCATCATACGTTTCTGTTTGTGCAATTTCGTCTGCCTCTAAGGTGATACGCTCATCAGAGAATAACATAAAGTGATGAATTAAAATTTTTGCAGCTTCAGTCAATGCTTCTTTAGGATTGATTGATCCATCAGTATCGATATCGAAAACTAATTTTTCATAATCCGTTTTTTGTTCTACACGAAAATTTTCGATTGCGTATTTCACATTCTTAATTGGTGTATAAATAGAATCTGTAAAGATTGTTCCTATTGGTGCAGTAGCTTTCTTATTTTCTTCTGCAGGTACAAATCCTCTACCTTTTTCTATTGTGATTTCTGCATTTAATTTTACAGATTTATCCATATTACAGATTACTAAATCTGGATTCAAAACTTGAAAACCAGAGATAAATTTCTGTAAGTCTCCAGCAGTAAACTGCTCTTGACCAGAGACTGATATAGAAACAGTTTCTCTATCAGTATCTTCTATTTGTTTCTTAAAACGAACTTGTTTTAAGTTTAAGATAATTTCTGTAACATCTTCTACGATTCCAGCAACAGTAGAAAATTCGTGCTCAACACCATCAACTCTTAATGATGTAATTGCAAATCCTTCCAAAGAAGATAAAAGTACTCTTCTTAAAGCGTTACCTACTGTTAAACCAAAACCAGGTTCTAAGGGTCTAAATTCAAATCTTCCAGAAAAATCTGTAGATTCAATCATGATAACCTTATCTGGTTTTTGAAAATTTAATATTGCCATATTTCTTCGTTTTAATTGTTATTTAGTTGCGCGGTATATAAGTTTGAAGAAGTACTTACAAACCCTTTGGCTAAATTGCAATGTGATTAATTTATTACTTAGAATATAATTCTACGATTAATTGTTCTTTAATGTTTTCTGGAATTTGTAATCTTTCAGGTACTTTAACAAAAGTTCCTGTTTTTGTATCTACGTTCCAAGTTAACCACTCAAATACATTGCTGTTAGATGCTAATGCATAATCAATAGCTTGTAAAGATTTAGATTTTTCTCTAACTGCTACTACGTCACCTTCTTGTAAACTATAAGAAGGTATGTTAACGATTTCACCGTTTACTGTAATGTGTCTGTGAGAAACTAACTGACGGGCTCCACTTCTTGAGTTTGAAACTCCCATTCTGTAAACAACGTTATCTAAACGAGATTCACACAATTGTAATAAGATTTCACCTGTAATTCCAGATGCAGCTTGTGCTTTCTTAAATAAATTACTGAATTGACGCTCTAATATACCATAAGTATATTTCGCTTTTTGCTTCTCCATTAATTGAGTAGCATATTCAGATTTTTTACCTCTTCTTCTAGCATTTCCATGCTGTCCTGGTGGGTAGTTTCTTTTTTCGAAGTTTTTATCTTCTCCAAATATTGCTTCACCAAATTTACGAGCAATTTTTGTTTTTGGTCCTGTATATCTTGCCATTTCGTTTTTGTTATAGATAGGGATTATGAATTAAGGCTTTCTCCTTCGATAATCTTAAAATCCTATCTTGTTAAAAATATAAATTAAATTAATGAAAACAAAAGTTTAAGCTAATTCAGCTTAAACTCTTCTTCTTTTAGGTGGACGACATCCGTTATGAGGAATAGGAGTAACATCAATAATTTCTGATACTTCAATACCTGCATTGTGGATAGATCTGATAGCAGATTCTCTACCATTACCCGGTCCTTTTACATAAACTTTTACTTTACGTAAACCTGCTTCTTTTGCAACGTTTGCACAATCTTCTGCTGCCAATTGAGCTGCATATGGAGTATTCTTTTTAGAACCTCTAAAACCCATTTTACCTGCAGATGACCATGAAATTACATCACCTTTTTTATTTGTTAAAGAAATAATGATATTGTTAAAAGATGCAGTTACGTGCGCTTCTCCGATAGCATCGATTATTACTTTACGTTTTTTTGTACTTGCTTTTGCCATAATTATTTAAGTTTAGTAACTTAGTTTTCTAACATTATAGTTTTAAACTATTATTAGATCTTTGTTACTTTATCTAACTTTATTTTTTCTTGTTAGCTACAGTTTTTCTCTTACCTTTTCTTGTACGAGAGTTATTCTTAGTTCTTTGACCTCTTAACGGAAGACCAAGTCTATGACGAATTCCTCTTTGACAACCGATATCCATCAATCGCTTGATGTTAATCTGTATTTCAGAACGTAATTCCCCTTCGATGGTGAAAGTTCCTACTTGTTCTCTAATTGCTGCGATTTGATCATCAGTCCAATCTTGAACCTTAATACTTTCATCAACACTTGCTTTTGCTAAAACTTTTTTAGCTCTACTACTTCCTACACCAAAGATATATGTTAAAGCAATAACGCCTCTTTTGTTCTTTGGAATATCTATACCTGCTATTCTTGCCATTACCCTTGTCTTTGTTTAAATCTAGGATTTTGTTTATTTATTACGTATAATCTACCTTTTCTGCGTACTATTTTGCAGTCGGCACTTCTTTTTTTAACTGATGCTCTAACTTTCATCTGTTCTATATTTTATTATTAGTATCTGTAAGTAATTCTTGCTTTTGATAAATCGTATGGGCTCATTTCTAATTTAACTTTATCTCCAGGTAATAATTTAATATAATGCATACGCATTTTACCTGAAATATGAGCCGTAACAACATGTCCATTTTCTAATTCCACTCGAAACATAGCATTTGATAATGCTTCTGTAATTGTTCCGTCTTGTTGAATAGCTGATTGTTTAGCCATATTATTTATTCGATTTTCTATTACTGTTTCCTGTTTTCATTAAGCCATCATAATGACGGTTTAATAAATAAGAATTTATTTGTTGCAAAGTATCAATTGCAACCCCAACCATAATTATTAAAGAGGTTCCACCATAAAACATTGCCCAGCTTTGTTGTACTCCAAATTGAACTACAATTGCTGGTAAAATAGATAAGGCAGCTAAAAATAACGATCCGGGGAACGTAATTCTTGACAACACATTATCTAATCTATCTGCTGTATCTTTTCCTGGTCTAATACCTGGTATAAAACCACCACTTCTTTTTAAATCTTCTGCCATTTTATTCGTAGGAATGGTAATAGCTGTGTAGAAAAAACTAAAAATGATAATCAATAATGCAAATATTACATTGTAACCAAAACCATTCATGTCTTGTAAACTAGCCATAAATGGAAATCTTTGTGCTAAAGCAACTGGTAAAAACATAATTGCTTGTGCAAATATGATAGGCATTACACCTGCTGCATTTAGTTTCAAAGGAATATAATCCCTTGAACCTGCAACATTTTGAATGTTACCTGCAACTGTTCTTCTAGCATATTGAACTGCGATTTTACGAACAGCCGTAACTAATAATACAGTTAATAAAATTACTACAAACCAAACAATAATTTCAATTAAAACCATCATGATACCTCCTGCTCCTGCATTTGTAGTTTTAGCAACAAATTCTTGTAGAAAAGCAGCTGGGAAATTAGCGATAATACCAACAGTAATTAATAATGAAATACCATTACCAACACCCTTATCTGTAATACGCTCACCCAACCACATTGCAAAAATTGTTCCTGCAGTTAATATTATAATAGATGATACCCAAAAAGTAGCACCACTTACTAAAAAAGCTTCCGGTCCAAGACCAAATTGAGTTTTTATTGCAGTGATATACGTTGGTGCTTGCACTAACGTAATACCAATAGTCAACCATCTTGTTATTTGTGTAATTTTTTTACGTCCACTTTCTCCGTCTTTTTGTAATTTCTGTAAGTAAGGAACCGCAATTCCCATTAACTGTACTACAATAGAAGCAGAAATATATGGCATAATACCAAGTGCCATTACTGACGCTCTAGCAAATGCTCCTCCTGTAAATGCATTTAATAAACCTAAAAGACCACCTGAAGTACTTTCTTTTAAAGCTGCTAACTGTAATGGATCTATTCCAGGTAATGGAACAGCGGCCATAAAACGATACACAGCAATTAAACCGATTGTAAGAATAATTTTATTCTTTAATTCCTCAATACTAAAAATGTCTTTTATTCTATTTATAAAACTCATCATTTACAATTTCTTATAAAGTAACAGTTTCACCTCCAGCAGCTTCTATAGCCGCTTTTGCTGTTGCTGTAAATTTATGTACAGTTATATTTAATTTAGCTTTTAATTCTCCACCACCTAGTATTTTAACTAGTTCGTTTTTTCCTGCTAAACCAATAGCAACTAAATTTTCTAAATTAACTGTATCTGTTATTACTCCACTATCAACTAAAGATTGTAATTTATCTAAATTGATTCCTTGATATTCCTTACGGTTTATATTTGTGAAACCAAATTTTGGCACACGTCTTTGAAGTGGCATCTGCCCTCCTTCAAAACCAATTTTTCTAGAGTAACCTGAACGAGACTTTTGACCCTTGTGACCTCTAGTAGCAGTACCACCGTGTCCAGAACCTTCTCCACGTGCAATTCTTTTTCCCTTTTTTACGGAACCCTCTGCTGGTGTTAAATTATGTAAACTCATTTTTTCTAAATATCTTATTTAATTTCTTCGAAAGAAACTAAGTGTTTAACTGTATTTACCATACCTACTATTGAAGGAGTTGCCTCATGTACAACAGTTTGGTTCATTTTGCGTAAACCTAATGCCTCAAGAGTTCTTTTTTGACTCTGAAGACGGCCGATTTGACTTTTTACTTGTGTAACCTTAATTTTTGTCATCGTTCTTAGATTTATCCGTTAAATACTTTCTCTAAAGAAATACCTCTTTGTTTAGCAATAGATCCAGCACTACGTAATTGTAATAAAGCATTAAAAGTTGCTTTTACTACGTTGTGAGGATTCGATGAACCTTGAGATTTAGATAATACATCATGTATACCAACTGACTCTAATACGTGCCTTACAGCACCACCAGCAATAACTCCTGTACCGTGAGATGCTGGCTTAAGGAACACTTTCGCTCCACCAAACTTCCCTTTTTGTTCGTGAGGTAAAGTTGCTTCTAAAATAGGTATTCTTACTAAATTTTTCTTTGCATCTTCTATTGCTTTAGCAATTGCTGAAGAAACATCCTTAGATTTCCCTAATCCGTGCCCAACAACTCCATTACCATCACCAACTACTACGATTGCAGAGAAACCGAATGCTCTACCACCTTTCGTTACTTTAGTAACACGTTGTACACCAACTAATCTATCTACAAGCTCTAGCCCACTTGGTTTAACTCTTTCTACGTTTTTATAACCTTGCATAATTTCTTAAAATTTTAAACCAGATTCTCTTGCAGCATCAGCTAACACTTTAACTCTACCGTGATATAAATATCCGTTTCTGTCAAAAGCAATTGTTTCAACACCAGCTTTAATAGCTTTTTCAGCGATTGATTTACCAACTGCCGCCGCTGCTTCTACCCTAGTATCTGCTTTTATTTCTTTATCTCTAGATGAAACTGAAGCTAATGTTACTCCGTTTACATCGTCAACTAATTGAGCGTATATTTCTTTGTTACTTCTAAAAACAGATAATCTTGGTTTAGTAGGAGTACCAGAAATAATTTTTCTAATTCTACGCTTTATTCTAGTTCTTCTTTGTAGCTTTGATAATGCCATAATGCTATGTATTATGCAGATTTACCTGCTTTTCTTCTTAATATTTCACCAACAAACTTAACTCCTTTTCCTTTATAAGGCTCTGGAGCTCTGAAAGAACGAATCTTAGCAGCTACTTGACCAACTAACTGTTTGTCAAATGAAGATAATTTAATGACTGGGTTTTTCCCTTTCTCAGATATTGTTTCAACTTTAACTTCTGAAGCTATTTCTAAAACAATATTATGAGAGTAACCTAAAGCTAAATCTAATTTTTGACCTTGGCATGATGCTCTGTAACCAACACCTACTAGCTCTAAATCTTTGGTCCAACCTTTACTTACACCATCAATCATATTACTGATTAACGCTCTCATTAAACCATGTTGTGCTTTATGGTCTTTACTTTCGGACGCTCTATCTAAAGTGATAATACCATCTTCAATTACAATTGATATACCGTTTGAAATATTTTGAGATAATTCTCCTAAACTTCCTTTAACAGTTATAACATTGTCTTTTATGTTTACATCTACACCTTGTGAAATGCTAACGGGATTTTTTCCTATTCTACTCATTTCTTATAGATTAATAAACGTAACATAAAACTTCTCCTCCAACATTGTCAAGACGTGCTTTTTTGTTTGTCATAACACCTTTTGATGTGGAGACAATAGCAATTCCTAGTCCGTTTAATACTCTTGGCATCTCTGTAGAGCCAACATATTTACGCAAACCAGGTGTACTGATACGTTGAATTTTTCTAATTACTGACTCTTTTGTTTCTCTGTCATATTTTAAAGCTATTTTGATAGATCCTTGAACCTTATTATCAATAAACTGATAGCTTAAAATATATCCTTGATCGAACAAAATTTTAGTCATCTCCTTCTTCAAGTTTGAAGCTGGAATTTCTACTACTCTGTGCCCTGCTGCGATTGCATTTCTTACTCTAGTAAGAAAATCCGCGATTGGATCTGTATACATATTTATTTATATTGCGATTACGGTTTTTAATTACCTCTATTTATCCTACAGATTCCTCTGTGGCAACTAAACCTATAATCAGTTAAAATTCTAATACTCAAAAAAAATAGAGCGTGCAAAGATACACATTCTATTTTCATTTTTATACTTTATTTTTGATTTCTACCAACTTGCTTTTTTAACACCTGGTATTAATCCTTGATTTGCCATTTCACGAAACGTTACACGAGAAAGACCAAATTGACGCATATAACCTTTTGGACGACCTGTTAATTTACATCTATTATGCATTCTAACTGGTGAAGCGTTTTTTGGTAATTTTTGCAATCCATCATAGTCTCCAGCTTCTTTTAAAGCTTTTCTCTTTTCTGCATATTTTGCAACTGTTTTTGCTCTTTTACGTTCGCGAGCTTTCATTGATTCTTTAGCCATTTCTTAATTTTTTTTGAATGGTAAACCTAATTCTCCTAATAATGACTTTGCTTCTTTATCAGTATTTGCAGATGTTACAAATGTAATATCCATACCGTTAATTTTTTTTACTTGGTCAATATTAATCTCTGGGTAAATGATTTGTTCTGTAATTCCTAAATTGTAATTACCTCTTCCATCGAAACCGTTTGCTTTTATACCGTTAAAGTCCCTTACACGTGGTAAAGAAGCTGTAACTAGTCTGTCTAAAAACTCATACATTTTATCTCCACGTAAAGTAACTTTAACACCTATTGGCATTCCTTTACGCAATTTAAATGCTGCAACATCTTTTTTAGACATCGTAGATATAGCTTTTTGACCAGTAATTTTAGTTACTTCTTCTAAAGCGTAATCTATTAATTTCTTATCTGCAATTGCAGCACCAACACCTTTAGAGATAACAATTTTCTCTAATTTAGGTACTTGCATTACATTCTTATAACTGAATTCTTCAACAAGAGCCTTAATAACTCTTTCTTTGTATTCTGCTTTTAATCTTGGTACGTAACTCATGATTATTCTTATTTTTTAGTTTTTTTAGAGATTCTAGTTTTAGTATCTCCATCAACTTGATAACCTACTCTTACAGCTACACCATCTTGAACTAACATTAAGTTAGATATATGAAGTGATGCTTCTTTTTTCACAATACCACCTTGAGGATTTTGAGCGCTCGGTTTTGTGTGCTTAGAAACTAAGTTTACACCTTCAACTAAAACCCTATCTTTATCCTTTATGATTTGTAAAACCTTACCTTCAGATCCTTTATGATCTCCTGCAATTACTTTTACAGTATCTCCTGATTTAATTTTGAACTTCTTCATTTTATAATGATTTAAAGCACTTCAGGTGCCAATGATACTATTTTCATGAATTGTTTCTCACGAAGTTCACGAGCAACAGGACCAAATACACGTGTTCCTCTCATTTCCTCTGTAGGATTTAAAAGCACACAAGCGTTGTCATCAAATCTGATGTATGATCCGTCTTTACGTCTAACTTCTTTTTTTGTTCTTACAACAACTGCTCTAGATACTTGACCTTTTTTTACAGTTCCGTTGGGAGTTGCAGATTTTATAGCTACAACAATCTTGTCTCCAATACTTGCGTAACGTTTTCTTGTTCCTCCTAAAACTCTAATAACTAAAACTTCTTTTGCTCCAGTATTATCTGCTACTTTTAATCTTGATTCTGTCTGTAACATATTATTTGGCTCTTTCTAGGATTTCTACTAATCTCCAACGTTTAGATTTACTCATAGGTCTTGTTTCCATGATTCTAACAGTATCTCCTTCGTTGCAATCATTCTTTTCGTCGTGTGCAACGTACTTCTTAGTCTTTAATACGAACTTTCCGTACATTGGGTGCTTAACTCTTTTAGTTTCTGCTACAACAATAGATTTCTCCATTTTGCTGCTAGAAACAACACCAATTCTCTCTTTTCTAAGATTTCTTTTTTCCATCTTTAAAACTGACTATAGAATTATTGTAATTCTCTTTTTGTTAATTCTGTTGCAATTCTTGCTACAGTTCTTCTTAAACCTCTCAATTGCAATGGATTCTCTAAAGGAGTAATTGCGTGAGCCATTTTAAGATCAGTATAATTCTTTTGCAACGCTCCTAGCTTTTCATTAAGATCTGCAATGGATAATTCTTTTACTTCTAATTGTTTCATTATATATCGAATTATGCGTTAATATCAAAATCTCTTGCAACTACAAACTTCGTTTTTACTGGAAGTTTTTGAGCTGCTAAACGTAAAGCTTCTTTTGCTACAATAAGTGGTACTCCACCAATTTCAAACAAAATTCTACCTGGTTTAATAACTGCAACGAAATGATCTGGTGCTCCTTTACCTTTACCCATACGAACCTCTAAAGGTTTCTTAGTGATAGGTTTGTCTGGAAATATTTTAATCCATAATTGACCTTCTCTTTTCATGTGACGAGTTGCTGCAATACGAGCTGCCTCAATTTGACGAGAAGTTAATAGATTCTGATCTATAGATTTGATACCAAACATTCCGTTAGAAAGTTGATTTCCTCTACCAGATAAACCAGACATATTTCCTTTCCCCTTCTGTACCTTACGGTATTTTACTCTTTTTGGCTGTAACATTTTTAATTTCTAATTTTAAAAATTATTTTCTTCTACGAGGTTGTTGACGATTAGTCCTATCTGGCCCCTTTGTACCTGTTTGCTTTTTAGACAAACCAACTAGTGGAGATAATTCTCTTTTACCATATACCTCACCCTTCATAATCCATACCTTAACACCGAGTCTTCCGTATTGTGTATGAGCTTCTACAAGTGCATAATCGATATCAGCCCTAAAAGTAGAAAGAGGAATTCTACCTTCTTTATAATGCTCTGAACGTGCCATTTCAGCTCCGTTTAAACGACCTGAAATTTGAATCTTAATTCCTTCAGCATTCATACGCATTGTAGCTTGGATAGCCATTTTAGTAGCTCTCTTATAAGAAATTCTATTCTCAATTTGACGTGCAACACTAACTGCTACTAATTTAGCATCTAGCTCTGGACGTTTAATTTCGAAAATATTGATTTGAACCTCTTTGCCTGTAATTTTTTTAAGCTCTTCTTTTAACTTGTCTACCTCTTGACCACCTTTACCAATAATAATACCTGGTCTGGCAGTAGTGATAGTAACGGTTACAAGTTTAAGTGTACGCTCTATAATTACTCTAGAAACACTTGCCTTGGATAATCTAGCATTTACATACTCTCTTATCTTAAAATCTTCAGCTAATTTATCTCCGTAGTCATTACCACCGTACCAGTTAGATTCCCAACCTCTGATGATTCCTAAACGATTTCCTATTGGATTAGTTTTTTGTCCCATTTCTACTTTGATTAATTACTTAAATTTTTACTACCTAACTCTAAGGTAACGTGATTAGAACGCTTACGAATTCTATGAGCACGCCCTTGTGGAGCTGGTCTTAATCTTTTTAACATTCCTGCGCTGTCTACACAAATAGACTTCACAAATAATCCAGCTTCTTCTATAGATGCATCTTCATTTTTAGCTTGCCAGTTTGCAATTGCAGACAATAACAATTTCTCTAAATTTATCGATGCTTCTTTAGGGCTAAATTTTAAGATTTGTAAAGCTTTTTCAACTTCAACACCTCTTACTTGATCTGCTACTAAACGCATTTTTCTTGGTGACGTAGGACAGTTAGTCAGCTTTGCGAAAGCACGGTGCTTTCTATCTGCTTTTAACTGATCTGCCATATTTTTTTTACGAACTCCCATTTCCTGCTATTTTTTACCTTTATTTTTTGCACCAGCATGTCCTCTAAATGAACGAGTTGGTGAAAATTCGCCTAATTTATGCCCTACCATGTTTTCTGTAACATAAACTGGTACAAATTGACGTCCATTATGAACAGCAATTGTTTGACCAACAAAATCTGGAGTAATCATACTTGCTCTAGACCAAGTTTTGATTACTGTTTTGTTACCAGCTTCTACATTAGCTAACACTTTTTTCTCCAACTTATAGTGAACGAAAGGTCCTTTTTTTAATGATCTTGCCATAACTTATTATTTCTTTCTACGTTCTATAATATACTTATTACTAGCCTTCGTCTTAGACCTAGTTTTGAATCCTTTAGCAGGAATACCATTTCTAGATCTTGGATGACCTCCAGAAGCACGTCCTTCACCACCACCCATTGGGTGATCGACAGGATTCATTCTTACTGCATTTACTCTTGGTCTTCTACCTAACCATCTTCTTCTACCTGCTTTACCAGATACTAGTAATTGATGATCTGAATTAGATACAACTCCAATTGTAGCCGTACAAGTTAACAAGATTAATCTTGTTTCACCTGAAGGTAATTTTACAGTTGCATATTTACCAGCTCTTGCCATTAATTGTGCAAAAGAACCAGCCGAACGAGCCATAACAGCTCCTTGACCGGGACGTAATTCTATACAAGAAATTGTAGTTCCTAAAGGAATTTCACTTAAAGCCATTGAGTTACCAATCTCTGGAGCAACTCCAATTCCTGAAATAACAACTTGACCTACGTTCAAACCGTTTTGTGCAATCACATAACGTTTTTCACCATCAGCATAACTTAATAGTGCAATAAATGCTGTACGATTTGGGTCGTACTCTATCGTTTTAACTGTTGCAGGAATACCGTTTTTATCCTTTTTGAAATCGATAATACGATACCTTTGTTTATGACCACCTCCTATATTACGAGTTGTCATTCTACCTTGACTGTTTCGACCTCCAGATCTTTTTTTCGGAGCAAGTAAACTTTTCTCCGGCTTATCAGTTGTTATGGCGTCGAACCCATTTACAACTCTAAAACGCTGACCTGGTGTTATTGGTTTTAATTTTCTAACTGACATTTTGTGTCTTTGTTCTTAAAGATTGTTATAAAAATCAATGCTTTCTCCTTCTGCTAATTGAACGACAGCTTTTTTGTACCCACTTTTAATACCTGTAACCAAACCTTTTTTAGTAAACTTAGTATTTCTTTGTATTGGGTAATTTAAAGTCTTAACGCTTAAAATAGAAACTCCGTAAGCTGAATGAACAGCATTTTTAATTTCTAATTTGTTAGCTTTCTTATCTACTACAAATGTATAACGGTTAAATAATTCGCTATGATTTGTTGCTTTTTCCGTAATAATAGGTTTTATTAAAATACTCATTTTGAATCCCTATTTGCTTAAATTAGTATTAATTTCTTCTAAAGAACTTTCTGTAATCACTATCTTATTAGCGTTTAAAACACCATAAGTATTAATTTCAGAAACATTTATTACTTTAGATTTTTTTAAGTTACGTGATGATAAATACACATTTGCATTTTCACTACCTAACACAAACAATGATTTTTTAGCATCTAACTCTAAAGCTTTTAAAATGTCCACAAAGTTCTTAGTCTTTGGGCTATCAAAATTAAAATCTTCAATAACTACTAAATTTTTATCAGTTGCTTGAATACTTAAAGCTGATTTACGAGCTAAACGCTTTAAGTTTTTATTCAATTTAAAAGAATAACTTCTTGGTCTTGGACCGAACATACGACCTCCACCTCTAAAAACACCAGACTTGATAGAACCTGCTCTTGCAGTACCAGTTCCTTTTTGTTTTTTTATCTTTCTTGTAGAACCTGCTATTTCTGCTCTTTCTTTAGACTTGTGAGTTCCTTGACGTTGATTAGCCAAATACTGCTTTACATCTAAATAAATTGCATGATCATTAGGTGCTATACCGAATACATCGCTAGAAAGTTGAACTTTTCTACCTGTATCTTTTCCTGTAATATCTAAAACTGCTACTTCCATTATCTCTGAATAGTTACAAAAGCATTCTTGTGTCCAGGAATTGCTCCTTTAACAATAAGTAGATTCTTTTCAGCAACTACTTTTAATACTCTTAAGTTTTGTACTTTCACTTTATCTCCACCCATTCTTCCGGCCATACGCATTCCTTTAAATACTCTTGCAGGATATGACGCAGCACCAATAGAACCTGGAGCTCTTAAACGGTTATGTTGACCATGAGTAGCTTGACCAACTCCAGCAAAGCCGTGTCGTTTTACAACTCCTTGAAAACCTTTACCTTTTGAAACACCAGAAACATCAACAAATTCTCCTTCTGCAAAATGTGCTACAGTTACAGAATCTCCTAATTTAAACATTCCTTCAAAACCTTGAAATTCAACGACTTTCTTTTTAGCAGTGGTGCCAGCTTTTTTAAAGTGGCCATCTAACGCTTTGTTAGAACTCTTTGCTTTTTTGTCATCGAAACCAAGCTGTAATGCATTGTAGCCATCAACCTCTTTGGTTCTGACTTGGGTAACAACGCAAGGACCTGCTTCGATTACAGTACAAGGAATATTCTTCCCGTTTGCATCAAATAAGCTGGTCATCCCAATTTTTCTTCCTATTAACCCAGACATTTAGTTAAAATTTTAGACGATAAATATAGTTATCCAGCGCGTCTATTATTAATATTAATTTTTGAAACTATCGTTTCTTGTTATCCTTTAAGTTTTGTGAAAAAAAAACAGCGTAAAACAAATTCAACGCTGATTTTGTTTTTTCCGTTTTTCCTTCGCGAAACGCTCTGGACATGTTACTATTATTGAATATAATTCAAAAAATAGCGTTACCCTACTCTAATTCGGGTTGCAAAAGTATAAAAAACTTTCGGTTTAACAAAATTAAACCGAAAGTTAATCATTTACTTTTTAATTATACTTTAATTTCAACTTCAACACCACTTGGTAACTCAAGTTTCATTAAGGCATCAATAGTTTTTGAAGAAGAACTATAGATGTCTAATAATCTTTTGTAAGAAGCTAATTGAAATTGCTCTCTAGATTTTTTGTTTACGTGTGGAGAACGTAATACAGTAAAAATCTTTTTATGTGTTGGTAAAGGTATCGGTCCGTTTACAACAGCACCTGTGCTTTTTACCGTCTTTACAATTTTTTCAGCAGATTTATCTACTAAGTTGTAATCGTAAGACTTTAATTTTATTCTAATTTTTTGACTCATCTTGTATTATTTAGTAGATTATCCTTTAGCTTTTGCGATTACTTCTTCAGATACATTAGAAGGAGTTTCAACGTAATGTGAAAATTCCATAGTAGAAGTTGCTCTACCTGAAGACATCGTTCTTAAAGCAGTAACATAACCGAACATTTCTGATAACGGAACTAAAGCTTTAACAACTTTTGCACCAGCACGATCGCTCATGTCGTTTACTTGACCTCTTCTTCTATTTAAATCTCCTACAATGTCTCCCATGTTTTCTTCTGGAGTTAACACTTCTACCTTCATTAATGGCTCCATAATTTTTGCTTTTGCAGATTTTGCAGCAGCTTTATAGCCCATTCTTGCAGCTAGTTCAAAAGACAGTGCATCAGAATCCACTGCGTGGAAAGAACCGTCTCTTAATGTAACTTTCATAGAATCCATTTCATAACCTGCTAAAGGTCCATTTCGCATAGCTTCTTTGAATCCTTTTTCAATAGAAGGAACAAATTCTTTAGGTACATTTCCTCCTTTAATAACAGAGGTAAATTGTAATCCTTGAACTCCTTCATCAGCTGGGCCAATAGTAAAGACAATATCTGCAAACTTACCACGACCACCAGATTGTTTCTTATAAACTTCTCTATGCTCTGCTTCAGCTGTAATAGCTTCTTTGTATTCTACTTGAGGTTGTCCTTGATTTACTTCTACCTTAAACTCGCGTCTTAAACGATCTACAATTACATCTAAATGCAATTCTCCCATTCCAGAAATAATAGTTTGTCCAGAAGCTTCATCCGTTCTAACTGTAAATGTTGGATCTTCTTCGGCTAATTTAGCTAAACCAATTCCTAATTTATCAACATCTGCTTTTGTTTTAGGCTCAACAGCGATACCAATTACAGGGTCTGGGAAATCCATAGATTCCAGGACTATTGGGTGTTTTTCATCTGTTAAAGTATCTCCAGTCTTAATAGACTTAAATCCTACAGCCGCACCAATATCTCCAGCCTCGATGAAATCGATAGCGTTTTGCTTATTAGCATGCATTTGATAGATTCTAGATATACGCTCTTTTTTTCCTGAACGATTATTTAAAACATAAGAACCCGCATCTAGACGACCTGAATATGCTCTAAAAAAAGCTAAACGCCCTACGAAAGGATCTGTCGCAATTTTAAAGGCTAATGCAGCAAATGGTTCATGAACGCTTGGCTTACGAATTTCTTTTTCATCTGTATCTGGGTTTACACCAATAATACCTTCTTTATCCATAGGAGAAGGTAAATAACGACATACAGCATCTAAAAGAAACTGAACACCTTTATTTTTGAATGCAGATCCACAAATCATAGGAATTATGGCCATGTCCATTACAGCAGCTCTTAATGCAGCATGCACTTCGTCTTCTGTAATAGAATTTTCATCTTCCATGAATTTTTCTAAAAGATTTTCGTCATAACTTGCAACTTCTTCAATTAGAAGTGCACGATACTTACGAGCCTCTGCTTTTAATTCTTCAGGAATATCAATAACGTCAAAAGTTGCCCCTTGAGTTTCGTCATGCCATATAATAGCACGATTCTTTACTAAATCTATAATTCCTTTAAAATCTTCCTCATCACCAATGTTTAAAACAATTGGCACTGCATTAGATTTTAACATGTCTTTTACTTGCTGGCAAACTCCTAAAAAGTCTGAGCCTTGACGATCCATTTTGTTAACGAATCCAATTCTTGGCACCTTATAGTTATCAGCTAATCTCCAGTTAGTTTCAGATTGAGGCTCAACACCATCAACTGCACTAAATAAAAATACTAAACCATCAAGTACACGTAAAGAACGGTTTACTTCAACCGTAAAATCAACGTGTCCTGGGGTATCAATAATATTAAAATGGTATTCTTTAGAACCTTCAATTGGTTCTCCATCTACTTTTGGAAACATCCATTCGCATGTTGTAGCAGCAGATGTAATAGTAATACCACGTTCTTGTTCTTGTTCCATCCAGTCCATTGTAGCTGCACCATCATGCACTTCTCCAATTTTATGTGAAACTCCTGTATAATAAAGAATACGCTCTGTTGTAGTGGTTTTCCCCGCATCAATGTGCGCAGCAATACCAATATTTCTAGTTAAAGTTAAATCTCTTGCCATTTCTTATTAAAATCTAAAGTGAGAGAATGCTTTGTTTGCTTCTGCCATCTTATGAGTATCCGTACGTTTTTTTACTGCTGCACCTTCTTCTTTAGCTGCTGCTAAAATTTCTGCTGCTAAACGTTGTGCCATAGTTTTTTCGTTTCTCTTACGAGTATACAAAATCATCCATTTGATGGCCATAGATACTTTACGGTCTGGTCTAATTTGCATTGGTATCTGGAATGTTGCACCACCTACTCTACGAGATCTTACTTCTACGTGAGGCATTACATTTGACAATCCATCTTTCCAAATTTCCAAAGCCGATTTTTCTTCGCCTTCTCCTTTTCTTTCTTCTACTAGATCTAAAGCGTCATAAAACACCTTAAACGCTACTGACTTCTTACCACTCCACATTAAGTTATTAACGAAACGCGTTACTAGCTGGTCGTTAAACTTTGGATCTGGTAATAAGACCCTTTTTTTTGCTGCTCTTTTTCTCATGTCTTTACATTAAAAAAGTTACTAAATTACTTTTTTGGGCGTTTTGCACCATACTTAGATCTACGTTGAGTTCTACCCTCAACACCTGCTGTATCTAATGCTCCACGTACCACGTGATATTTAACACCTGGTAAATCTTTTACCCTTCCACCTCTAACTAATACTATCGAGTGCTCTTGTAAGTTATGTCCTTCACCTGGGATGTACGCGTTTATCTCATTACCATTTGTCAATCTAACTCTGGCAACTTTACGCATTGCTGAATTAGGTTTCTTTGGTGTTGTGGTATAAACTCGAGTACATACTCCACGTCTTTGCGGACAAGACGACAAAGCAGCCGATTTACTCTTCTTAGTTATTTTGGTTCTTCCTTTACGAACTAATTGTTGAATAGTTGGCATACTAAATTATTCCTGTTTTTCGTTTATAATTAAACATTGTCTCTTTTTTAAGAGTCCGCAAATGTACAATTAAATTCTAATTATTCAAATATCAACAAGTTATTTTTTAAAATAGATTTTAATTTCGTAAATTTTTATGATTTTATTTTACATTTGAACTAAATATTACAGCTATTTTGAAGCAAAAAATTAGTCATTATATATATATTCTTTTTTTTATTTCTTTTTCAAGTGGTTTTTATGCTCAAAAAATTAATTTAAAAATAACTTCTAAAAACAAAGTTGAAAATTTGTTTTTAAAAAAAATTGATTACAAAAAAGAGCATATTGATTCCGTTTCTGTGAATTCTGAAATTGATAAAATTGTAAACTATTTAGAATACAATGGATATTTTACAAGTACAATTGACAGCACCAGAATAACACCAGAACATTCCATTTTTTATTTTTCTTTAAACGATAAAATTAACCAAGCTGTTTTAAAGGTAAACCCTAACGTAAATTTATTACTCACAAATTACACCATTAAAAATAACTTAATTTACGTGCCCATAGAAAAGGTACAAGTTGTTTTATTAGATATCTCAAAATCTTTAGACAAACAAGGAAGGTCGTTTTCTAAAATTCAATTAAAAAATATTATCATTGAAAATAAAACGCTGTTTGCTAATTTAGAAATTCTATCATCCAAAAAAAGAATTATAAACAGGGTAGTTATTAAGGGCTACGAAGACTTCCCTACTTCATTTCTAAAAAACTACTTTAATATTAAATCGAGTTCTGTTTTTAATCAGCAAAAAATAGAGGAAATTTCAAATGCATCAAAAGGATTACAATTTATCAAAGAAATTAAAGCTCCAGAAATTTTATTTACAAAAGACTCTACCTTACTATATCTTTATTTAAAAAAACATCAAAATAACAGCTTTGACGGCTTAGTTAATTTTACATCCAAGGAAAATGGAAAATTATTGTTTAATGGAAATATTGATTTAAAACTTAATAATGTCTTAGATTCTGGGGAAGAGTTTGTGCTATTTTGGAATAGTATTGGAAATGAACGTCAAGAATTTAAAGTGTTAACTAAAATTCCATACCTATTTAATTCTGCAATAAGTCCAGAAATTTCATTTTCAATTTACAAACAGGATTCAACTTTTTTAAACACCACTTTTAATTCAAAAATAAAGTACACAATTTCAAAAAACCTTAACATTGGCCTAACCTTTAATTCTGAATCTTCAAAAAATTTACAGAATTCAAATATATTAGGCAACATAAACAGTTTTAATAGCAATTTTATTGGCTTTCAAGTGTCTTATGTAAAGACTAAAAATGATCCGTTTTTTAATGATACGTTTTTTTTAGAAGTAAACCCTTCAATTGGAAGAAGAAGACTAGAGGGTGATTCTTCAAATCAATTTAAAATTAGAACAATTACATCTTATATATGGGATATTAATTATAGAAATAGTATTTATATTAAAAATGATACTGGCTTTTTAAATTCTGACACCTATTTAAACAATGAACTTTTTAGAATTGGGGGGGCAAATTCAATTCGTGGATTTAATGAACAAAGCATTTTTACAAGTAGTTATACTTTTTTTAATATCGAATATCGATTTTTAACATCAAATACATCGTACTTATATTCCATTACCGATTTAGGTAGCGTTCAAGAACATAGCAGTACTTTGGTAAGTTACGGTATTGGGTATCTTTTTAACACCAATAACTCACAAATAAATATAAATACCGTAATCGAAAAACAACCTTCAAAATCTTTTAATTTCGAAAGTATCAAACTGATAATTAACTGGAGAAACATATTTTAAGTTAACAGTTTTGTTAATTATTTTAACAATAAAGTGAAAAATCTTAATTTTTTTAACAATTTTTAACAGTTAAGATAGTTTTATCAACATAATTTTATGATATTTGGCACAATTAATTCAAATTTAATAAATAATGAAAACTAAGTTTAAAGGGATTTTAACGCTTTTATTAGCGTTTGTTGTGCAGATCACATTTGCACAAGAAAAGACAGTTTCTGGAACTGTATCTGACTCTTCTGGTTCATTACCAGGGGTAAGTGTATCTATAAAAGGTACAGCAAAAGGTACAGAAACTGATTTCGATGGTAAATATTCTATAAAAGCTAAAACAGGTGATGTTTTACGCTTTAGTTATTTAGGATTTAAAACTATGGAAAAAACCGTAGGAGCATCGGCTACTATGAATGCTACAATGATAGAAGACGCGAGTGTTCTAGATGAAATTGTTGTTACAGCCTTGGGTATTAAAAGAGATAAAAAGTCTCTTGGTTTTGCGCAACAATCTGTAAAACCAGAAAATCTTGTTAGAACAAGAGAAACGGATTTAAACAATGCCTTAGCTGGTAAAGTTTCAGGAGTTCAGGCGGTTGGAGCACCATCTGCTGGTTTTGGAAACTCTGGTATTCGATTAAGAGGTCAAAGTATCTCTTTATATATTGTTGACAACGTTAAGGTGAACAGTATTTCAGACATTAACACAGATGATATTGCAGATTTATCAGTTCTTAAAGGAGCAGCTGCAACAGCACTGTATGGTCCTGAAGCTTTTAGTGGTATTATTGTTATTACTACAAAAACAGCTAAAAATGGCCAATCTACAATTACATTAAACCATAGTTCTGCTATGGAGAATGTATATTTATTACCTTCTTACCAAAATGAGTATGGTGGTGGTTATTCGCAAGATTTCAACACATTCACATTTGATCCAGCACAGCATCCTGCTGCTTGGTCGGCTTTTAATGGTCAAGACATGGTGGAGTATTATGCTGATGAGAGCTGGGGACCTAAAATGAGTGGACAAATGGTTCGTCATTGGGATTCTTGGATTCAAGGAGATCCTGAATTTGGTAAATTAAGAGCTTTTGAAGCAAACCCAAACAATGTTAAAGACTTTTTTAACACTGGTTCTGTAAAGAATACTACTGTAGATTTCACAAAAGGTGGAGATGGCTATAGCGTTAAAGGTGGTCTTGTAAATATTGATAGAGAAAGTGTTATGCCAAATTCTTTTAGAAGACAAGTGCAAGCATACACTAATATCAGGTTTAATATTACAGATAAGCTAGAAGCGTATGCTAACATTAACTATCTGATTAGTTGCACCACGTTGTTCTTTACTTTTTCGTATTTCTCAAGTAATGGAGCGTAGCGAAATGGATTGAGAAATACGAAAAAGTAACAACTTGCTTAAATTTGTTAAACCAAAAACATAA
>Ga0222644_1000015_pt1 | contig 155215 bp, 137 predicted proteins | sample AntAcemetagen291_FD_179800 | JGI IMG/M metagenome (GOLD analysis project Ga0222644, IMG submission 179800) | Saline water microbial communities from Ace Lake, Antarctica - #291 | ecosystem: Environmental > Aquatic > Non-marine Saline and Alkaline > Saline | place: Antarctica: Ace Lake...
CACAGCTTTTATCAGAAATAACTTTCACAAAAACAGATTGTGTTGCATTTACTTGCACAGGATAAGAAGTTGGATTCGTAATTTGATTGGTTGCTGCAGCATCTTTATAATATTCGAAAGTAGCATTAGCCGTCTCTGAAATATTTACTTGTGCCGTTGTTAAATTTACGGTTGGGTTGTTATCATTTGCACTAATACATTGTTCTAATTCTGGGTTGGGTTTTAAAATAGGTAAAGGATCTACAATTAAATCTAACGTTTTATTTGTATCAGAACAAGCGGTATTGTCTTTGTTTTCTACTCTTATAAAAACTTGTTTACTATTCGTTACAGAAAGATTATTGTTTTTATCAATTACAGTTGAAACATCATTATTTTCTGCACCAATTTGAGTTGTATGATAAGAAATATTATATTGATTTGGATCTAAATCACCTAAAATTTCTAAGTCTTTGGTGTTTAATAAAAAAGTGTTTATTTTTCCGTCTGTATCTATACCGCTTTCTAAATCATCACAAATTCTGTAAGGTTCTGGTTGTATTGGTTCTGGAAAATCTGTTATTGCCAGAGTAAAATTAGTAGTTGCGAAACAAGCTTCTGTTGCATTTTTATTTTGAACTCTTGCAAACAAAGATTGCGAACTAAATACGGTAGAGTTAGTAAAGGGGTTTGGTAGAGCATTCACGTTTGAATTTGCATCATTTATATTTAAAAAATACAACACTTCAAAAAGGGAAGCATCTAAACCATTTAAAATCTCAGCGTTTTTATCAGCTTGCAAATCAAAAGAATTAAAACCATTTCTATCTGTATCACAAAAAATAATATCTTCTGGTGTTGTTGCAGTTGCAGCTTCAAAAACATCAACATTAAAAACACCGTTATACTCTATATCGTTATTACATATATCTTTTAAAGTTATTTTTAATTTGTAAATACCTTTATTGGCAAGACTTATATTTGTTAGTGCTAAATTTCTATCCGTTGCAGAAGACGAAATTGTAACTAAAGGATTGATGCCATCTTCAAAAGTCCACAAATAATTAATTTCTGTACCTGAAATGTTTTCTGGTTCAATAGTTTTATTCTGACCAATACAATATTGTAAATCTTGATTATTTACAACGGTATTTGTTTCTTGATCTGTAATTTCAATTTCAAGAAAAAACGATTGTATAAAAGGTGGTAAACCTTCTGTAGAAACTTGCCCATTTAAAGACAAACCATCTCTTACAAAACCTGCATTAGTGCCCTCTTTCTCAGGAGAATTGATAACTCCTAAAAATGTCTGACGACTTCTGGCATAGTAAATTTTTCCGTTGGGAGCCAATTGCAGCGCACCTCTGTAGCCAGAATTTGTTTGATATATAACATCTGCACTTGCATTTATATCTGCAATATTTCTAGATTCTAAACTAAACTGAGTAATACTTGCAAAGTCTGTTTGATTTCTAATACCATTAATTATTTGACTATGAACTCCTGTAGAAATATATAATTTTTGTCCATCTCTAGAAAATTCTGCTCCATAACCTTCGTTTCTTAGGCCAGAAAAAGCACCTCCATTGGTGATTTCTCCATTTAAAGAATTAAAATCAAAGATATAAGAACCAGAACTAGCACTAGCGTTAACTAAGGTTTTACCATCTGGAGAGATTTTTAAGTATCCTCTTAAATTTGTTAAATTATTGTTATGTGCAGATGTTTTTGGTACGTTAATAATACCGTTGTCATTAATAAGATAAGAGTGAAAATTAAATCCGTCTGCAGTTATTACCCAAAAAGTATTGCATTCTTCACCTCTTACAGAAGTTATTTTTTCTCTTGCATTTTGAGAACCCACTAAAAAAACATTTTTTTCGGTAACTTCTCCAAGTCCGTTATTTAGAGACATATCTACAATTGAGTAGGCAACGCCATTTCCTGCACCTGCGTTTTGTTGATTACCAACAGTAAAAATATAATAGATATTCGGGTCTAAAGGTTTTGGGACAATAATAGCAGATTGCGCACTAGAGGAATCCCCCAATAACCCAAGTCCATTATCCATTACTTGGCCAGTTCTATTGTATACAATAGTTCCGTTTGTATAAAATTGTAAAATTCCATCCTTGTCAGATATTGAAGCAGAACCTTCATCTGTTGATAAGGATCCATTTATAATGTTAGGGGGATTTACACTAAAATCTAAACCAGCATTTTCTCCAAAATACCAGAAGTTAGCTTCTTTTTGAGAAAATATATTTAATGCAAATATTAGTAGTAAAAATGACAGTAATTTTTTCATTTATTAATGTTTGTTATTTAAACATCAAATATATTTAAAAAGTATTACAAATCCCTCTTTTTTAACAGTGCATAAGACAAGTAAATAAAGGCAAAAGTCCAAAAAGAAACAATTAATATAGTTGTGAATTCTACAGAATAAGTTTTTGTAAATACTTCTCCCATCGTATTTGCTGCAGATCTTACAGCTCCCAATCTAGAAAAAGGCTCTTTTATTAAATTAGTCATAGATTCTAATGGTAAAAACTGCATTACACCATCTACTTTTTCGCTTGTGTTTTCGGCATCTTTAAAAGACCAATATAAATAACCTTTAAACATACTTTCTGCAATTAACCAAACAAACATAGCGCCAACTGCAAAAGCAGAACGTTTTACTAAGATTCCTAAAAATAAACCAAAAGAGAAAAAACCAACTAATTTTATAAAAAAGGCAAGTAAATAATCTAAATCAGAAAAAATAATTGCCAGCTCATTATAATCAGAATAAACCAATCCTAAAACTAATGAAACTACAAAAACAAAAATTGTAGAAACCAATGCAAAAGCAATTACTGTGTAGAATTTTGATAAAATAAATTCCTTTTTACTTAATCCATCAATTAAGTTTTGCTTTAAGGTTTTGTAACTGTATTCGTTAGACATCATCGATACAATTACCAACAATAAAAAGAATTTTAAAATTGAAGCAACATAGGTGTTAAAGTGCCATATATATGGAAAATTGAAAATTCCTGCATCTGACAAATGCAATTTAAAATTACCGAATTCAAATTTTATCGCAGCAATTAATGCGATTGAAGTTAGCAAACCAAAGTAAATGATTATTAAAACTTTACTTGCTTTGTTGTATTTTAGTTTATGAAATTCTATAGATAGGAGTCTTAACATGACGTTTTGTTATTTTGTGAATTTGTTCTCGATAAAATTTCGCAGAAAAACGAAATCACTTGAACTGACATTCTGTTGATTAGTTGCTGTTGGTTAAATCTAAAAATTGCTGTTCTAAGCTAGGTTTGCGTTTTACTAAATGTGATAAAACAAAACCTTTATTGAACAAATAGGTGTTAATTTCTGCGGATGAAATTTCCTTTTTTAAAGTAGCAATTAAAGTCTCATGATCTTTCGAGATTTTACCAATTGCTTCATGGTTTTCTAATAATTGGATTAATTCGTCTTCGTTTTCCTCAACTTTAAGTTCTAACAAACCGTTAGATGCAGACATTTCATCAACGCGACCACTATATAATTTTACACCTTTTCTAATAACGATAACATGAGAGCACACTTTTTCAACTTCATCTAGAAGGTGTGAAGCCAATAAAATGGTTGTTCCGTTTGCTGCAATTGTTTTTATTATTTGTCTAATTTCGTGAATTCCTTGTGGGTCTAAACCATTTGTAGGTTCGTCTAAAATTAAAATTTCTGGATCATTTAACAGAGCAGATGCAATAGCCAAACGTTGTTTCATTCCTAAAGAAAACGTACTAAACTTAGTATGTCTTCTTTCAAAAAGATTTACAGTTGTTAATTTTTCGTCGATTTTTTCTGTTGATATTCCTTTTATTTTACAAATCAGAGCTAAATTCTGAGTCGCAGTCATGTAAGGATAAAAGTTTGGTCGCTCTATAATTGCACCAACTTTCTTTAAAGCTTGGTGAGTTGTTAATTTTCCATTAAACCAAGAAAATTCTCCTGAAGTTCTGTTTACAACATTTAAAATAATACCTAAAGTGGTAGATTTCCCACTTCCGTTTGGACCTAAAATTCCGTAAACATTTCCTTTTTGAATATCAAAAGAAAGGTTATTAACAGCATGAACAGCTCCGTATTTTTTATCGAGATTTTTAAGAGATAAGATTGTTTCCAAAGAAATTAGTTTAGTCGGTTATTGCATTTAGACGACTAATTTACAATTTTGTTACGAAAAAAAGTAGGCAGTTTTTAGTTTAAAGTATTTAATGATTTTCGGGATGAAATTTTTTACTAATTTTTGATTTTTGACAGCTCATTTATTCAGCACTCTAGAGAAAACTGTTACTGTAAACTGAACTAATATTCATTAAAATCATAATCATCAAATTGACCATAATTTTCATCTAAATCATCTAAATCATTTATATCTTCATCGTCAAAGTCATCACCAAAATTTTCTACAACAAATTCTTTTTTAGGTTCTTTTTCAGGAATTTCTCCAAACGATAAAATTGTTTCAGGTAAGTTTTCTTTTATTTCTGATGAAATTTCTACAACATCAACATAAAAAGTCCACATTTTTAAGAAATCATAGACATAAATAAGTTTACTATTTTCTTTTGGTAAAATTTCGTTAATAAAGCAGGTTTGCATAGAAATGTCTTCACCAGCCTCTGCCATGTTAAATAAAGGGATTTCTTCACCTTGATTCCATTCATCATCCGTTCTGTAAAAAGAAGCCATTTGTTGGCCCTCAAATCCAAAAGATTTAGCAATTGTTGCGTGTAAACTTTCTAAACTAACGCTCTCGTCAACTAAAATAGTTCTAATAACATCTTCTTTAGTATCTAAAATAATTCGTATCTTATACATAAATTCAGTCAAAATATTCCTACAAAAATACAAAAAATAATGCGTATTTTTACCTTTTAAACTTGTTGTTAATGGATAAAATAAAAACGCTAGAAACCTTAAACAATCTTAATAAAAACACCTTAATGGAAACACTACAAATAGAGTTTGTAGATGTTGGTATTGATTATGTTACAGCAAAAATGCCTGTAAATTCTAAGGTGCATCAACCGTATGGAATTTTACACGGTGGTGCAACTGCTGCTTTAGCAGAAACCGTTGGTAGCTGTGCATCTGCACTTTTTGTAGATACAAAAACAAAGATTGTAAAAGGAATTGAGTTAAGCATTAACCATTTAAAAAGCAAAAAAGAAGGTGTTATTTTTGGTATCGCAAAAGCCATACATCAAGGCAGAACAACACATTTATGGGAAATTAGAATTATTGATGAAGAAGATAATTTAATCTCTATTTGTAAGCTTACCAATATTATTTTAGATAAAAAATAGCTTGAAAATTTTTAAAAAACTTACTACTTTTTACCAAGAAGGCAAACCTTTTGTGGTATATAAAAAGCCAAACTCAGCTATTGTTTCTGGTTTTTTCATGAATGATAAAACAGTATTTTATACCGATGATTTTTTTGAATCTGGCTTTGTATTTGCTCCTTTTGATAGTGAACAAAAAGCAATTTTATTTCCTTTAGAAAATTCTGAATTTATAAAAGAAAAACTTTCTTTAGATACTTTTATTGATACTGAAAAAACTTTTTTTGCTGATGAAGCTTCTAAAGAAAAGCATATACAATTGGTAGAAAAAACAATTAAAGAAATTAAAAAAAATGATTTAAAAAAAGTGGTCGTTTCTAGAATCGAACAAGTTAAAATTACTGATTTTAATTTGATAGCAGTTTATCAGAAATTATTACAGAATTATAAAAATGCTTTTACATATGTTTGGTTTCATCCAGAAGTGGGTTTGTGGCTTGGCGCAACGCCCGAGACCTTATTAGAAATTGAAAATTCAGTTTTTACAACCATGTCTTTGGCAGGAACTCAATTGTATAAAGAAAAAGTTGATGTTGTTTGGAAAACTAAAGAGTTAAATGAACAACAGTTAGTGACCGACTTTATAGGAAATCAATTATCTGGTATATCAACACAATTGAAAATTGATAAAACAGAAACTTTAAAAGCGGGTAGTTTGTTGCATTTAAAAACGAAAGTTACTGGAGTTTTAAACGAAAAGTCAAACTTAAAAACGATAATTAGAGCACTGCACCCAACGCCAGCAGTTTGTGGTTTGCCAAGAGAAAAAGCAAGAAGTTTTATTTTTGGAAACGAATATTATAAAAGAAGTTTTTATACGGGTTTTTTAGGTGAGGTAAATATTCATAGTTCAACGTTTAATGTTCAAACTTCTTCCCTTTTTGTGAATTTAAGGTGTATGAATATCAACAAAAACATAGCTTCTATTTTTGTTGGAGGAGGAATTACAAAAGACAGTAATGCTGAAAAAGAGTGGGAGGAAACCGTTTCAAAGAGCAATGTTATGAAACGTGTTTTATAAAAAAAAATCGCAAACAATTAAGTTTACGATTTTTATAAAATTGATTGAACTAAATTATTTGGAATTCAATTCAAGTAAAAAGGGTCTTTAACTTTTAAATATCATCAAAAGAAACATCTGTAAAACTATTTGTAGAGTTTGTCTCTTCCGTTTCATTTTCTTCTTTCTTAAAATCTTTTTGATGGCGTTCGCTAATAACTTCGTCCCCTTTTTCATTAAGAATGTAATCTGTAGCTTTACCTAGCATTTCATGAAAGTCTATAAAATCTTCTTTGTAAAGGTAAATTTTGTGTTTTTGATAATGGAAAGTACCATCATCATGTGTAAATTTTTTACTTTCTGTAACAGTTAAATAATAATCATCTGCTTTCGTTGCTCTCACGTCAAAAAAATAGGTTCTTCTCCCTGCTCTTAATACCTGTGAAAAAATTTCTTCTTGTTCAACTCTCTCTGCCATATATTCTTTTAAATAGTTGTTATAAATTATTTGTTATACTTACAAATCTAATAAAATATTTTACGTAGCAATGTTAAAGATTAAATTTCTTTTTCTAAAAGTTGCTGTTCGTATAATTCTTTATAGTAGCCATCTAGCGTTATTAATTGATTGTGAGTTCCTTGTTGTATAATTTCGCCAGCATCTAAGACAATAATTTTATCTGCATTTTTTGCAGATGAAACTCTGTGACTAATTATAAAGGTGGTTTTATTTTTAGAAACTCTTTCTAAATTTGAAAGTATTTTTTCTTCGGTTTCTGTGTCAACTGCTGATAAACAGTCATCAAAAATTAAAATTTTAGGATTTTTAATAATAGCTCTTGCGATAGAAACCCGTTGTTTTTGACCTCCAGATAAAGTTACGCCTCTTTCTCCAAGAATAGTTTTGTAACCGTTTGTAAATTCAATAATATTGTCATGTACAACAGCATTTTTAGCTGCTTCTATAATTTCTTGTTCTGTCGCATCTTCTTTTCCGAATTTTATATTATTCTCAATTGTATCAGAAAACAAAAAAGGATCTTGAGGTACAAAACCAATTTGATTTCTTACATCATATAAATTAGCTTCTTTGATTGGTATATCATCCAATAAAATAACGCCGTTTTTAGTGTCATAGAGTCTTGAGAGTAACTCAATAATAGTAGATTTCCCTGAACCTGTTTTTCCTAAAATAGCTATTGTTTCTCCAGAATTTACTGTAAAATTGATATTCTTTAATGCTGTAATATTCGTGTCATCATAAGTAAATGTAACATCTTTAAAAGTTACTTTACCAAAAATCTCTGTGGATGATTCGTTTTTATTTGTAATCTCTGGAACTTGATCTAAAAATTCATTTATTCTGGCCTGTGATGCATCAGCTTGCTGGATCATAGAGGTTACCCACCCAACGATTGCCACAGGCCAAGTAAGATAATTTACATACAAAAGAAATTGAAGAATGGTCCCTGCTTTAATTTCGCCATTTATGTATTGCAATCCGCCAACATACACAACAATTAAATTACTAATACCTATTAACAAAATTATCGAAGGATAAAAGAGCGCGTTTGCTTTTTCTAAGTGGATATTTTTATCTTTATTGTCATCAGATATTTCATCAAAATCTTTGGTCATGGAAGGTTCTATTCCGTAAGATTTTACAACATCAATACCCGAAAAAAGTTCTTGGGTAAAGGTTGTTAATTTTGATAGGTTTTGCTGAACAACCGTGCTTCTCTCGTGTATAATTTTACTTAAAAAAAACACAGAAATAGAAAGCAAAGGAAACGGCAATAGGGTATATAAAGTTAGTTTTAAATCTATTTTTACCATTTCTGCAAAGCAAACTACAAAAAGCACAACCATATTGGTAGTATACATTACAGTTGGGCCAACATACATTCTAACTTTTGTAACATCTTCGCTAATTCTATTCATTAAATCGCCTGTTCTATTTTTTTTATAAAAATTAAGCGATAATTTTTGATACTGCTGATAGATTTCGTTCTTTAAATCAAATTCGATTAAACGAGAGGTTACAATAATTGTTTGCCTCATTAAAAAAGTTAAAAATCCGCTAAATAGCGCAACCCCTATAATGAGTAAAATATTTAATAAAAGTTGATGTTTTACATTGTCTAAATTTGTAGTAACGCCTTTTAAATAATCTTCAACAATATTTAAGGAATCACCAACGAGTTTAGGAACCTTTAAAGCTATGATTTTTGAAAGAATTGTGATTAAAATTCCTATTAAAAATCGCCATTTGTATTTGTAAAAATATTTATTTAAATATTGTAATGCCTTCAAAGAAAATTGGATTAAAAAATAATCTACGAATATACGAGATTCAAAGCGAATTTTTTTCTTAAAAAAGTATTAAAAAGAGGTCGCAACAAACTAAAATATTAGTATTTTTGCACCGCAATAAAAACGCAATTTATTTAAGTTCTTTACAATGATTAACAGAAGACATATTCGAGTTAAAGTAATGCAATCTGTATACGCAATGCAGCAATCTAGTAATGACGACATTATTAGAGAAGACAAATTTTTAAAACATAGTATTTTAAAAATGTTCGATTTGTACGTTTTAAACATTCAGCTTTTAGTTGAAGTTAAAAAACTAGCAGCAAAAAGAATTGCGCTTTCAAAAAAGAAAATTCTTGTTACAAAAGAAGAATTAAACCCTAATACTAAGTTTTTAGACAATAAAGTAATTAACGCAATTGCAGAAAGCATAAGCGTGGAGAGCTATATAGAGATGAATAATCTTAAAAACTGGGAATTAGATACTGAGTACGTAAAAATTATTTTAGATGAATTGCTAAAAAGTGATGTATATCAAAAATACATCAATACAACGGAAAAATCTTTTAAAATAGATAAGGACTTCGTAGTTGATTTCTTTAAAGAAATTATTGCTCCTAACGAGAAATTAGCAGAGTATTACGAAGACAAGATGATTTCTTGGGTAGATGATATTCCTTTTGTAAACACTTGGGTTGTAAAATCTTTGAGTAAGTTTAAAGAAGTTGGAATTTTTGTAGTGGGCAGTCTATATAAAGACAAAGATGATGAGGATTTTGTATCTGCTTTATTTAAGAAAACAGTTTTAAAGCAAAAAACCTACGAGGCAGATATTGCAGAAAAAACACCAAACTGGGAAATGGATAGAATTGCAGATGTAGATATGATTTTGATAAAAATGGCTATTACTGAGTTTATAAACTTCCCGTCTATACCAACTAGAGTAACTATTAATGAGTACATAGAAATTTCTAAAGATTACTCTACAGAAAAAAGCAGTTTCTTTATAAACGGAGTTTTAGATAAAATTTCAAAAGAATTTATAAATAATAAAAGAATTGTTAAAATAGGAAGAGGCTTACTATAAACTATTGTTTTAGATAATTAATTTAGTATTTTTACAAAAATTTTAATATAATGAGAAAAATAACAATTTTATTTGCTTTTATTTTATCAGCAAGTTTTTTTACTTCTTGTAAAAACGGAGGTGATGCAACTACAAAAATCAATAAAGAAAATATAGATGATGCAACATCTAGAGATTTAGAAATTAAAAAAGGTACAGCGTCTATATCTTTTGATAAATCTGAATATGATTTTGGAACTGTAAATGAAGGAGATATTGTAGAAACTGTTTTTAAAGTTACAAACTCTGGTAAAACAGATTTAGTAATTACAAACGCACAAGCAACTTGTGGTTGTACAATTCCTGTCTGGCCAAAAGCACCAATTAAGCCAGGAGAAACAGGCGATATAGAAGTTAAATTTAATACAAACGGTAAACCAAACAAACAACAAAAATCTATTACATTAACCACGAATACAGAATCTGGTAGAGAGATTTTAATAATTAAAGGAATGGTTACACCAAAAGAAATTCAATAATATGTTTATAACAATAGTATTACAATTAGGTATGGAAAATTTAGCATCAATGTTACCATTTGTAGCAATGATTGGGGTTTTATATTTTTTTATGATAAGACCACAAATGAATCGCCAAAAGAAAGAAAAATCTTTTCAGGCAGAAATTAAAAAAGGATCAAAAGTAGTTACTTCTAGCGGTATACATGGTAAAATAGCAGAAGTAAATTCTACAGATAACACAGTAACTATAGAAACAGCAGCAGGAAAAATTGTTTTTGAACGTTCTGCAATTTCTATGGAATTAAGTAAAAAATATTTAACACCAGCAGTTAAATAATATTATTTTGTTAAGTTATTTAAAGTGAGCTTTTTCTTTTTAGTGAAAGCTCACTTTTTTGTTTTATATCTTTTTACTAGATTGCAATAAAAACAAGATTTAAGGTGAAAACTTCCAAAAAAGTATCAAAAACATTTATAGGCTTTTTAGTAACTTCTTTTTTTATTTGGTTGTTAATAAACTTTTCTAAGGAGTACTCTTCGGTTATTTCATATCCTGTGCTCTATAAAAATATTCAGCAAGATAAGTTGCTGCAAGAAACACCAACAAAACAGATAGATGTCGCTGTAAAGGCATCAGGATTTAAACTTTTAAGTGCTAAGTTTAAAAATAGAACAATCCATTTAGAGTCGTCTGTTTTACAGCGAAAAAAGAACTCAAAATTTTATTTATTAGTTAAAAATCAGTTTGCAAAAATTCAAAAACAACTTCCTTCTGGTATTGAATTACAAGAAATTCTCTTAGATACTATTTACTTAGATTTAGGGTTTTTAAAATCTAAAAAAGTAGCTTTAAAACCTAATTTAGATATTAAATATCAAGTTGGTTACGACCTTTTAGGGAACATTAAAGTAGTACCAGATTCTATTGTTATTTCGGGTCCTGAAGATCAATTAAAAAAAGTAAAATATCTCAATTTAAAAAGGATAAAATTAAATAATCAGAAAGAAAATTTCTCTAAATATACAGACATTATTCAACCAACTAAATATAAAAATTTTAAGTTTAGCATTTTAAAAGCAACAGTTTCTGGAAATGTAGAAAGGTTTACAGAAGGAAATTTAGCGATTCCTTTTACCACTAAAAATCTTCCAGATGGGGTTGATTTAACTACACTTTCCGAAAATGTAGAAGTAGTTTTTGTTGTTGCGTTGTCTAATTTCGCAAAAGTTTCTGAAGCCTCTTTTAAAGTAGAATGTGATTTTGAAATATCAGAAAAAAATAATCTTTCTTATTTAATACCTAAGGTAATTACAAAGCCAGATTTTGTAAAAAGTTTTAAAATTGTTCCTTTAAAAATAGATTTTTTAATTCAAAAATAACTTATGATTATTGGTTTAACGGGTGGTATTGGAAGTGGTAAAACTACAGTTGCAAATTTTTTTTCAGCTTTTAAAAATGTGGCTATTTACATAGCTGATGTTGAAGCTAAAAATTTAATGAATTCATCAGAAATTATTAAAGAAAAGCTGCTACAAGAATTTGGAGGAAATTCTTTTGTTGATCAAAAATTAAATAGAAAATTTATTTCTAAAATTGTTTTTAATAATTCAGAAAAACTAGCAGTTCTAAATGCAATCGTTCATCCAGAGGTAAAAAAACATTTTAAAAGTTTTATGGAAAACAATATAGATAAAACCTATATAATTTACGAAAACGCCATCCTTTTTGAAAGTAAAAGCAATCTAGTTTGCGACTACATCATTAGTGTCTATGCTGATGTAAATATTAGAATTAAACGTGTAACTGTAAGAGATACATCAACCAAAGAAGAGGTTTTTAATAGAATGCAAAATCAATGGAGTGATGATAAAAAAATGTTACAATCTAATTATATTATAAGCAATACAAACCTTGACGAAACTAAAAATCAGGTAAATAGTATTCATAATATTTTAACACAAAAATTTAGATACTTTTAAATATTTTCAATGAAACTGTTAAAACATTCTTAAAGTTGCAGTAAATCAGTTAATTTTACTTAAAAACCTTAATTTCAATTTTAGAATAGCTTAATTTTGGATAATGGGCAAAAAAATGTTTGTTCTTATCGTTTTTCTGATGAGCGTATCCTTAATTGGGATTATTGCTGTACAACTGTATTGGATTAATAATGCCGTAGAAAGTAAAAAAGAACAATTTAAGAATGATGTTCAAAAATCATTAGGTAGCGTTGCCGAACGAATTAATGAAAAAGAAAGGAGTCTTTTCGATAAAAAGTTTGAAAATATTATAGAAAATGCAGTTTTAGGCAATGAGGCTCAAATTAAAAGTCTTTTTTTTCAAGAAATTGACACAACAAATAATCAAAAAATATCTTTTGGATCTACAATTTTAGAGGAAAATTTCGAAATACCAGCAGATTTTTTAGGTAATGATTCCGTTATTTTTAAGAGGGTTACGGGAAAAAAAGATTTTTTTCAATCAAGATTAATTAAAGGTCCTGATAATCTCTTTTCTGCAGTGGATGAACAAAGGTACTCATTTACAAAAAGATTAACAAATATAGAAAAAAGTCAGTTTTCAGAGTGGTTTAAAGATTATAATAGATTAAATCCTATCCATAAAAGACTAAGTAATAGAGAGCTAAATGAAACTATAAAAGACGAGTTAAAAAAAAGAAACATCCATGTAGGGTTTAAGTATGGTGTATACAGTATTGATGGGTTAGCAACAAAATTAAAGTCTGGTTATTATACCATTAACAAAAAAGATAGTTATTCATTTCCATTATTTTTAGATTCAAAAGATGAACCAGAATATTTATTATTTGTAACGTTTCCTGCCAAGAATGATCATATTTTATCAGGTATTTCAAATATATTATTGCTCTCTATATTTTTTATTTTTATCATTATAGTTGCATTTTCAAGTTCTTTGTATCAATTAATCCAGCAGAAAAAAATATCAGAAATAAAAACAGATTTTATTAACAATATGACGCACGAATTTAAAACACCTATTGCGACCATCAATTTAGCTCTAGATTCTATAAAGAATCCAAAGATTATAAATGATAATGAAAAGGTTTTACGATATGTGCAAATGATTCGTGACGAAAATAAAAGAATGCATACTCAAGTAGAAAATGTGTTGCGTATATCTAGGTTAGAAAAGAACCAACTAGATATTATTAAGGAAATTATTGATATACACGACATAATTGAAGATGCTATTAGTCACGTTAGTTTATTAATTGATGACAAAAATGGAAATGTAGAAACACATTTTGAGGCAATTACAGCAGAAGTTTCTGGAAATGAATTTCATTTAACAAATGTCATCGTTAATATTTTAGAAAATGCAATTAAATATTCTTCAGAAAAAAAACCTAAAATTGATGTTTACACAGAAAGTACCAACAAGTTTTTTATATTTAAGATAAAAGACAACGGAATTGGAATGACAAAAAGTGTTCAGAAGCTTGTTTTTGATAAGTTTTACAGAGAACAAAAAGGAAATATACATGACGTAAAAGGCCACGGTTTGGGCTTAGCTTATGTAAAAGAAATTGTAGAAAAACATCACGGAACAGTGTTTGTTGAAAGTGAAAAAGGAGAAGGAAGTATATTCACAGTAAAATTACCTTTAATTTAAAAGTATAAAAAAATGGGAAGTAAAAAGATTTTATTAGTAGAAGACGATCCGAATTTCGGAACCGTTTTAAAAGATTATTTAGCATTAAACGACTATAATGTTACGCATGCAAAAGATGGAATAGAAGGCTTAATAATGTTTAAAAATAGTGATTACGATCTATGTATTTTAGATGTTATGATGCCAAGAAAAGATGGTTTTTCTTTAGCGCAAGATATTAGAGGAACTAATAAAGAAGTACCAATTATTTTCTTAACAGCAAAAACTTTAAAAGAAGATGTTTTAAAAGGATACTCTGTTGGTGCAGATGATTATTTAAACAAACCTTTCGATTCTGAGGTGTTATTGCATAAAATTAAAGCAATTTTACAAAGAAAAGAAAGCGACCAATCTAAAGAATCAGAAGAATTTGAATTTAATATTGGTTCTCTTTTCTTTAATTCTAAACTACGTCATTTATCGGTAGGAAAAGAGGCGGAGCCTGTAAAATTATCACCAAAAGAAAGCAAATTACTACGCATGTTGGCAATTCATAAAAATGACTTAATGCCAAGAGAACTAGCACTTACTAAAATTTGGAGAGATGATAATTATTTTACTTCGAGAAGTATGGATGTATACATTGCAAAACTTAGAAAGTATATAAAAGTAGACGAAAATGTTGAAATTTTAAATATTCATGGAGAAGGATTTAGGTTGGTAGACAAGACTTAAATCGATTAATTTCCCAAAAATATAACTCAACTTGTATTTAACAAGTTGAGTTTTTGTATTTTTATAGTATGGCAGAATTTGTTAAATTATATAACGACAATCCAAATCAGAAAGAAATAGACAAGGTTGTTAAAATTTTAAAAAATGGAGGATTAATCATTTATCCTACAGATACTGTTTATGGTTTAGGGTGTGATATTACAAATACCAAAGCCTTAGAAAAGATAGCGCTAATAAAAGGCATCAAATTAGATAAAGCTAATTTTTCTTTTGTTTGCAACGATTTAAGTCATTTATCCGATTATGTAAAACAATTAGATTCGCCCACTTTTAAGCTTTTAAAACGTGCTTTGCCTGGGCCTTATACATTTATTCTGCCAGGAAGTAACAACCTTCCAAAGGCTTTTAAAAACAAAAAAACAGTGGGTATTCGTATTCCTGATAATAATATAGCGAGAGCTTTAGTAGCAAGTTTAGGAAACCCAATTGTTTCTACATCGATAAGAGATGATGATGGCGTTTTAGAATATACTACAGATCCAGAATTAATTTTTGAAAAATGGAATCATTTAGTAGATGTTGTTATAGATGGTGGTTTTGGAGATAATTATGCATCAACAATTATTGATTTAACAGACGATTATCCTATTGTAATTAGAGAAGGAAAAGGAAGTTTAGACATACTTTAATTTTTAAGTTGAATATTTAATATTCAGAGTTTTAAAATATTTAAAATTCTTATATCAGACTGATTTTGAATTAGTCTTTTTAGAAAATCTACTATTTAAGATCTGTAAACTTTTTTCTACCCAAAACAAAATATTGCCAAACAATACTTGTGTGCAAATTATAATTAGATTTTTGTTGAAGTTTTTTTCGCTTTTTCAAGAATTTATAAAAGTTTTTATAAAAACTAAAATGCGCTTTTAGAATTGCCAAAGTGTGAATGGGCCTTAGCTCTAATATAAATTTGATTCCTGCAATTCCGTCTAAAAGTAAACGTGAAAAAACAACAAGTAAAAACCATTTTTTAGGCACATTTTTTACCACATTTAATAAACTATTTCTAAAATTTAAAAATGTTTTTTGCGGGTTTGTTTCTTTTAAAGTAGCACCACCAACATGATAAACAGTCGAATTACCTACATATTTTATTTGATAACCATTATTTTGCGTTCTCCAGCACAAATCAATTTCTTCTTGATGCGCAAAGTAGTCTTGGTCAAAACCATTTAAATCATGATACACTTTAGAGCGAATAAAAAAACAAGCTCCAGAAGCCCAAAATATTTGTGATGTATCATTAAATTGATTTTTATCTTGTTCTAGGTGATTAAAAATTCGACCTCGGCAATAAGGATATCCAAATAAATCTATAAAACCCCCAGCAGCGCCCGCATATTCAAAATCTGACTTATTTTTAAAAGCTAAAATCTTTGGTTGAATAATAGCCGTATTTTCATCAGAATTAAAAATATTTAGAATTGGCGAGAGCCAATTTTGTGTAACTTCTACATCAGAATTTATCAAACAATAAATGTCTGCATCAATTTTTTGCAAAGCGTCGTTATAACCTTTTGCATAACCACCGTTTACTATATTTTTAACAATTTTTACAGAAGGGAAATTGTTTTTTATGAAAGAAATAGAAGTGTCTTCAGAGGCGTTGTCAGCCACGTAAACTTCAGCTTCTTCTGAGCTAAATTTTACAATAGATGGTAAAAATTGTTCTAATAATTTTTTTCCATTCCAATTTAATATGACAATTGCTGTTTTCAAGTCTGCGAATTTACATTTTAAAAATTAGTTTTAAGATAAATTTTTCTTAATAAAAAGGTGGTTTTAATTTTTATTTTTTCCTTTTTAAGTCGAGTAAAATCATTTTTAGTTAATGAGGTTTTAAGGTTGGTGAATCGATAAAGTTGAATGTGAATTTATATAGAAATGAAAAGCTTTATTTATAATAAGGAATCTCTTTTAAAAAAATATAAGTTTCATTTTTATAATCCATTTTACAATAAAAATGCTCTAAACCGTTTGTAACAATTAAAAAATTAGCTTTTAATTTTAAGTTATAACGTGCAATTTGATCAAAAGTATCTTGCGTAATTTTAATTGATGGCGCTTTGCATTCTACAATAATTTCTGGTTTACCATCAGTATTAAAAACCAAAATATCACTTCTTTTTTTTAAGTTATTGATAGTCAATTGTTTTTCAATAGCAATTAAAGAAGTTGGATAGTTTTTTTCTTTAGTCAAAAAATGGATAAAATGTTGACGAACCCATTCTTCTGGTGTTAAAACCATATATTTTTTTCTCAATTTATCAAAAATAAGCGTCTTATTTTCTTTACTTTTGAGTTTGAAATTATATGTTGGTAGATTGAGTTTTATCATCAATCAAAAGTAAGAAAATGAACGAAATAAGAAACATTGTTTCAGATATAAAAAATGGTAACATAAAACCTATTTATTTTTTAACTGGCGAGGAACCGTATTACATTGATAAGATTTCTGATTATATAGAAGAAAATATTTTAGATGAAATAGACAAGGGCTTTAACCAACAGGTAATGTATGGTAGAGATTCTACAATAGAAGATATTGTATCTGCGGCTAAAAGGTATCCAATGATGGCAGAAAGGCAGGTTATAATTGTAAAAGAAGCGCAAGATTTAAGTAAAAATATAGAAAATTTAGTTTCTTATGCAGAAAATCCCCAACCTACAACTGTTTTAGTCTTAAATTATAAATACAAAAAACTAGATAAGCGTAAAAAATTGCACAAAGCAATTGCCAAAACGGGATTAATTTATGAAAGTAAAAAGCTTTACGAAAATCAAGTTTCTGATTGGATTCGTAGAGTTTTAAGTGGAAAAAAATATCAAATAGAACCTAAGGCTTCACAAATGTTAGTGGAGTTTTTAGGAACTGATTTAAGTAAAATATCTAACGAGTTAGATAAACTAATGATTATTCTTCCGATAGAATCGATTATTAATGATAAACATATTGAAGATAATATAGGTATTTCTAAAGACTTTAATAATTTCGAATTGCGCAAAGCAGTAGGGGAGAAGAACATTTTAAAAGCTAATAGAATAATTAATTATTTTTCTGAAAATCCGAAGAATAACCCAACAGTTATGACGATTTCTCTGTTAAATAGTTATTTTACTCAACTTTTATTATTTCATGGTTTGCAAGATAAATCTAAAAGTTCTGTGGCTAAGGCTTTGGGTTTAAATCCTTATTTTGTGGACGAATATTTTTTAGCAGGTAGAAATTACCCAATGCGTAAAGTTGCACAAGTAATTGCTTTTTTAAGAGACGCAGATGTTAAGAGTAAAGGTGTAGGTGCAAATCAAACGCAAAAGGATATTTTAAAAGAATTGTTATTTAAAATTTTGCATTAATCCTAGCTGAATTTATTTTTATTTTTCAAAAAAAAACCCCCAAAAAATGGGGGGTAATTTTCGAATTTAATTTTTATACTATCTGTAAATTTTATCAAATAAATCTTGATACATTTTTAAAATTATAGCCCGTTTCATTTTCATTGTTGGGGTTAAATGGCCTCCATCGATTGTCCATTCGTCTGCTGTTAATTCAAAACGTTTTATTTGTTCCCATTGTCCAAAATGACAGTTACAGGTATCTACAGCTTCTTGTATTTTTTGAATAACTTTTGGATTTTTAATTAAGTCGTCATTAGTACTGTAAGAAATATTATTCTCTTTTGCCCAACCATTTAAATACTCGAAATTTGGCTGAATAATAGCAGCAGGCATTTTCTCGTTTTCACCTACAACCATAACTTGTTCTATAAATAAAGATTGCTTTAACTCGCCTTCTAATAAAGGCGGAATTACATATTTACCTCCAGAAGTTTTAAACATTTCTTTTGTTCTACCTGTAATTTTTAAGAAACCATCTTGATCAAATTCTCCTTTATCACCTGTATAAAAATAGCCATCTTTAATAACTTCGGCTGTTTTTTCTGAATCTTTATAATAACCCAGCATTATATTTGGTCCTTTTACTAAAATTTCACCAGTTGCAGCAATTATTACTTCTACACCTTCTATAACTTTACCAACGGTACCGACTCTAAAACCACTTTCTGTAACATCATTTACAGTAACTACAGGAGATGTTTCTGTTAAGCCATAACCTTCCATAATGGGCATTCCTGCAGCAGCAAAAACACGTGTTAATCTTGGTTGTAGAGCAGCACTTCCAGAAACCATTAATTTTAATTCTCCACCCAAGGCTGCTTGCCATTTAGAAAAAATAAGTTTACGAGCCAGTCCTAATTGTTTTTCATACCACCAGCCATTTGCACCATAAGGTTTGTATTTTAAGCCTAAATTTAGCGCCCAGAAAAATAATTTCTTTTTTATCCCTGTTAGATCTTCCCCTTTTAAAACAATTTTATCATAAATTTTTTCATACAATCTAGGAACAGCCGTCATTACTTCGGGTTTTATTTCCTGCGCATTTTCAGTTAATTTTTCAAGAGACTCCGCATAATAAATATCTACACCACAATATTGATATAAATATAAAATCATACGCTCAAAAATATGACATACAGGTAAAAAGCTTAAAGCTTTAGAATTCCCGTAATCTAAAGGAACTCTTTTTTTAGCACATAAAACGTTAGACACAATATTATTATGAGATAACATAACACCTTTTGGTCTTCCAGTTGTGCCCGAAGTGTAAATTAATGTAGCTAAATCTTCTGCTTTTACGGCATCTTTTCTTGCTTCAACTTCTTCTTGATTGCTTTTATCAACTCCTAAAGCTAAAATATCATTCCAACTTTTTTCTCCTTTTATATTATCAAAAGTAAAAACATCTATTAATTTTGTGTTACTTTTAATTTGGTTTAATTTTTCTAATATAGTCGCATCAGAAACAAAACAATAGGTAGCTTCAGAATGATTTAAAACATACTCATAGTCTTCTTTACATATTGTTGGATAAATGGGTACGGTTTGTGCTCCAGTTTGTAACACACCAATATCACAAATATTCCATTCTGTTCTATTTGTAGTTGAAATAATGGCAATTTTATCATTAGGTTTGATTCCTAATTTTAGTAAGCCTCTACTAAATTGATTCGATTGATCTACATATTCTTGTGAAGAAATAGATTCCCATTTTCCATTATATTTTGTGGAAAATGCTTTTTTAAGATTGTAAGTTTCTAACTGATAAAGAGGGAAATCAAATAATCTAGTAATTTCTGTTGGCATAAGGTCTTTTCTAATTTGTAGATTGCAAAGTAATAAATTTACTTGTATTTTACAAATACTTATTAAAAGACTTTATATTTAAGAATTATATATTTTTTTATGTAAATATTTATATTTTTCTTTAATTACCTTTCTTTTCATTTTCATTGTTGGGGTTAAGTGCCCCGCTTCTATAGACCATTCGTCTGGTGTGATTTCAAACTTTTTAATTTGTTCCCATTTTCCAAATTTCTGATTGTAAAAATCGATTTCTTTTTGAATTCTGTTGATCAGTTTTTCGTCAGAAGTAACATCTTTAATTACATATTGATGCCTATTTGCCCATTCTTTTACAAACTCGAAATTTAGTTGAATTAAAGCTGCTGGCATTTTTTCTCCTTCACCAATAACCATAATTTGTTCTATAAAACGAGATTGTTTTAATTCGCATTCTAAAGCAGTAGGAGCAATGTATTTACCGCCAGAAGTTTTAAAAATTTCTTTTTTTCTGTCTGTAATTGTTAAAAAACCTTCTTCATCAATCTCGCCAATGTCACCGGTGTGTAAGTATCCGTTGATAATGGTTTCATTGGTCATTTCTTCATCTTTATAATAGCCCAACATTACATGATCCCCTTTCATTAAAATTTCGCCGTCGCTAGCAATTTTAAGCTCTATACCTTCTAAAGGTTTACCAACGGTGCCAATTTTTAAACCATTATTTCTAAGATCGTTTATCGTTCCGCCAGGAGATGATTCTGTCATCCCATATCCTTCAAAAATATTAATTCCTGCAGCAGTAAAAACCCTTATTAATCGCCTTTGAAGAGGCGCACTTCCAGAAATCATAAATTGTAAATTACCGCCCAAAGCTTCTTGCCATTTCACAAAAATGAGTTTTTTAGCTATGTTTAATTTAAAGTGATAAAAAGAACCGTTTTTATTATAAGGTTCATATTCTTCACCTACCGATAAAGCCCAAAAGAATAATAGTTTTTTGATTCCTTTTAAATTGCTGCCTTTTGTTACAATTTTATCAAAAATCTTTTCTAATAATCTTGGTACAACTGCTAAATAATGTGGTTTTACTTCTTTTATATTGTCGCCAAGTTTATCAATATTCTCTGCAAAATAGACTTCAAAACCCATATGTAAATTGTAATAAGAAGCACTTCTTTCAAAAATATGACAAATAGGTAAGTAGCTAATAATTCTATTTTTGCCTCTTTCCAAATCTATGCTTTTTGCTGTTTTAAAAACAGTAAAGACAATGTTTTTATGAGTTAGCATAACTCCTTTTGGAGTTCCTGTTGTGCCAGAGGTGTAAATAATAGTTGCTAAATCTTCTGGTTTTACAGCGTTTTTTAATTCTGTTATTTTTGGTTGATAATCTTCTTTTTCTCCAATTTTTAGAAATGAATTCCAACCATAATCAGATTGTAAATCACTTAAGGAAAAAACATTTTGTAATTGTGTATTAGTTTCTACGGATTTTACTTTTTGATACAAATCAGCATCAGAAACAAAACAATATTTTGCATCAGAATGATTTAAAATATATCCGTAATCTTTTTCTGAAAGTGTTGCATATAAGGGCACGTTTTGTGCGCCAATTTGTAAAATACCAATATCTAAAATATGCCAATTTGGGTTATTGTTCGTAGTAATTACCGCAATTTTATCATTAGGTTTTATGCCCAATGCCAGTAAGGAACTACTTACTTTGTTTGCATCAGTAATAAATTGTTGTGTAGAAATACTTTTCCAGCTATTATTTTCTTTATAGTTAAAGCATTTTTTTTGTGGAAAATTTTCTAATTGATGATATCCAAAGTCAAAAATGCGAGAAATATTGTTAGACATACGTTTGGTTTAATTTATGACAAGTTACTAAATTATTGAAACAAAAAAAAAGGCTGATAATTTTATCAACCTTTTTCGTAATATTTTTTTAATTTAGTGAAGTTTTCCATTCTTTCATTACTTTAAAAAAGTCTTCTTTATCTTCAAATAAAATATAAAATGCAAATTTATTTGTTGGTTCTTGTTTGTTAAAATCATTGTCTACAGGCAGTTCATCATCATAATATACGAATTTGAAGTCCTTCTTGAAATATAGTGTACATGCTAAATATTTTTTTTGTTGATATGTGCATTTGGCGGAGAATAAATATTTTTGAGACTAGACCACTCTATTTTTTCGTATTTCTAAAATGTTTTAAAACCATCTATTTTAGCTTTAAGCAAATAAATGAAAGTATATTTTGATAGTTTTTGAGATACTCCAGCCTCCTATCTTGCATATTCTACTAGTTTACAAAAGTAATTTTATATTCAATTTTTACATTATTAATTGTTAGCTATTTTATTTCTATTCCTTTTTTAGGTTTTCTTTCTCTAAATGTACCCGCAAAAAGGAGTCCGCCAATAATTCCCATCAATATAAAAGCAACTTGTTCAAATAAGTTTCCAGAGCCTGTGGTTGTAGACGGATTAAAATACGAATTACTTAAACCCATAAAAGATTTACTTCCTGGCACCAACATAACAATTCCTTGAATTAAATAAACCGTTTTAGGCGTTTTTGAAATGAACCCAAATAAACGGCTAATTCCAACTACTGCTAAAGTTCCAAAAAAAGTACTTACTAATACTCCGTACCCAGAAAATAAAACAGTTATAAAAAATGCGACAACCCCTGTTAATACTCCAAAAAGCATGTCTTTTTTACGTACTTGAAATATTGGTAAAAGCGTAATAGATAATATGGGAACAGCAAAAAATGTAGTCCATTTTGGCATTTCAGACACGTGATAGGTTAAATCTATATCAACCAAAGATGTCATTAATGCAATACCTAATAATACTCCAAAAAATTGTTTAAATAATAAAATTATTGAATCGAAAAGTTTTGCGCCTCCAGAAACCAAATTTTTAGAGGTAATTTCTTCTAATGCGGTTGTAATTGCTAATCCTGGAATAAAAATAATAATAGATGCCAATATGGTTAAACCTAAATTAAAGTTTGGAATAACTAGGGTCAATAAACAGCAAATAATGGTTGCAAGTAAAGCACTAAAAGATTCAAATATATTTTCTAAATATTTAGATTTACTTGTTAAATACACCAAAAGATAAATAAATGCTCCTAATAATAATGAAATTGCAAAAGACACTAAATTAGTACCTATTAAAATACTAAATGAACCTGTAGAAAAAGCATATGCTAAAGTTAATTGGTAATGATTTATTACTTTGGTTTTAGCATGAATTATATTTAATTCTTCATTTATTTGGTCATTGTCAATTTTAGAATCAATAACTTTATTAGTAAGTTCTGCAATTCTAGATAAAGCGCCTAAATTTAGAGATCCAGGTGGAATACATTCTATATAATTATAGGAATTTTCATCCTCATAAAAAACATAATTTATCCATGTTGGAGAATCCATAAAACTTCCATTAATTCCTTGTTTCTCTGCAACCTCTGTCAGGTAGGCTTGAATTTTATAGGATGGAATACCATAGGTATGTAATGCTTTTCCTAATGCCACTATAAATTGATACTTTTCTGGAATTTTCATTGTATGCTATTAAATTATTGAAGCCAAAAAAAGGGCTTTATAAAAGCCCTTTTATCTCTACTTTTTTTTAAACTATTTAGTCAACCAGTTTTTAGCATTTACAAAAGCTTCTAACCAAGGAGAAACGCCATCTTTTCTTCCCGCAGGATAATTTGCCCAATTCCATTGAAAAGTAGAACGCTCAATATGTGGCATTGTTACTAAATGACGACCCGTTTTATCACATAACATTGCTGTGTTAAAATCAGAACCATTTGGATTATTTGGATAGCCTTCATAACCGTATTTTGCAACGATATTATAATTTTCTTCAACTTCTGGTAAATTGAATTTTCCTTCTCCGTGAGAAATCCAAACACCTAATTCCGTTCCTGCTAAACTTGATAACATTACAGAATTGTTTTCTTGAATTTTTACGGATGTAAAAGAACTTTCGTGTTTATGAGAATCATTATGAACTAATTTTCCATGTACTTTATGCTCTGGATTTATCAAATCTAATTCCATCCATAATTGCGCTCCGTTACAAATACCTACGGATAAAGTATCTTCTCTTTTAAAGAAATTCTTTAATGCTTTTTTAGCTTTTGCATTGTATAAAAATGCACCAGCCCAACCTTTAGCAGAACCTAAAACATCCGAATTTGAAAAACCACCAACAGCGCCAATAAATTGAATATCTTCTAGAGTTTCACGACCAGAAATTAAATCGGTCATGTGTACATCTTTTACATCAAAGCCAGCTAAAAACATAGCATTTGCCATTTCACGTTCTGAGTTAGAACCTTTTTCTCTTATGATGGCAGCTTTTGGCTTCTTGACTGCGTTTGAAGGGACAGGAAGTTTACCAGTAAAATTGGCTGGGAATTTATAATTTAATGGCTGATTTTTATAATTGTCAAATCGGTTTTGTGCTAAACCATTTGCAGTTTGTTTTTGATCTAATAAAAAAGAAGTTTTATACCAAACATCTCTCATTTTAGCAACATCAAAAGAAAACGTTTCTTCAATATTTTTGATGTTTACTTTTCTTGAAGTATTTGCTGTTCCAATATTAAAAAATTCAATATTATTTTCTGATAAAATACTTTCTACAGATGCATCCGCTTGAAAAACAATTGCTGCATTTTCTGCAAATAATACTTTTATAATATCTTCTTCATTTAAAGCAGAGATATTAAAATCTGCTCCTAAATTTAAATCAGCAAAACAAAGTTCTAACAACGTAGTAATTAATCCGCCAGAAGCAACATCATGTCCTGCAACAATTTTGTCAGCTTTAATTAAATCCTGAATGGTATTAAAAGTGTTTTTTACAAAAGCACTATTTTTAACATCAGGCGCTTCATTTCCAACCGCATTTAAAACTTGATGAAAAGAACTTCCACCTAACTTAAATTCATCCTGAGACATATTAATATAGTAGATGTTTCCACCATCAATTTGTAAAACAGGTTCAACTACTTTACTAATTTCAGTACAGTTTCCTGCAGCAGAAATAATTACTGTTCCAGGAGAAATTACATCACCATCAGCATATTTTTGCTTCATTGATAAAGAATCTTTCCCAGTAGGAATATTGATTCCTAAATCAATTGCAAATTCTGAAACTGCTTTTACAGCTTTGTATAAACGTGCATCTTCACCTTCGTTTTTACAAGGCCACATCCAGTTTGCAGACAACGAAACGCTTGTTAAATTGTCTTTTAAAGGAGCCCAAATTATGTTTGTTAAAGATTCTGTAATTGCATTTCTACTTCCGGCTGCAGGATCAATTAACGCAGCAATAGGAGCATGGCCAATTGAAGTTGCAACACCCTCTTTTCCATTATAATCTAGCGCCATAACACCAACATTATTTAACGGAATTTGCAAAGAACCCACACATTGTTGTTTGGCAACTTTACCACCCACACATCTATCTACTTTATTTGTTAACCAATCTTTACAAGCGACAGCTTCTAGTTGTAAAACTTGTTCTAAATAGATGTGTAAATTTTTTGTTTTATAACGCGGATTTTTATAATTTCTGATGACAGTTTTGTCAGTCATAATCGTTTTTGGAGATGATCCAAACATATCTTCAAGCGCTAAATCCATTGGTTTTTCGCCAGTTGATTTAGACTCAAAAGTAAAGCGCTCATTACTTGTTACTTCACCAACAGTATACATTGGCGAACGCTCACGGTCTGCAATTTTTTGTAAAGTAGCGATATGTTTTTCGGCAATAATTAATCCCATTCTTTCTTGAGATTCGTTACCAATAATTTCTTTTGCTGATAAAGTTGGGTCACCAACTGGTAAAATGTCTAAATTGATTTTACCACCTGTATCTTCTACCAATTCAGATAAACAATTTAAATGTCCGCCAGCTCCATGATCATGAATAGAAACAATAAAGTTTTCTTCACTTTCTACCATTCCGCGTATTGCATTTGCAGCACGTTTTTGCATCTCTGGATTCGAACGTTGTACTGCATTTAATTCAATTCCGGATGCAAATTCTCCAGTATCCGAAGAAGAAACAGCAGCGCCACCCATTCCAATTCTGTAGTTTTCACCACCTAAAATCACAATTTTATCACCTTTTTTTGGAGTGTCTTTTAAAGCTTGATCTACTTTTCCGTATCCAATTCCGCCAGCTTGCATAATCACTTTATCATAGCCAAGTTTTCTAGCTTTTGAAGTACTTACAGCTGAGTTTTCTTCGTGTTCAAAAGTCAAAACTGAACCTGTAATTAAAGGTTGCCCAAATTTATTACCAAAATCGGATGCTCCGTTAGATGCTTTAATTAAAATATCCATCGGCGTTTGGTACAACCAATCTCTAGCTTCAAATTTATTTTCCCAATATCTTGTATTTTTAACTGAATCTATAGAAGCTTCTAAACGAGAATATGAAGTCATATAAACTGCTGTTCCTGCTAAAGGTAAAGAACCTTTTCCTCCTGCAAGTCTATCTCTAATTTCTCCTCCAGAACCTGTTGCTGCTCCGTTAAAAGGTTCAACAGTTGTAGGGAAATTGTGCGTTTCTGCTTTTAAAGAAATCACAGATTCAAAATCTGATGTTTGATAAAAATCTGGTTTGTCTGCTGTTTTAGGTGCAAACTGCGCCACTTTGGGCCCTTTAATAAAAGCAACATTGTCTTTATATGCGGATACTATATCATTCGGGAATTGCTTCGCCGTTTCTTTTATCAAATTGAATAATGAAGTTGGCATTTCTTCTTCATCAATTACAAAAGTTCCGTTAAATATTTTATGACGACAGTGTTCAGAGTTTACTTGGCTAAAACCAAAAACTTCAGAATCTGTTAATTTTCTGCCTATTTTAGTAGCAACACTTTCTAAATATGCTACTTCTTCATCACTTAAAGACAATCCTTCTTGCGAATTATACGCAGCAATATCGTCAATATTTAAAATTGCTTCTGGCTTTATGATGATTGTAAATGATTCTTGATGTAAACTTTTAAATTTCTCAGAAATCATAGGATCAAAATCAGAAAAATCTTCTGAAACTGCTATAAATTCTTCAATTCTGATGATATCTTTGATGCCCATATTCTGAGTAATTTCAACTGCATTTGTGCTCCAAGGCGTAATCATCGCTGCTCTTGGACCAACAAAAAAAGCATCTAATGATGCTTCTTCTATTTTAGGTTGATTGGCAAATAACCAAGTTAATTTAGATATTGTTGTGACAGTTACTATTTTTGTGGTTTGAACAGCGTATACTTTACTGTCTATATTTCCAAAGAAATGAATCATTATAGTGTTTATTTGGGTATTGTTTTAAAAATGCAAATTTACTTTTTTTCAGCTGAATTCTGGTGAATTATTTTTATAGAAATAAAGCTGTTCTTCGAGGTATTATAAACGAAAAAAAAAGACTGCCTTTTAGAGACAGTCTTTTTGTATACTAATTTATTAGTATACTTAGTTTCTTAGTAATTTTTTAGAAATATAAGTTTTATCAATATTCATTTTTATCACAAAAACTCCTTTAGATAAATTTGAGATGTCAATGCTGTTTTTACTTTCGGTAATTTTTGCTGATTTTACCAATTGACCTAGTACATTGTATATGGTTACAGTTGTATTTTCAGTCGTTTTAAAGAATATAATATTTCCATTTGCAGGATTAGGGAAAAAGGTAACTGAATCCATTAAATAATTGTTTGTACTTGCAGTATTACCATGATATCCAATTCCATCGAATGTGTTTTGTGGAAATAAATCCCATTCGCTAGGTGTGTAGGTTGTATTAGGTTTTTTAATTGCATCTTTTCTTCTAAGGGTCATATCGGCAAAGTTAAAAGCAGAATCATCTAAAACACCAATGACATCAATCAATACACCATTTTTGAATAAACCAACTGGGTCATTTCCATTAAAATTTACAGGAGTTCCTCCACCAGTGGTTGGTCCAATTAAATCTGCTTGAGCTAATAAAACGTTATTATCTGCTTGATAATGAATCATAACAAAAACATCATTTACTGCAATTGTTCCGGTTAAAGGCAATTCATTAATCCAATCACCAGCTCCATTTGATTGTTTCTTAATACTATACGCTGATAAGTTAATCGGGTTTTCTGTAATGTTAGCAATTTCTAATGCTTTATTATTACCACTTCCTTCTAAATATTCAGAGAAAAATAATTCAACAATATTATTACTTCCATCTGTTGTTGTTTCATTAACTGCGGTTGATTGTGCAGAACTATTGTTGGCAGCATCTTTTGCTGAAACACGAACTGCGTATGCTGTATTTTCAGTTAAACCTGTTGCAGTATAAGTAGTGTTTGATGTTGATCCGTGTAAAGAACCATTTAGATAAATTTCATAATTAGTTACGCCAGTATCATCCGTAGAAGCTGCCCAATTAACTATAAAACTTGTTCCTGTAATACTAGTTACAGTTACGTTTGCAGGAATTGAAGGTGCACTATTATCTGATAAAGTTGTTGCATTTGCTGCTACTGATTGTGCAGATTTGTTATTAGCAACATCTTTCGCTAAAACAGTAATACTATAATTTGTATTAGAACTTAAACCTGTTGCTGTATAATTTGTAGTTGAAGTTTCTCCATTTAAAACCCCGTTTGCATAGATTTCATATTTTGTAACCGCTACGTTATCTGTAGAAGCCGTCCAAGAAACATCAATTGTAGAAGTTTTAGTGTTGCTAAGTGTAACATTTGTTGGCACAGTTGGCGCTACATTATCATTAGAAGTATAAATTCCCCAAGAATCTTGCGCTGGTGTTCCTCCCCAAATTCTTGTTGCTAAATAAGCATTATCAATAAAAGGATTTCTATTACCTTGTGAAGAACTTTGATTTGATTCGTGATACGTATTTCTTTGTCTTTCAAAATCTGAAACTGGATCTTCTGCATTCCATTCTAGAAATAAATCAATCATATCGTCTGGTGTAGAAGAAGTACTGCCGGTTCCAACACCATTTGGTTTACATTGGTCGCCATAACGGATGTACATATACATCATCATTCTTGCAACATCTCCTTTCCATTCGTCACCAGGATACCAACCACCAGAAACGCTACCAGAATTTCCAGAACCATCAGTAAATTTTAAATTTCCTCTTTGACTGTTATATCCTACATCCGAAGGTCTTAAATGATGTGCATCTGCTCCAGGACCTGTTTCACCTAAATTAGGACTTCCTAATGATTTTGCATAAGTATGTTCTCTGTTCCATTCTCCTTGACCACCACCATTTAGATCTTTGTTTCTTGACCGAGCAGTTGCGCCAGATGCATCATAACCATATACCAATAAAACCTCAGAACTATTTTCTGGGTTTAAATCTGTTACTTTTAAAGCGTCCCAAACGCCAGGAGTATAACTAAGAAAATTAGTATGTGCACTGATTGTTTTTGCTGCTAAATTATTTTTTAATTCTATACCTTCCGCCGTTAAGTCTACACCATTATAATAGGATTCTTGAGCAGAAGCTACAAATGTTAAAAATAAAGATAATAAGAGCACATTTTTTTTCATTTCTTTTAGGATTAAAAAAACGATTCAAATTTTGAATCGTTTTTATGATTTATAATTTTGGCTTTTAGTTTTTAATTAATTTTTTGGTGATAAATTGGGTATCAGAATTAATTTTTAAAAGGTACATGCCAGTTGCGAATTTTGAAATATCAACACTGTTTTTACTTTTAGTAACTTTTGATGTTTTCACTAATTTACCCAATACCGTGTATATTTGAATAGTAGCATCTTCTGTAACACTAAAATAGACCCGATCTCCATTTGCAGGATTTGGAAACATTTTAAAAGCTTCGAAAGCATTATTTTTTGTACTTAAGGTTGATGTATGCTTTCCAATACCATCAAAAGTGATATCTGCTAGCACGTCCCATTCACTTAGCGTGAAAGTTGTATTAGGTACAGAGATAGTACTTTTTCTTCTGTACGTAGCATTTTGAATGTGGTCACTAGAGTTGTTTTCTTGCCCAATAATATCTATTAAAACACCATTTTTATATAATCCAATTGGATCGTTACCGTTAAAATTCATAGGAGATCCATATCTATAAGGATTCGTATCTATATTTGGAGGACCAAACATATCTGCTTCTGCTAAAAGAATAGCATTATTCGCGTCTGCATGAATAATCACAAATACATCACCAGGAACAATAGTTCTATTTCCTAAAGGGTAATCATCTACCCAAGAACCGCCATTAGATTGTTTTTGTATAGAATAGTTAGATAAACTTATCGTAGAAGCAGTAAGATTTACAATTTCTATAGCTTTATTATTACCACCTTGAGCAGTTTCTGGTTCTATATATTCAGAAATAAACAATTCTGTTACTCCGTTAGAGCTTCCGTCAGTTGTTGTTCCGCTTACAGACGCACTTTTTTCAGATTTATTATTATCTACATCTTTTGCTAGAACTTGCGCAGTGTATGTTGTAGAGGCATTTAAATCTGTAATTGTGTAAGAAAGATCTGTTGTATAGGCATTTAAGTTTCCATCTACATAAACGTCATAACCGGTAACCGCATTATTATCACTAGAGGCAGACCAACTTACTTTAAAAGAAGAATCTGAAGCGTTACTAATAATAAGGTTTGTTGGAATAGTTGGTGCTTCTGTATCTTGCAATGTAGTTCCGTTTACGACATCACTTGCAGAGGATAAATTATTTATAATATCTCTTGCTATTACTTTAAACGTGTAGGTTGTGTTTGTATTTAAGTTAGCGATGGTTGCACTTGTAACCGAGTTCGAAGTTTGCGCTGTTAAAGCATCATTTACATATATATTATATCCTGATACTTCAACATTATCAGTAGATGCTGTCCAAGAGATATCAATGGAGTTTATGGTGATATTACTTAATGTTACGTTTGTTGGTGTAGTAGGTGCTTCAGTATCGCTGCCAGTATAAATTCCCCATCTGTCTTCTGCAGAAGTTCCTCCCCAAATTCTTGTTGCTAAATAGGGATTGTCTATAAATGGATTTCTATTTCCTTGTGCATAGGAATTAGAGGTGTTTTCATGATAGGTATTTCTTGCTATTTCAATAGCTGAAACTGGATCTTCTGCATTCCATTGTAAAAATAAATCAATCATTTCATCAGATGTAAACTCATTGCTACCAACTCCAACATTAGTTGGTAAACATTGTGTTTTAGAAGTACTTGTTCCGTCACCATTATAATGCAAATACATGTACATTATAATTCTTGCTACGTCTCCTTTCCATTCATCTCCAGGATACCAACCTTTTGTATCGGGACCATCTGGGCCGCTATAAGTAACCGAAGAGCGTCCAGAATTACCGGTGCCTGGAGCAAATTTAAAATTATTTCTTTCAGAATTTCTAGTTCTATCAGCGGGTCTTAAATTATGAGCATCAGTTCCTGAACCTGGGTCATTCGTTTCTAAACTCGGATTTGCTAAGGATTTAGAAAAAACATGTTCTCTATTCCATCTAAAAGATTCACCATTTCCATTATCTTGTAGGCTCTTATCTCTAGTTCTGTCGTTTGTAAAGTCTTGATCAGTTCCATTTTCCCAACCGTAAATTAAAACAACTTCTGAAGTATTTGCTTCATTTGCATCCGTTATTTTAGATGCTTCCCAAACTTCAGGAGTATAGTTTAACAACTTTGTATGAGTTGCTATTATTTTTGTTGCTAAAGCGTTTTTTAAATTGGTTCCAGTTAAGGTTAAATTTACGTCATTATAGTACGTTTCTTGAGAAAAAGATACGCTCCAAATGGTCATTACAAATAAAAGTAGTAGTTTTTTTATCATGTTTTTGATTTAAAATGAAACAAAATAGTACCTTCTTTTTCTAGCAACAAAAAACAAATAGTAAGTAATATAAATTATTTTCTTTCTAAAAGAGCCATGTAAAATCCGTCAAAACCAGAAACATGAGCAAAGACTTTTTTGTCTGACACAAATGTAAAATCTTTTCCGGAATCGGATGTTAAGAAAGTCTTAACTTGTTCTTGATTTTCTGATGGTAAAATAGAACAGGTTGCATACACCATTTTTCCGCCTGGTTTTACCATTCTAGAATATTGTTGCAATACTTCTTGTTGTACTTTTTTAATATTTTCAATAAACTCAGGTTGTAGTTTCCATTTAGAATCTGGGTTTCTACGGATAACACCTAAACCAGAACAAGGTGCATCAATTAAAACTCTGTCCGCTTTTTCATGTAATTTTTTAATCACTTTTGTAGAATCAATTACACGCATGTCTATATTATGTGAACCATTTCTACGAGCTCTAACTTTTAGTTTTCTAAGTTTACTTTCGTAAATATCCATGGCAATTATTTGCCCTTTATTTTCCATTAAAGCTGATAAATGCAAGGTTTTTCCTCCTGCACCAGCACAGGTATCTATCACTTTCATTCCTGGTTTTACGTCTAAATATGCTGCAACTAATTGCGATGAAGCATCTTGAACTTCAAAAAAACCTTTATGAAAAGCTTCACTTTTAAATACATTTGCTCTTTCTGGTAATAGCAATGCATCTGGATGATTCGGAACAAATTCAGTAATAATATCTTCTGCCTTTAATTTCTTTTGAAGAATTTCTTTAGAAATGTTTAAGGTATTTGTTCTTAAAATTACTTTTGCTTGCTCGTTTAAAGCTGCGATTTCTTTTGTCCAAACTTCTTCGCCTAATTCAGAAACACAAAGCTCATCCATCCAATCAGGAATAGATTCTCTATATTTTCTTGTTCTTGATAATTCTGCAAAACGACCTTTAATTCTTCGTTCTGGCACATCACCAACTTGGTTCCAATCAGGTAAAGCGATTCCTCTTAAAATACACCAAACAGAAAATAACCTCCAAATATTATCTCTATCATAAGGTACTTTTACTTCTGCAATTTCTGCATACAGTCTGTTCCAGCGTACAATATCATAAATTGTTTCAGCAACAAATTTACGATCTCTTGCTCCCCAACGTTTATCTCTCTTTAAGGCTTTTTCTACAGCTTTATCTGCATAAACACCTTCGTTAAATATATCTCTAATGCTGTCTATAACCGCAAAAGTTAAGTTTCTGTGTAGTCTCATTTTTTCATTATAATAGTCCGCAAAGGTAAGTTAAATAAAAGGTATTTCGTATTTTCGTTTTTTATATCTTTCGAAATTGAATTTAAGTTATCCTATAACATATATAAACGGAATTAGTGTACAAAGAGCAACCCTTTTGTACACAGAATTGGGCATTAAATCTTGTAATGATTTGCTCAATTTTTTTCCTTTTCGATATATTGATAAAACTACTTTTTACGCCATAAATGAGTTGCAACCAAGTTCGGCTGAGGTGCAAATTGTTGGTAAAATAACAAGTATTAAGACGGTTGCACAAAAAAGAGGCAGTAGGCTAGTGGCAACTTTTCAAGATGCTACAGGAACCATGGAACTAGTCTGGTTTAAAGGCCACAAATGGATTAAAGAATCCCTGAAGCCAAATGAATTGTATGTAGTTTATGGAAAACTGAATCATTATAATGGTAGCTTTAGTATTCCGCATCCAGAAATAGAACTAGTTACAGAATACAAGAAAAAGTTGCAATCTAAAATGCAACCTGTGTATCCATCCACAGAAAAATTAACGAATTCTGGCGTTTCAAATAAATTAATGCGCACTTATATTCAGAATTTATTACATCAATTTTTTGACGGAATTCATGAAAGTTTATCACAAGAAATTATTGATGATTTTAACTTGATGCACAAAAGAGATGCTTATTTAAATGTGCATTTTCCTAAAAGTCAAGAAAATTTAGCTAAAGCAGAATACCGTTTAAAGTTTGAAGAATTATTTTTTATTCAGTTGCAATTATTGCGGAAAAAACTCATAAACAAAACCAAAATAAAAGGATTTATTTTTGAAAATGTAAGCGATAATTTTAATGATTTTTATAATAATCATTTGCCTTTCGATCTAACAAATGCTCAAAAAAGAGTACTTAAAGAAATAAGAAAAGATGTAGGTTCTGGTGCACACATGAACCGACTTTTGCAAGGTGATGTTGGCTCAGGAAAAACAATTGTGGCTTTATTAACGATGCTTTTAGCGATTGATAACGGTTTTCAAGCAACCATAATGGCGCCTACAGAAATTTTAGCATCACAGCATTTTAAAGCAATTTCTGAGTATTTAAAAAATACGAATCTAAAGGTAGATTTATTAACAGGTTCTGTAAAAATAAAAAAACGAAGAGAAATTCATGAAAATTTAGAAAACGGAACCTTAAATATTTTAATTGGTACACATGCTTTGTTAGAAGATAAAGTGCAGTTTCAAAATTTAGGCGTTGCAATTATTGATGAGCAACATCGCTTCGGAGTTGCGCAAAGATCTAAATTATGGTCTAAAGGTGGAGGATCCGTTTTAACCATTGCTAAAGGAATGGGAATTGAAGTACGCAACCGTTATGAAACTTCGCATCCATCTCTATATAAGTTGATAAAAGAATTGCAAAAAGAAAGAAAAAACCAATCCGCAGAAGCAGAAAAAAATTTTTGGGAGCAATTAAAAACAAATAAATTTAAATTTAGAAGACAGCATATTATTGACGAATTTACGGTTGATTTTGCTTGTATTTCAAAACCTTTACTAGTTGAAATTGATGTAGAATATGGCAGTACCTCAGAACAGCAAGAAGCAGACGCAATAAGAATTAAAATTCTTGAAGAATTTGGGTACAAAGTTATTAGATTCACTAGCAAAGAAGTTCTCGAAAATATAGAAATTGTAATCGAAAAACTTGCGCAAGAATTAAAAAACCTTCCCTTTAAAAAAGTTGAAGTTACGTCTCCACCACACATTTTAGTAATGACGGCAACACCAATTCCTAGAACATTGGCAATGTCTGTGTATGGCGATTTAGATATTTCTGTTATTGATGAATTGCCTCCCGGAAGAAAAGAAGTAAAAACAGTGCATCGATTTGATAGCAATCGATTGTCGGTTTTTAAATTTATGAAGGATGAAATTGCAAAAGGTAGACAAATATATATTGTGTATCCCTTGATTCAGGAATCTGAAACGATGGATTATAAAGATTTAATGGATGGATATGAGAGTATTTCGCGCGAATTTCCAAACCCAAAATATCAAATAAGTATTGTTCACGGACAAATGAAACCTGCGGATAAAGAGTTTGAAATGCAACGTTTTGTAAAAGGTGAAACTCAAATTATGGTGGCAACAACCGTAATTGAAGTAGGTGTAAATGTGCCAAATGCAAGTGTAATGATTATTGAAAGTTCAGAACGATTTGGTCTAAGTCAATTACATCAATTAAGAGGAAGGGTTGGGCGAGGAGCAGACCAAAGTTATTGTATTTTATTATCGAGTTATAAATTATCGCAAGAAGGCAAAACTCGCTTAAAAACCATGGTAGAAACTTCTGACGGATTTAAAATTGCTGAGGTTGATTTAAAATTACGTGGACCAGGCAACTTAATGGGAACGCAGCAAAGTGGTGTTTTAAATCTAAAAATTGCGGATATTGTAAAGGATACTAAAATTTTAGTGAATGCCAGAAATACGGCAATTTCAGTATTGCAAGAGGATTCTAATTTATCAAAACCAGAAAATGCAAATATTAAAAAAACCTATTTAGAAGTGTCTAAAACTTCTAAGATTTGGTCTAATATTAGTTGATATTTTAATCAAACAACTTGAGCTAAAAAACAAAACACCTGCATTTTAAAATGCAAGTGTTTTGAGAGTTGAAATCTGTATCGATTGTTAAATAATGTTATTTTTAATCCCAACCACCACCTAAAGCCTGATATAATTTTACATTCGCTAAAAGCTGATTTCTTTTAGTTTCTATAATTTCAATTTTAGAATCTAAAGCTTCTCTTTGAGTTAGTAAAACCTCTGTATATTCTGCTCTTGCCGATTTAAAAAGCTGAATAGAAAGATTAATAGATTCTGTAAGCGCTTCAACTTGGCTTTCTTTTAATAGGTAGCTCTCTTTAAGGTTTTGTGCATTAGATACCTGATTTTGCACTTCAATATATGCGTTTAAAATCGTTTTCTCATATTCAAAAATTGCAGCTAGTTGTCTATTATTTGCAGTACTATATTCAGCTTTAATTGCATTTCTGTTAATTAAAGGAGAAACTATATCACCAATTAAATTATAAGTTAAAGATTCTGGCGTGTTTATTAAAAACTTAGGTTTAAAAGCTTCTAAACCAAGGCCAGCTCTTACTCCAATTGATGGGTAAAAATTGGCTTTCGCAACACTTACATTTAATTTAGCCGCTGCTAATTCAAGTTCCGCTTTTTTAATATCTGTTCTGTTTGCGAGTAAATCTGGAGGAATTCCTGATTTTATATCATCCATAGATTTGCTAATAAAAGTATCAGAGCTTCTAATTATTTGTTGCGGATATCTACCAACTAAAAAATTTAATAAATTTTCTGTTTCAACGATTTGTTGTGCCACTATAAATTTATTACTTTGATTTTTTAGTAGTTCTGCTTCAAATCTTCTAACTGCCAATTGCGTAACTCTTGCAGCTTCTTTTTGAAGCTTCACCATTCTTAATGCGTTTGTTTGAAGTTCTAAATTCTGCTCAATAATTAGCAATTGATTGTCTAAAGCCATTAACTCATAATACGTGCTTGCAATTTCAGAAACTAACTGCGTAACCATAAAATTCTTACCTTCTACGGAAGCTAAATATTCTAAAACAGCTATTTTTTTTCCATTTCTTAGTTTTTTCCAAATATCTAATTCCCAAGAAGCAGAAAGGCCTGCAGAAAAGTTAGATAACGGCTCCGGAAATTTTTCATCTTCGCGAATACTAAGGTTTTTTTCTACAGCACCATTGCGCGTAAATTCGCCTACTTTTTCAACTTCAGCACCTGCAATAATACTTACAAAAGGTAAATATTCTCCTTTTCTTGCTTTAATTTCATTTTTAGACATTTCTACACGTTGCAACATCATTTTTAATTCTTGATTGTTTGCAATGGCAACATCAATTAATGCCACCAAATTTGTGTCAGAAAAAAAGTCTTTCCATTTTACGTTTGCAGAATTAATACTGTCTTTCATCTGATTTTTATAGGCTTTGGGCAGCGTTTTATTAGCCTCTCTTATTGCTGTTTTTGCAGGTACACAAGAGAAAATAATAAGCGTTGTTAAAAAAACGATAAGTGTACGTTTTACTATTTTTATATTATTCATTTTTATCGCTTTTACGAAGTTTTTTTAATAGTCTTTTTAGTTTGCTTATTTTATCAGCATTTACTTTTGATTGACTTTCTGATTCACTATTTCTAATAACTTCTTCCGAAAGAGGTTCGTGAGTTTCATCTTTAATTAGACTTCGTCCTTCTTCTAGCTTCGCAAAAATGTAGAATAATCCAGGAATAATTATTACTCCGAATAGTGTACCGATCAGCATTCCTCCTAAAGAAGAACCACCAATAGTTCTGTTACCAATTGCACCAGCACCTGTTGCTATCACCAACGGAATTAAACCAGCTATAAAAGCAAACGAAGTCATTAAAATAGGTCTAAATCTTGCTCTTGCACCTTCAATTGCCGCTTCTAAAATTGTAGCGCCTTTGTTCTGTTTCTGAACTGCAAATTCTACGATTAATACGGCATTTTTACCCAGTAACCCAACTAGCATTATAATGCCAATTTGCGCATACACATCGTTTGCTAATCCCATCGCTTTTAAGAAGATGAAAGATCCGAAGACGCCAACAGGTAAAGATAAAATTACTACAAATGGTAGTAAAAAACTTTCGTATTGAGCGGCAAGAACGAAGTAAACAAAGATTAGTACAATAATAAAAACGTAAATGGATTCATTACCTCTGCTAGCTTCATCATAAGACAAACCCTCCCAAGCGATATCATAACCTCTGGGTAATTCTTTAGCAGCTACCTCTTTAATAGCATTAATTGCTTCACCACTAGTAAAACCTGAAGCTGGTAAACCTCTTATGGATGCTGAATTATAAAGGTTGTATCGTGTAATTTCATTTGGGCCCAATTTTTTTTCAACAGACATAAATGCTGAATAAGGTACCATTTCTCCTGATTCATTTTTAACAAAAAGTTTTTCAAGGTCTGATGGCAATCTTCGATATTCTGGAGCTGCTTGTGTATACACTTTAAAGAATCTACCAAAACGAATAAACCCTTGTTCGTAAGTACTACCAATTAAAATATTTAAATTTTCCATGGCTTTACCAATTGTCACACCTTTTTGCATGGCAATTTTATTGTTGATTTTTAACTCATATTGAGGATAATTTGCCGAAAAGAAGGTAAATAAACCTGTAAGTTCTTTACGTTTTGACATCGCCTCCATAAAATTATTATTAATTTTTTCAAATTCATGATAATCCGTTGAGTTTGTTTTATCTAATAAACGCAATGCAAATCCTCCAGAAGAACCAAAACCAGGGACAGCAGGTGGTTCAAAATATTCAATAATTGCACCAAGGTTTTTTGTTTTTTCTTCTAACTCTTCCATTATTTCATGAACAGAATGTTCTCTTTCTGACCATGTTTTTAGGTTGATTAAACACGTACCCGCATTAGATCCTCGACCTTCTGTCATAATTTCGTAACCCGCTAAAGAAGAAACGGATTCTACACCTGCTGTTTTTTCACAAATTTCTTGAAGTTTTTTAGCAACATCATTTGTACGCTCTAAAGTAGCACCAGGTGGAGTTTGAATAATAGCGTAAATCATTCCTTGGTCTTCGTTTGGAATAAAACCAGCAGGTAACACTTTATTTGTAAAGTAAATTCCCGCACAGAATGCTATCAATATTCCGAATGTTACAATACGTCTCGCAACAATTTTATTTAAGATCGCTACATACGTTCCTGTTAATCTTTCAAAACCTTTATTAAACCAATTGATAAATTTATCTACTGGTGATTTTTTAATTTTTCCGTGATTATTTTTAAGCAACATTGCGCAAAGTACAGGTGTTAATGTTAAAGCTACGATTGCAGAAATAACAATTGCACCTGCCATTGTAATAGAAAACTGACGATAAAAAACCCCAATAGGACCTGTCATAAACGAAATAGGAATAAACACCGAAACCATCACTAATGTTATTGCTATAATTGCGCCTCCAATTTCGCCCAATACTTCTGTTGAAGCTTTATAAGGCGATAAATTTTTTTCTTCCATTTTAACATGGACGGCCTCCACAACAACAATTGCATTATCTACCACAATACCAATAGCAAGTACCAATGCAAAAAGGGTAATTAAGTTGATGGATAAACCAAATAACTGCATTACAAAAAAGGCACCTATTAAGGAAACAGGAACCGCAATAATGGGAATTAAAGTTGAACGCCAATCTCCTAAAAACAAGAATACTACAATCGCAACCAGAATAAATGCATCTCTAAGTGTGTGTAATACTTGCTCAATAGAAGCATCTAAAAAGTTAGAAACATCATAACTTATTTGAAAATCTACGTTTGGAGGTAAATCAACTTCTAGTTCTTTTAATTTTTCTTTTACAGCTTTTATTACATCGCTACCATTACTTCCAAAAGTTTGTTTTAGTACAATAGAAGCAGAAGGTTTACCATCTAGATTAGAGTAAATATCATAAAATTCACTCCCTAATTGTACATCAGCAATATCAGATAACTTAATGATTTCGCCTTCTTTATTAGCACGAATAATTATCTCTTTATATTGTTCTGGCTCATTATAGCGATCTTGATACGTTAATACATATTCTAAAGATTGCGATTTTATACCAGAACTACTGCCTAAACGTCCTGGTCTTGCCAAAACACTTTGGTCTAACATGGATTCTAAAACTTCTTCTGCAGATATGTTATAAGCACGCATGCGGTCTGGTTTTAACCACACTCTCATTGCGTATTTTCTACTTCCTAATATTTGAGCATTTGCAATTCCGTTAATACGCTGAATTTCTGGAATAACTTTAGTGTAAGCGTAATTGTACAAAAACTTTTCGTCATTGTTTTTATCAGAACTAGAAAGGTTTACATACATTAACATACTTGGCTGAACCGGCGTAATAATAACACCTTCACGCTGCACCAATTCTGGTAATAATGGCATTACTTGGTCTACACGCGTTTTAACTCGAACTACCGCTTGATCTGGATCTGTACCCGGCTCAAAAATAATTCGAATCGTTGCTTCACCAGCACTTGTAGCATCCGAAGCAATGTAACGCATTCCTTGTACGCCATTAATAGCAGTTTCTATAGGTATTAAAGTAGAATTTACTAAAACTTCTGCACTAGAACCCGGATATGCAATAAATATGTTTACCGTGGTTGGTGCTATTTCAGGAAACTGAGAAATAGGTAATTGTTTGATAGCAAGTGTACCAATAAAAATAATGATGACCGATATGACGATTGCCAATACGGGTCTTTTTATAAATTTTTTAAACATGTCTTTTTAGATTATTTATGAAAATTATTCAGCATATAAGTCTAATGAAGACATCACTTTGTTGGCATCCAAAAACTTGGTATTTATTTTTTGATTGTTTTTTACCATTCGAATACCTTCTAGTAAAATGGTTTCTTTTTCATTCAATCCTTTTGATATTACATACAAGTTTGGAAGTTCTGCACCAATTTTTATTTCTCTTTGTTTTACTATATTGTTTTTAGTAATTACAAACACATAGGTTTTATCTAAAATTTCAAAAGTTGCTTTTTGCGGAATTATAACTACTTTTTTAAAAGGAACCGTCATTAAAATACTTCCGGTTTCTCCATGTCTTAAAATAGCATCAGGATTTTGGAAAGTTGCTCTAAAAGCAATATTTCCTGTTTCGCTATTAAACTCTCCTTCAATGGTTTCAACAATTCCTTTTTGGTTAAAAACTTTGTTGTTCGCCATTAAAAGAGCTACTTCTTTTTTAGAGTTTTTGTCTGAACTCATGATGTAATCAAGATATTCTGCCTCTGGAACATTAAAATATACCCACATTTTACTATTGTCAGATAGTTTGGTTAGTAACTCACCTTCTTCTAAAAAACTACCTTCTCTAGCTTCAAGATGGTCCATAATACCATCAAAAGGAGCTTTAATTTTTGTAAAGCTTAAATGAGTTTCTGCAAGCATAACTTCTGCATTTGCTTTGTCTAATTTTGCTTTTGCGAGGGCTAGTTCATTAGGCGAAACTACATTTCCATCAGCTAAAAGTTTTGTGTTTTTTAGTTCTATGGATGCAGCATTTGCTTCTGCTTTTGCTTTTTGTAATTCAGCTTGATAAATATTTGGCATAATTTGAAACATCGCTTGACCCATTTTAACACGCTGACCTTCGTCTACAGATATTTGTTTTAAATAGCCTTTTTCTAAAGCTCTGATTTCTATGTGTCTAAAAGAATGAATTTGACTCACATAATCTTTTGTAATAGCAGTGTCTTTTTTTATAGGATTTGTAACGAGAAAAGCTGGAAGCTCTTTTGTTTCTTCTTTTTTAGTTTGACAACTTGTGTAAAATAATACCACAAGCGCACCAATTAAAATTTTTTTCATGGAAATGTTATTCTTAAATTTGTTTAGTATAAACAGGTAAACAAGCAGTTTACCCTTAAAAATTAATTATTTTTTAAAAGTATCTTGAGAAATATTAAACAACTTAAGGAAGTTGTTTTTAACCCATTATCAAATTTTGTAAACCTGAAACCGCTTATAAAGGCGAATAAATGAAGATGTTGTTATGAAGTTTTGAAAAAGTACTTCTTCTTTAATACTAAGTAAGTTGTTTTCTATTAAGTTTTTATAAAAAAAGGAAGTGTTGTTTTTTACAAAAAAATACTTGCTTTTATTACGTAAAAGGTTTTCTTCAACTTCCTCAACTTCTTCAATCTTAATTTCTTGAAGAAATAAAAGGGAACTATTTGATTCTAGTGTAGATTTTATAGTAGCAGTTTTTAAATGCTGCATGTTATTACTAAACTTAACAAGGTAAGAATGCTTAGATGCATTCTTTAAATGGTTCTTAGAATTTGCATTTAAATTTGTAATGCAAGTAAGTAGAAGTGATAAAAGTAGAATTAAAAATAAATGTAATTTTTTATTCAATCTTAGAGTATTTGAGCGCAAAATTATACTAAAGAATGAATTTTACAAAATATATTAAACACTAAGTATTGCGACTTTTAAATTTTTATGAAAAACGTTGATTTAGTATTTTCTAAATATTAAATTCGTAAAATTTTAGAAGTTTTTAATTAAAAATAAATATTTTTATCATAAAAAGTGTTAATTTATTAAAAATATTTTATTTACCTTTCTAATGGATTTTAAATTTTCGAGGAAATTTATCTTTCTTTTTGCATAGTTTTATCAAAAAGCGCAAGGACAAAAGCAGTATTTTGAAATTTTATTATATCTTAATGATGAGGTTGTTTACTGTTTTGGGTTCGAAAGTCAAGAGTCTATCATTAAATGATAGATTTTAACTAATTGGTTTTAACAAATACCATACAATGTTGCCAGGGTAAATTTTTACTATTTTGCTCAAGTTTAAAACCAGCAGCCCTCAATTCTTTAACAGCTTGTTTTTCGCTCATTTTATGAATTCTTTTTATCGGTACAGAAACGTCTTCACTTCGATATTCAATCAAATATATTTTTCCGTTTTCTTTTAAAGCTTTTTTGATAGACATTGTAATTTCTTTCGGAAAATTAAATTCGTGATATACATCCACCATTAAAATTTTATCAAACGTATTTTCTGGCAGATTTACATTTTTTTCATCACCCTGTATAAGTTCTATATTTTTGTACTTTTCATATTGTTCGTTAAATAAAATGGCTTGTAGCATTTCTGGCTGAATATCAACAGCATACACAGCTCCTTTAAGAACAATTTGTGCCATTTTAAAAACATGATAACCAGAGCCAGCGCCAATATCAGCAATGATATCCGTTGATTGGATGGTCATGTTTTCTATGAGTTTCGAAGTGTTTTCTTCTTTTTCTCTAGTAGAACGTTCTAACCAATTAATGCCTTCATAACCCATAACATAGGCAATTTCACGACCCAAATACCATTTTCCAATTCCGTTTTCGTCTCCTTTTTTAAAGGTATATATTTTTTCGGATGACTGAGGTACTTGTGCGTTACATGAAACTAAAGGAATAACTACGAGCAGTAAAAGTTTAAAAAGATTAGATTTTATCATTGTATAAAATAACTTTAAAAGGTTTTTTAGATTTCGAAATTTTAATTTTTATTTGATTCAGCTCTTTTTTTTTAAAGTTTAATAACTTTAATTATAATTCCAATAATCTTTTAGCGGCATTAAAAGGAGTCGTTTTTCCACTTTTTAAATCTTTAACTTCTTGTACTAAAGCACTTTTAACTTTTGGATCTTTATAAAATCGATCTTTTAATTGTTGATTGATTGTTGAAAGTAGCCAATACTCATTTTGCTCATTTCTTTTGATGTCGAAATACTTGTTTTTTTTCGTCAAAGTTATAAAATTAGCAATCATTTTATCAATTTCTAAAATACCTAAATTATGTAACGCACTTGCAGTCAATACTTTTGGCTGCCATTTACTTTCTTTTATTGGGTATAAATGCAAAGCTCTATTAAATTCAACTTTGGCAATTTTTGCATTTTTTTCGTTATCACCATCCGCTTTGTTAATTACAATTGCATCTGCCATTTCTATAATTCCGCGTTTAATTCCTTGTAATTCATCACCTGCTCCCGCTAATTTTAGCAACAAAAAGAAATCAACCATAGAATGTACTACGGTTTCCGATTGTCCAACACCAACAGTTTCAATAATTATCGTGTCAAAACCAGCAGCTTCGCAAAGAATAATACTTTCGCGTGTTTTTTGTGCAACGCCGCCTAAAGAAGTTCTAGCAGGCGAGGGTCTAATAAATGCATTTTTATCGGTCACTAATTCTTCCATTCTCGTTTTATCACCCAGAATAGAACCCTTATTTACAGAGCTACTTGGGTCTACAGCTAAGACAGCTACTTTTTTGCCTTGCGCAGTTAAGTGTTTACCAAAAGATTCAATAAAAGTACTTTTTCCAACACCAGGAACGCCTGTAATTCCTATTCTTACAGAATTATTTGCATGTGGCAAACATAGATTTAAAATTTCATTTGCTTTTTGTTGATGGTTTGCATTTGTGCTTTCTACCAAAGTAATTGCTCTACTTAAAAACATGATGTTCCCTGCTAAAATATTGGACACAAAATCGTCAACAGAATTCTGTTTTGCTCTGCTGATTTTTATTTTTTCTGCACTCGATTTACTCGTCGTTTCTGGTTGAGAAACACCCTCATTTTCGTGTATAGCAGATTGTTTTTTATTCATTACAAAAGTTGAAATGTAAATTTAGAAATAAATAATGAGAATTTTTAGTTTATCATTCTAATTGATTTTGATAAACTCAATTAAAAAAATTGATTAATTAATCGAAAAATCACTAAATATGGTGTTTGTGATTCTTTGTAAAACTTTCTTGTATGTTTTTAGTAACTCATTTAAACAAAAAGAATTTGAATTTGAGTATCATAAAATCAAGTACTTACAGCAGCTTCATTTTTCACCAAATTTCTGATAAATTCCATTTCGATATTCTTTTTAAAGTTCCTATCTTTATACGCTGTAAATAGTAACTTTTTTAATGGAACTCTACAAAGAAAATCAACTTAAAGTATACAACTCTTTATCGAAAAGAAAAGAGGATTTCAAAACCTTAACAGACGGATATGTAGGCATGTACGTTTGTGGACCAACCGTATACAGCAATGCGCATTTGGGTAATGTAAGAACTTTTATGTTCTTTGATGTGGTGTATAGGTATTTGTTACATTTGGGTTATAAAGTACGTTATGTGCGTAATATTACAGATGCAGGTCACTTAGAAAACGATGCGGATGAAGGTGAAGACAGAATTTCTAAAAAAGCACGTATAGAGCAAATAGAACCAATGGAAGTTGTTCAACGTTACACGGTTGACTTTCATGATGTGTTAAAAAATTACAATTTTTTACCGCCAAGTATAGAGCCAACAGCAACTGGTCATATTGTAGAACAAATTGAAATGATTAAAGAAATCATTGATAAAGGGTTTGCATATGTGGTAAATGGTTCTGTATATTTTGATGTTTTGGAATATAATAAAAATAGTCATTACGGAATTTTATCAGGCAGAAAAGTAGAGGATTTAATACATAACACGCGTTCTTTGGACGGGCAATCGGATAAGAAAAATCCGCAAGATTTTGCCCTTTGGAAAAAAGCGGATGAAAGACATATTATGCGTTGGCCTTCGCCTTGGAGTGATGGTTTTCCTGGTTGGCATTTAGAGTGTTCTGTAATGAGCACCAAGTATTTAGGAGAACAATTTGATATTCATGGAGGCGGAATGGATTTAAAATTCCCACACCACGAATGTGAAATTGCACAATCTCAAACTTGCAGTGGCAAAACGCCCGTAAGTTATTGGATGCACACAAATATGCTGTTATTAAATAGTCAGAAAATGGCAAAATCCACAGGAAATTTTATTTTACCAAATGAAATCTTGTCTGGAAAAAATGATATTTTACCAAAAGCATTTTCAGCTAGTGTAGTTCGTTTTTTTAATATGCAAGCCAATTATAGAAGCATTTTAGATTTTTCTGGTGAAGCGTTAGAAGCATCAGAAAAAGGACATTCTAAATTAATGGAGGCAGTTAGTTTTGTTATTAAAATAGAAGCAAGTAAAACGTCCACTTTTGATGTTCAAAAATGGAAAAAAGCTTGTTATATTGCAATGAATGACGATTTTAATACTCCCATTCTAATTGCACATTTATTTGAAGTGGTAAAGGTTATCAATCAAATAAAAGAACAAAAAGCGAGTTTAAACGCAGATGATTTATTAGTGTTAAAAAATACTATAAATGCCTTTGTTTTTGATGTTTTAGGTTTGACGAATGAAAACTCTCAAAACAATTCAGAAAAAATAAATGGAGTAGTAGAGTTGCTAATCAAATTAAGAAAAGAAGCAAGAGAAAATAAAGATTGGGCGTTGTCTGATCAAATTAGAGACGAATTAATTGAATTAGGAATTCAATTAAAAGACGGGAAAGAAGGCACAACATTTTCAATAAATTAAGAGTTAATTAAGATTTCTGAAAGATGAATAAAAAGTCCATAAATTCGAGTGATTTAAATTTTTCATCGAAATTTTATCGAGAACTCTTTTTAGAATTTTTAAATTTTTAACCTTTGAATAAAATACTTTCATATCCATTTATTTTGCTGGTACGTTTTTATCAAACAGCAATATCGCCCTACATGCCGTCAACTTGTAGATACAATCCTACATGTTCACATTACACAATTGAGGCGTTGCAAAAGCACGGTTTGTTTTCTGGAGGATGGTTGGCTTTGAAAAGAATAGGTAGTTGTAATCCTTGGGGAGGAAGCGGTTATGATGCTGTGCCTGAGAAAAAAGAGTAAAGAAGTTAGAAAATAGACGTACAATTTATTAAAAAATACGTAAGATTTTAACTTTAAATTATAAATTTTGAATAAAATAATATGAATTTTTTAGCAATAGAATGGAATCCATCATTAGGAATTGATTTAGGATTTTTTGTAATACGTTGGTACAGTTTAATGTTTGTTGCAGCATTTTTATTAGGTTTACACCTAATGAAAAAGGTCTATATTAATGATAAAATTCCAGAAGAAAAGCTAGATACTTTATTTATGTACACCTTCATATCAATGTTAATTGGTATGCGTTTGGGCGATGTTTTCTTTTATAGCTGGGATTATTATCAAAACCATTTATTAGAAATAATTATTCCGTTTAAACAAGTTAACGGAACTTGGAAATTTACTGGTTTTACTGGTTTTGCAAGTCATGGAGCAGCAATCTCTATTATTATAACCATGTATTTTTATGCTAAAAAACATTTAAACAAGCCTTGGTTGTTTATTTTGGATAGATTGGCAATTATGGTTGCTTTAGCAGGATTTTTTATAAGAATGGGTAATTTTTTCAATTCAGAAATTTACGGGAAAGAAACAGGCTCTAATTTTGGAGTTATTTTTAAAGCAAATGGTGAAGATTTTGCAAGACATCCAACACAATTATATGAGGCATTTAGTTATTTAGGGCTGTTTTTTGTTTTGTGGTTTTTGTACTGGAAAACAAATAAAAAACAACAATTAGGTTTCCTATTTGGTTTGTTTATGGTTGTTTTATGGTCTCTACGTTTTATCATAGAATTTTTAAAAGTTGAACAAGCAGAAGGTAGAGAAGATGGTTTTTTTAATCTATTAAATACAGGTCAAGTATTAAGTATTCCTTTAATTTTAATTGGCCTATGGTTAATGTTTAAAAAAACAAAAAAAGTAGTATAATTTTGATAGAAAACTTAAAAAAACGTTGGAATATTAATAACAATTGGTCTATTATTGCCATAATATTGGTCTTTTCAATTAATGGCTCTTTTGCCACTTTGATAGCAAAACCACTTGCAGTTTTCTTCGGATTATCGCCTGACACAATTTCACCTTTTATTTTTTGGCCATTAAGAATATTACTAATATTTCCTATTTACCAATTGACATTGCCAGTTGTGGGTTGGTTTTTTGGTCAGTTTAAGTTCTTTTGGGCTTTCGAAAAAAAGTTTTTAACAAGATTAGGTTTGGGTTTTTTGTTTAAAGAATCAACTAAACATCAATAATAGTTTCTTTTTTTTTATCATTTTTACTGATGAGATACCTGTAAATTCACGTAATTGTAAAGCTAGGAATTACATCTAAAAAAGGAATTATTTCCTCTTAAAAATTTATAATACTAGCAATTTTACCTTTGTTGCTTCTATACATTTAGTCATTAAATAGCCTGTAATTGGTGCCCAAATTATATCAAAAAGAATTATTGTAAAAAATCCTATTATATCTCATAAAATACTTAAAATTGATTTTTTGTTTTTTTTTCTATCATTTTAATTACAAACAATAAATCAAAATTCATAACAAAAAATATTATTTTGTTTCAGAAAATTATAAGTTTGTTAAAAGTAACTATTCAGAATGAATTTTAAAGACTTCACCCAGAAAATTGAAGAACTAAAAAGTAAGGAATTAGGAGGTTTAGAGGCTCAATTTAAAATGGCACCTAAACTACGTTTACAATACAATCAAGACAAAATAGCGGCTAATAAACCCAAAAAAGCTGCAGTTTTAGTATTGTTTTATCCAAATAAAGAAAATGAAACTTGTTTTTTATTAACGCAAAGAGCAATTTATAAAGGTACACATTCTGCTCAAATTAGTTTCCCTGGTGGAAAAATAGATAAATCTGATAAAAATTTACAACAAACTGCTTTAAGAGAAACTCATGAAGAAGTTGGGGTTTTACCTTCAACTGTAAAAATTATTAGAGAGTTAACAGATGTATACATTCCGCCTAGTAATTTTTTAGCAACTCCTTTTTTAGGTTTTGTAGACGAGCGCCCTAATTTTGTTCTAAATCATGAGGTTGCCCTAGAAATTGAAGTATTAGTAAGCGATTTATTAGATGATAAAACAATTACTACAGTTACTTTAGATACTTCATATATGAAAAAAATAGCAGTTCCTTGTTTTAGAATTAACAATCATATAGTATGGGGAGCAACAGGAATGATGCTTTCTGAAATTAAAGAACTCTTAAAAGAGTAAGTTATTAAATTGTTTTTGTAATTTTGTGAGGTTAACCAAGAAAAAAAAGTATAAATGCCCCTATTTAAAAGGAATCCTTTTGGACATTATTTATTTATAAAAAAGTGGATAATTCGCTTTTTTGGCGTTATTTCTCATAGTAGATATCGTAAATTTAATAGTCTTCAAATAGAAGGTTCGCAAATATTAAGAGACTTACCAGATAGTGGAGTTTTATTTATTTCAAATCATCAAACTTATTTTGCAGACGTAGCAGCAATGTTTCACGTTTTTAATGCATCTTTAAAAGGTAGAGATGATTCTATTAAAAATATTGGGTATATATGGCAACCTAAATTAAACTTTTATTTTGTTGCTGCTGGCGAAACGATGAGAGCAGGCTTACTACCAAAAATATTTGCGTATGCTGGTTCTATTTCTATAGATAGAACCTGGAGAAGTGAAGGTAAAGATGTAAATAGACAAGTAAAAAATTCTGATATTTCTAATATTGGTAAAGCCATAGATGATGGTTGGGTTGTTACCTTTCCGCAAGGAACCACAACACCTTTCAAACCAATTAGAAGGGGAACGGCACACATCATTAAAACTTTTAAACCAATTGTTGTACCAATCGTAATAGACGGTTTTAGACGTTCTTTTGATAAAAAAGGGTTGCGTATTAAACGAAAGAATGTGCTACAATCTATGGTTATTAAAGAATCCTTAGAGATTGATTATGAAAATGACGATGTTGCAGATATTATTACTAAAATTGAGTTTGCTATAGAACAACATCCCTCATTTTTAAAAGTATTATCTGTAAAACAATTAGAAGAACTAAAAAAAGAAGAAGAAGAATTAAACGAACAACGTAAATTCTGGAGATCTTAATTTTTTGGCATTCTACCGTATAAAGCAAGTGAGTTAAAATCACATAATTAAAAAAAGCATCCATTTTTATAAAAATGGATGCTTTTTTGGTTTAGCCAATGTTTGGTATATGAAAAGTAGCAGGCTAGAATAAAGTTACTTTTCAGTTTGTAATCAAAGATAGCAGAAAAAAACAAATTTTTTTGGTTTACTCCTAACTGCTTTTTTTAACTCAGTTCTTGGTTATGCAAGCTTATTTTTTTATAATATAATAAAGTAGAAATAATAAAAAGGGACTTAATAAAACTAACATTATTAGTATTCTTTTCATTAATGATACTTCATCTTTCCATTCTAATATCCACACGTTTTTAAAATATTTCTTTAACATTATTATTGATTTTTATAGTTATTATATGAAACTTTTGCCGCTATTAATCCTGCGCAAACGACACCAGTTATTCCTATGGTTATGACTCACTACTGCATAAACACCCAAAATTCGAGAGGTGCTTAAAAAACTCCACTTTGAGCAGCTTCTTTTTACAATGTTAGGTTTATTTTTTTCTACATCTTCTGCTGTAAAATTACCCTTTACAGTTTCGAATGCTATAATGATAGCTTCTATCGTAATCAATTTGTAATTGTTCCATTGATTAAAACTAACAACATTTTCTTTATAAATCTCCAAGTCATTATTAACATAAGTTTATAAAGCTTCATTTATTGGTGTATCCTCAATTCCTATATAATTATCGTTTGGGGTTCTATTGAAGTTTTTTTGGATTATTTTTAGCATTATTAACAAATTCAATCCCTACTTGTTTTAATTGTGCTATGGTTTGTGCACTAACGCCTTTTTTAATCGTCTTTGAATCATATTGATTACACGACACCAATAATGAAAGTGATGCCAATAATATTATTAAATATGTTTTTTTTAAAATTTTACAATATTGATTCTTTTGATGTTTTGTAAGAAAGTTTTTATTCTTTATACTTTCTTAAGTTATACTTATTCTCTTTAATTTCTGATATTTAAATCGCGTTACTCTTTGTTTTAGTTAATTTTTAAATTTCAATTACTACACTTTTTCGGATGGTCAGCTCTTTTTTTAACCGTTATGTTTTGTTTAATGTGGTAAAATTATTTAATGTTTATTCAACGTTTCAATATTTTACATTCTAAGCTAGCTAATTTAGGTCTTTACAATTAAAAAGTCAACTTAGTTATCACGCAGTTTATTTTAAAAATTGAATGATTATTTCCTGAGAGGATAATCCGTTTTTTGTTATTTATGTAGCGAAAGCGTTTTAAAAAGAAGCTAGCTAAACCAACTTGAATTTTATCCAACAAGTAATGAATTCATATTTTGCAACTCACAAATTAAACTTAAAAACTAATGTTATTGGTAATTGTATACTCAAAATAAGTCACCTATTATTCATGTTCATAATCATGTATAAATTTAATTTTAGGACTGCTAGCCATCAAATTAGGATTTGTGCCTTCAATTCCTTCGGGAATTGGCTGGTTGCGTTCTTTGTAATAAGATATCCAACTTTGCATTGGGTTTCCTTTGTTGTCGTTAAATGTCATGGGATGCGTAAGAAAAGGAATAGCATTTGCAGATAAATCTTGTGAAGAAAACATTTTATAAATTAATTCTGAACAATAATACGATTTGTCATCCCATAAAAAAATATCATCATAAGGTGTATGTATTCTTTCGATGGCATACGCTAGCGCTCTAGAAATATAAGGTTGGTAAGAACTATCTAGTCTTGCAACGGTAGTTTGAGATTTGTTGAATTTATTTTTATTCCTGTTTAGAAACTCATGTAAAGGAGTTTGGCAAATTCCTTTTTTAGGAATCGCCTCAATTATAAACCATTTTTCATCTCTTAACATTGCCATTCCAACATGAGAATAATTTTTAGCTATTGAAGTTGCTGTTACATTTTTAATTGCGGTATCAATTTCGCCAGTTCCTGTATTTTGAAAAAGTAAATCTCCTTGTTTTATTTCAAATTTTTTGTTTTTTTTATTGCTACTACAACTGAATAATGCAAAGGAGCATATAAGTAGGATAAAAGATTGCTTACGTAATTTATTCATGGTTGTTTTCTAGTTAATTTTTAGCTGATGCCAAAACTATTTTTTTTATAAAAAATTAAAATTAATGCTTAATTCTGAGTTATGTTCTTAGTAAATGGTATTTCTTTTGTTTTTTCTTTTGGTTTGTAAGTCAAATTAGAAGTCGTTTATAATTAAGAAATTAATTGTGATATTACTTGGTTTTCAAACAAAAAAAAACCTCACAAAAGTGAGGTTTTCTTATAAATCTAAGTTTTTAATAAATGAATTAATCTTTTACTTTTTCTTTAAACTGATCAAATTTATCAGACTCTTTTTTTGGCCAGCTGTTATTAGATGTATCAACATCCGCAGTTTCTAAATCTGGATCTATGGTGATGTTTGTAATTTCTTGTGTAGCTGCAAAAACTCTTTTTACAGAAGTATCGTCTCTCATCCATATTTGAGCAGGAAACGTTTCTCTTACTTTAGAGCCATCTGCATAGGTTAACTCAACAATAATTGGCATTACCAAGCCTCCTGGCTTCTCGAACTCTACAGAATAAATAAAAGAAGGTACTTCTTTACCGTCTGCATAGCTATCCATCGCTTTAGCATTTGCTTCTTCTTTGTTATCAGTAATGTAGACCAAGTCTCCCATACCTTCAAAATATTGCTTGTATTGTTCTTTTAATTTTGCAACTCTTTCATTTGGCTTGTCCGTTAAATATAATGGCTTTACCTCTTTAATACCAATGTCTGTTACATCAGTGGTATAAAACCATCCTCTAAAAAACCAATCTAAATCCATACTAGATGCATCTTCCATCGTTCTAAAGAAATCTTCTGGAGTTGGGTGTTTAAACATCCATCTTTTTGCATACGTTCTAAAAGCATGGTCAAATAATTCTGGACCCATAATTGTTTGACGCAACATATACAAACCAGCTGCTGGCTTAGAATATGCATTAGGACCAAATTGTTTTACGTAATCTCCTTGAGACATAATAGGAGAGATGTTACTTTGGTCTCCGCCCATATATCTTGTAATTTCGTTTGTAGGATTTGTTGCAAATAATTCTGGATCGTAGGTTAATTCAGCTAAAATTTCTACAAAAGAATTTAAACCTTCATCCATCCAAGTCCATTGTCTTTCGTCAGAATTTACAATCATTGGAAAAAAGTTGTGACCAACTTCATGAATAATTACACCTAACATTCCTTTTTTAGTTCTATCAGAATAAGTTCCATCTGCGTCTGGACGACCAAAGTTGAAACAAATCATTGGGTACTCCATTCCTTGTCTTTCTGAGTGTACAGAAATAGCTTTTGGATACGGATAATCGAACGTTAATTTAGAATATTCGATTAATGTATGTGCAACTGCTCTTGTAGAATGTTCGTCCCATAAAGGGTTTCCTTCTTTTGGGTACAAAGAAACAGCCATTACCGTTTTACCGTTTACACTGGTAGCCATTGCATCCCAAATATATTTTCTAGATGTTGCAAAAGCAAAATCTCTGACTTGCTCTGCTTTAAATTTCCAAGTTTTAGAAGTTGTAGCTCGCCCTTTTTCTGCAATTTCTGCTTCTTTTTGAGTAACGATTAATACAGGGTCTTTAAAAGATTTTCTAGCATTAGCCCAACGATTTTGTTGTTCTTTAGTTAATACATTTTTTTCATTTTGTAAAACTCCAGTAGCATCTACAATATGATCTGCAGGTACGGTTAAGTTTACTTCATAATCTCCAAATTCTAAAGCAAATTCACTTCTGCCCCAGAATTGCATATTTTGCCATCCTTGTACGTTATCATATACACACAATCTTGGAAAAAATTGTGCTATTGTATAATTGTTGTTTCCGTCAGGAAACGTTTCTAAACCAGAACGACCACCATCTTTATTAATGTCATTTATTTTATAATTCCATTTAATACTAAATTTAAACGTTTCACCTGGCGCTAATGCTTTTGGTAAATTAATACGCATCATCGTACTATTGATAGTATGCGATAACGGTTTACCATCACTTTCTACTTTTTCAATTTTAAAACCAAAACCCTTACTTTCTTTCATAAAAGAAGTTTTAAAACTATCTGGCGTTAAAAAAGGAGCAGCAGCATTTGAAGATGCTAACGGAGTTTTAGAATCGTCTGCTCTCATGTTTTGGTCTAACTGTAACCATAAATAGTCTAAATTATCTTTAGAGTTATTGTGGTAGGTAATGTTTTCGTCACCATAAATTTTATTGGTACTTTCTTCTAAGCGAATATTCATCATATAATCAACTTTCTGCTGTGTGTACTGATGACCAGGAGCGCCAGAAGCTGTGTGTTGATCGTTAGGAGTTGCCAAAACATCTTTCATTTGTTTGAATTTGTTTTGATCTGTGTGTCCTTGTTGCGTTTTCTTTGCTTCTTCTTTTTCTTGCGCAAAACTAGCTGCAACAGCAAAGAATAAAGAAAATACTAATAAAAAGATTTTTTTCATTTGATTTGATTTGAATTTTATTTGTGGCCTAAATTAGCAATATCTCAGTAGAAAAGTTAAAGAATGTTAAAATTTTAACAAACCTTTATCATAAAAAAAGGCAACCTGAATTTAGATTGCCTTTTTTGAATTCTTATTTAAAATTTAACCTTTAATTTTGTTTTTAAATTTGTCAAACTTATCTACTTTTTCTTGTGGCCAGTTATTGTTAGATGTGTCAACATCAGCAGTTTCTAAATCTGGATCTATTGCAATATTTTCTATTTCTTTTGACGAAGAAAATACTTTGGTAACTTCATTGTCATTTAATCTCCAAATTTGTGCAGGATATGTTTTTCTCTCTTTTGTACCATCTTTATAGGTAAACTCAACAATAATTGGCATTACTAAACCACCTGGTTTGTTGTATGTAATTTCGTAATGGTATTTTTTATGTTTTTGAGAAAAGCCTAATCCTTCTGATGCATCTTCAGTAAAAACAACTTCGTCATCACCTTCTGTAGTGTAGTATTTTTTAACATCTTTTAAACCGATATCTGTAACATCCGTAGTGTAAAACCATCCTCTCCAAAACCAATCTAAATCTACACCCGAAGCATCTTCCATAGTTCTAAAGAAATCTTCGGGAGATGGGTGTTTAAACATCCATCTTTGAGAATATGTTCTAAAAGCATGGTCAAATAATTCTTGCCCCATTATCGTTTCTCTTAAAATCCATAATGCTGTTGCAGGTTTACCGTATGCATTGTTACCAAAACTATACACATTGTCTCCTTTAGACATTATGGGTGCAATTTTAGATTGATCTCCATTCATATAATCGACAATGTTTTTTGGTAAGCCTCTGCTTAAAGGATATCCTTTTTCATAATCCATCATCGCTAACATTTGTACATAAGAGTTTAAACCTTCGTCCATCCAAGTCCATTGTCTTTCATCAGAATTTACAATCATTGGGAAAAAATTATGACCAACTTCATGAATAGTTACGCCAATCATTCTATATTTTGTTCTATCGGTATAGGTTCCATCTGCTTCTGGTCTTCCAGGATTAAAACAAATCTGTGGATATTCCATACCCATTTGTCCGTCTACAGAAATCGCTTTATGATATGGATAATCAAATGTATATTTAGAATATGTTTTTAAAGTTTGTGCAACTGCTCTTGTAGAATGATCGCCATATAAAGGGTTTGCTTCTTTAGAATATAAAGAATAGGCCATAACTGTTTTACCATTTATGTTAACAGCCATTGCATCCCAAATAAATTTTCTTGAAGTGGCAAATGCATAATCTCTTACATTTTCCGCGAAAAATTCCCAGGTTTTTGTTTTTTTAGAATGCCCTTTTTCAATTTTTTCTGCTTCTTCTTGGGTTCTAATAATTACAGGATTGTCAAATGTTTTTTTAGCAGTTGCTAATCTTTCTTGTTCTTTTTTTGATAAAACGGTACTTTCATTTTTTAAAACTCCTGTTGCGCCTAACATATGATCATCCGGGATTGTAATACTTACCGTATAATCTCCAAATTCTAGCGCGAATTCACTTCTTCCCCAAAATTGTTCGTTTTGCCAACCTTCCACATTATCATACACACACAATCTTGGAAAAAATTGTGCAATTACGTAGTTATTGTTTCCATCATCAAAATGTTCAAATCCAGATCTTCCACCATCTGTTCTATGATTATTGATGTTATACCACCATTTAATATTAAATTTAAAAGTTGCGCCAGACGCTAGAGGTTTTGGTAAATTAATACGCATCATTGTTTGGTTAATGGTGTATGACAAATTACTATTATCAGTATTTGTTACACTCATAATTTTAAAACCACCATCAAAAGCTTCTTTAGAAAAAGTTTTATTAAACCCTGCTTTACTTAGTTTTTCAGGAATATTATCTGTTTCAATATCGGGTGTTTTAGAGTCTGCAGCTCTCATGTTTTGATCTAATTGCAACCATAAATACGCCAATTCATCTGTAGAGTTATTATGATAGGTAATGGTCTCTGCACCTGTAATTTTTTGTTTTTCGTCATCTAAAACAATATCCATTACATAATCTACTTTTTGTTGTGTGTAGTTTTTTCCTGGAGCACCAGATGCAGTTCTTTGATCTGTAGGTGTTGCAAATTCGTCCTTTAACTGTTTAAATTTATTTTGATTCGTGTGTCCCTGTTGTACTTCTTTTTTTTGAGCAAAAGAGTTTGCTACAAAAGCAAGAGATATAAGTAGGATTCCAAGTTTTTTCATAAGTGTTTGATTTTAATATTAGTGTGTAAATTTTGCTGAATTCTCTTCTTTGGTTAATAACATACTTTTATGTTTTTCGCCAAGTTTACATTTTGTTAAATTTTGCTGCTGTGGAAAATGTTCAATCAAGATGTTATTCTCAACTTCGATGGTTTTAAATTGATTTATTTCTGCAATTTCTAAATAAAAATAGACTAAATCGCCATCATATTCCTTTCCTATAAAAGTAAATTCTTTTGCAATTCCGTCAATTTTAAAATGTAATTTTTCTTTTAAATACCTTTTAAAATAAACGGTATTATCTTTTAATTCTTTCTTAGTTGTTAGTTTTAAGTCTATATTGTAGTCTTTATTTAAAGCACTTTCTATATCATCCATAAAAACGTTGATAATAATTTGAACAGATTTTGTTTCTGACTTGTATTTAATTTGAGTTAAGCTCAAATAATATTTGTGTGCAGAAAAAGATAAAAGTGGAATTATAAATAATAATAGGAATATGTATTTTGTTTTCATAAAATCATAAAAATCAATTATTAAGCCAAATTAATCATTTTTTAGTTTATTGAACTCAATTGCTTTTTTTTTCATGAAATTTATGAATTCAAATTTATTTTTAGAATGTTCAATTATAAAAGTAGAATCGCTTCTGCAGAAATATAAAAACCGATATTCATCTTCTCTAACAATCTTAAAATCAGCGAACAGGTTGAATTTAAATTCACTGTACAGTTTTTCTACAGCAGCGTCTTCTTCAATAATTTTTTTTTGTTGCTTTAACTGTTTTAATCTACCAGTTATTTGGTTTAAAATCAAATCTAGTGAAATAAGACCATTGCTAGAGGTGGCTGTATATATTTTTCTGTCAATTGGTTTTAATTTGGGAATTCCTGCATTTGGCAAACCAAGTGTAACAGCGCTAATTTCGTGGTCATTTTTTTTAACGTTATTTATATCTAAAGCCAAAACTCCTAAAAGATTATGTTTTTTCAATTCAAATTCATCGAGTTCATACGTTTTTAATTTTAAATTAATTTTAAAATTAAAGCTAATAAAGCTGCGCTCACTAACTGCTAATTCTTTGGTTTGATGCTGTATAGAACTGAAAACTAGTGTATCACCTATTTGAGCATAGATTTTAAACTCTCCATCTGTATTTGAATTTGTTCCTATTTTAGAACTTTTATTAATAATGTTCGCATCTAAAACAGGACCAATAGAATCTATAAGGGTACCATAAATAGGTTTAGTTTTTTGGCAAAAAGTATTTAAAGTGATAAGGCAAAATAGAAAAAAAAACTTTTTCATTCCTTAATAATTTTCAAATAAGAAACACCTTCTGTTCTTAATATTTTAATGATTTCTAATAATTTACCTTCTTTGTGCAAATCTTCAATACCTAAAGGATTGCAATATTCTAGGAAATGAAAGTATTTTTCAATTGGAATTCTAAGTTCGTCAAAAAAGAATTTTTCGCCAAGTTCTGATAGTATTCTGTATGGAAATGCTTTTTTTAATGCTAATTCTCTTCGCAAAGCCCATAAACGCTCAGAATATTTAAAAGGAATATTTGCAGTTGCACCCGCACCTGCAAACCTACTATTTGAATCTGTATTATTAATTGGTGGCTTTGCTTTAATATTTGCATCAATTGTTTGATCTTTTTGCTTAAAATCGACGTTAGAAAAATCCATTACTTTATTTAACAAAGAATCTTTTTTATTGTTAGGAACCGCCTTTGTATCAATCCCTAATCGCCCACTTAAATCGTGTCTTTTTAGCTCAAAAGTATCTAAAATATAAATATTTGATTTTAATAAAACGGCTATATTTTTATTTTTGATAATCTGTTTTGTAATAAGAAACAGTTTGGGAATATGTTGTACGGAGGAAACTTTTAAAGAGTCGCCTTCCGAAACAAAAATTCTAAACAGGCCTTCATCATTAGAAAAAGTACCTTGATTTGTTTTTAGGTTGATAATATTTGCATTTTTAACAATACCAAGAGAATCTGAAACTTGACCGCTAATAATCTTATTTTTTTCTTGAGAAAATGAATTTACAATACAGATAAAAAAGAAAGAAGTGAATAGTATTTTATTTGTCATAGGTGCTTTTTTTTACAAGTTTAGAAATTTTAATTATTACTTTTTATAAATCGAATTCTAAACTTTTGTTAAAATAATAAGTTTGACTTTAATTAACAAATTATATCCTAGTTAAGTTTTTTACAAGGTTATAAAAGTGCTGCAGATTAGTTTTTCTTTCTCATTATTATAATAGAAGTCCAAACGTTTTATTTTTTAGAAACGAGAAGTATATCTGAGTTTATTTTTTTAAAGAAAAGGTTTACTATCATCCATCAAAATTTTAGTAATTTTTTGATGTTCATTTTTATTAAAATACTAAACAATATTACTTTTAAAACAGTGATATAAAAACGGATTTATATGTTTTTTTTAATTTGTAAATCAGTAATAAAAAAGCTTCTGTAAAATATTTTTTAATTTTTTCAAGTAAGGAATCTTCTGTTGATATTTTTTTAATTGCCTTTCGCGCTTGTTAGTTCCTTTTAAAATATTGAATAAATTACCTAAACTTACAACTTCTCCAGACCTAAACTTTATAATTGAAAGATCTTTTTGAACAACTGAAGTTGCATACGGTAAGTTAAGTATTTTTGCATTTACAATTTGTATAGGCATCATTTCTTGATTCATATAAAAAAATGCTGTTAAGTTTTTTGTAAGTAATTTCATTTAAAAAATATGTTTTTTCTTTTAGTTCAATTTTACACTTCTTCTACTTAAGATTTCTTTGGTGATTAGAAGTTGATTCTCCTCTAAGTTTACACAGTTAAATTGCAAACTATCACCAATAAAAAAAGTAATTTAAAACCAGCCGTCATTAGTTGTAATTGTTCCTTGTTTTGTGTTTTTATTTAGAATATGAACATCAAAAATAGCAGCTTAGTCAAATAAAATTTTTAATTATAAGTTTTTTTCTTGACTGTATCCTAGTATTGTAAAAAACAGAAAGTATATTACTATATAATTTTTAAGAGCAACAAAGAAAAGAGTTGTTGCTCTTAAAAGTCTATTAATAAAATTAGAAACGTTTATTAATGTTATACGGATATTTTATTTTTCTAGAGTAATGAAGGCTTTTCCAGAAACATCTGCGGTAGTATTACTAATAGAAATATTTTGGTTTATTTCTGTTTCTATCACAATTTTACTACCAGTAAATTCTTTGATGTTAATTTCTATAATCTCTCCATTTTCGATTATACTAAGTATGTTTTGATCTAAATTCCATGTGCTTGACACAGAATTAAAAGCTTCATTAAAAAGAGCAGCATCGAGATATATATTTTCTGTAAATGTTTGTCCGTTTGTATAGGTAAGTTCAAAAATAAAATTTCCTTTAATTGATATTTTGTTAGGGTTTTCAGAAAAAGTGATGGAACCATTATAATTTTTTCCAAATCCACTAGCAGTATATATTGCAGAATCTGGCGTAATACTATTTAATACGGCGTTTTCTATTCTAAAATCTGTTAAATTCCAAGTACCAACTATGTCAGCAGTTGTAATATCAGCTTGGGAGGTATTATTTATTTCGCAGGAAAACAAAAATGAAATAGCTAATAATAGTAGGAGTATTTTTGACTTCATCTGATTTTTTTTGGTGACAATTTTGTTTTTTAAATATACGAAAATTAATTATTTCTTTTTATTATTTTTGATTTATGAAAAAATTACTAATTGCAAGCTCTTCAACTATCCATGGAAGTGGATATTTAGACTATTTATTACCAACATTGGCTGTTTTTTTTGCGGATGTAAAAAATTTGATTTTTATTCCGTATGCCAGACCAAGCGGTATTTCTTACGAGGATTATACTAAAATTGCACAAAAAGCTTTTGCTAAATTACAAATTGATGTAAAAGGAATTCATGAATTTAAAAATCCGAAAGAAGCTTTACAAAACGCTGAAGCTATTTTTACTGGTGGAGGAAACACTTTTGAGTTGGTAAATCAATTGTATAAAAATGATGTAATTGCCACTTTAAAACAAGTTTTGGAAAACGGAACGCCATATTTAGGCACAAGTGCGGGAAGTAATATTTGTGGTGTTAATATGAAGAATACGAATGATATGCCAATTGTATATCCATCAAGTTTTAAAACTTTAGGTGTAATTCCTTTTAATATAAATGCACATTATTTAGACCACATAAAAGGCTCAAAACATATGGGGGAAACTAGAGAAACTAGAATTAAAGAGTTTCATGTTTATAATAAAACGGCTGTTTTAGGTTTGCGTGAAGGCAGTTGGCTAGAAGTTGTAGACGATACTATTTTATTAAAGGGAACAGATACTGCACGATTGTTTCAGAAAAATGAAGTAGCAAAAGAATTGAATATTGGAGTTTTAAATATAAAAGAGTAATTACCAGTTTATTCTTGTTACGATGGGGAAGTGGTCTGAATTTTTTTCAGAAAAAGAATTAAACTGATTAACAATAGCATTTTCATCCGTAAAAATGAAATCGATTCTCATGGGAAACCAATAATTAAATGTTTTTCCAAATCCACTTCCTGCTTCTATAAAAGTATCTTTTTTGTCTTTTGAAATTTGGTTGTAAACCCAAGAATAGCAGGTATTATTAAAATCGCCACCCACAATTTTTTTGCCTTTAAAAACTTTCTCGTGTGCTAAAAATATTTCAGTTTGGTCGGCTTGTCTTTTAAAGCGTTCTTTTAATCTTGCTACCAATTTCTCGGAATTAGCCTGACCAAAATTTTCTTTACTTGTATTTAATTGTAAAGATTGCAAATGCAGATTATACACTCTAATTGTATCTTTTTTTCTAACAATATCAGCAAAAATAATATTGTTAGAAGTGTTTTCTAAATTTAAAGAACCCGAATTTATAATCGGAAATCGAGAGTAAATTGCCAATCCTATTTTATCTTTTTTATTCTTAGTTTTAATGTATTTATAAGGATATTTAAATTGTTGTTTTTCTAAGCTATAATATTCTTGAAACAATAAAATATCTGGAGATTGTGCTGTTATAAAAGCATTTATTTTTTTAGAAATGCTATCATCTTCAACCCATTTCCAGTGGTTAAACATCCTTACATTGTAACTCATCACTTTTATATCATCATTTAAAGAAGAGTTGTTTTCTGTCACTTTATAAAATGGTGTAGAAAAAACCCAACCAATTGCTAAAATAATCGATGACAACAAAAATTGTTTCTTAAATTGAAGCAGCCAGTAAAGTGCAAATACTGAATTTATAATAATTAAAAAAGGTACAAATAAACTTAAAATTGCAAACACAGGAATTGTTTTTGGCGAAATATAAGGCAACAAAAAAGACAGTAGCAGTAGGGTTGCAATAAAAGAATTTAGTATATAAACGATCTTATTAAAGATGGATAAATTTTTCACTTATTTTTTATTTTTTTCCTTGTCTAAACAAGAATTCTTTTTCAGTTTTTGTTAATGTGTCGTAGCCAGATTTACTTATTTTGTCTAAAATACCATCAATCTGTTGTTGATTTAAATCTGTATTTTTTACTGTATTTATTGTTTTTTTTGCTGATTTGTAAACCGTTTTTAAAGGTTTTTTTTGTATTTTAAAAATAGATAAAATTCTGCTAAATATATTAATTTCTTTATTGCTTGCTCTTGTTACATATAAAAACCCAAAAAGACTTCCTCCCAAATGTGCAAAATGTCCGCCAGCATTATCACCAATTAAAGCGATAACATCTAAAGCAAGCCAAAATGCAGCTAAATACCAAAGTTTTACAAAGCCGATAAATCGAAATTTTAATTCATAATTTGGCATATAAGTGGCAATACCTATAAATATTGCAGAAATTCCGGCAGAAGCTCCAACTAATACTGATGATTTCCCTTCAAATAAAGGAAAATAATTTTGACTAAAAATAAATAAAAGTCCCCCAAAAAAGGTCCCTAGAATATAAAAACTAAGCAGTTGTTTTTCTGTGAAAAAAGCAATAAATAAATTACCAATGAAATGTAAAACTAAAACATTCATTAAAATATGTAAAAAGTCTGCATGTAAAAACCCATAAGTAATAATAGACCATGGTTTCTTTAATAAAGAACTATACTCATTATCCAAAGAGAACCAATCGAAAATAAAATTGATGTTTCCTTTGTATAAACCTTGAAATACGCTAATTAAAAGAGTTAAAACAAATACAGCAATGTTTATGTAAATCAATTTATCTACAACATTACCATTAGAGAAACGTTTTTTAAGATTGTCTGTAAAACTCATTAGTATACTTTAAATTCATTTTTTTTCCAATACCAAGCTATTATAAACCCTATTAAAGCGCCACCAATATGTGCAAAATGGGCAACATTTCCAACGGAGTATTTAGTCATTCCAAAAAATAAATCTCCCAAGATCATTACAGGAATAAAATATTTTGCTGCAATAGGAACAGGAAAAAATATCAACGCCAATTTAGCATCTTTAAAAAACAACCCAAACGCTACTAAAACTCCGTAAATAGCTCCAGAGGCTCCAACTGCAGGTGTGTTGTATAAGGATGTTATTTCATTAAACTGTTCTTGACTGATAGCACTTACAACCCGAGCATCGTTAGTACTGCCACTTTTTAAAACGGACAAGACTTCAGAGTCATTTAATCCTGCATTTATAAAGAGTTCATAAATGTTATTAAATTGATAATAATTAACTAACGTATAAATTAAACCGGCTCCAATTCCTGAAGAAAAATAGAAGAAAATAAATTTCTTTTTCCCCCACATTTGTTCTAAAGGTGTCCCAAAAGCCCACAAACCATACATGTTAAATAAAATATGAGCAAAACTACCGTGCATAAACATGTGTGTTACATATTGCCAAAAGCCAAAGTGTTCATTTTTTGGAAAATGTAAGGCTAGCATATTTGTAAAATCTAATTGCAGCAATTGCGGTGCAACAAATACAATTACATTTATGATAATTAGGTGTTTTATAGCGTCTGTTAAATTGTTCATTTTTAACTATTAAATAAATTGTCTATTTGGTTTAAGGTAAGTGTTTTAAAGGTTGCTTTTCCGAAAGGAGAAACAGAAGGCTCTTTGCATGAAAATAAATTATTTACTAAGCTTTCTTGTTCTTTTTCAGATAGTTGCGTTCCTGTTTTTATACATAGTGTTTTGGCAAATGATTTTGCCATTACATCAAAATGACTAAAACTTGCATCTGGTACTTCTAAGTTTATATCATTTAAAAGCTCTTCTAAAATAATGATAATTTTACTTTCTATAACAGAAACCGGAATTCCTTTAATCGTTACACTGTCTTTAGTAAATTCATCAAAAGAAAAACCAGCATTTTCTAATTCGGTTTTTATAGTGTAAATCATTTCTATTTCTTGTGATGAAAAAGATATTTTTACAGGAAATAATAATTGCTGACTATTTGCTTCTTTTACAGTGATGCTTTCTAAAAATTCTTCATAAAGAATTCGCTGATGTGCCAAAGATTGGTGAATTAAAACCACACCAGATTTTATCAAACTCATAACATATTTACGCTGAATTTGAAATGTTTTTTGGGTTTTTGACTCTTGCTGATGTTCAAATAATTCGGATTGATTGGCTTCATCAGAAAAAGCAGTGGAAGTGTATAAAGATTCCCAACTTTGGGTGTGTTGTTCTCTTTTGTATGGAAAATGAATTTCTTTTTGAGTCGCTTCTCTAAAAGGGTTAAAATCTGGATCAACAGTTATTTTTGGGACAGAACCGTTTACTGCATTTTTATTTAAAAGATACGAAGTGTCTAGGTTAGAATCTCGATTAAAGTCTAATACAGGAGCTACGTTATATTGACCTAAACTGTGTTTTACAGTAGCTCTTAACATCGCATACAATGCCTTTTCATTGTCAAACTTTATTTCTGTTTTTGTAGGATGAATGTTAATATCAATACTATTTGCAGGGACCATTAAATATAAAAAATAGGACGGATGCGCCCCATATTCTAACAAACCATCAAAAGCGTTTACAACAGCGTGATTTAAATATGAACTTTTTATAAAACGATCATTTACAAAAAAGAATTGTTCGCCACGCTTTCTTTTTGAAAACTCAGGTTTTGCAACAAAACCTTCAATAGTAAGTATATCTGTATGTTCTTTAATCGGTACTAATTTTTCGTTCATTTTAGAACCAAAAACAGCCACAATTCGTTTTCTTAAATTGCCACCTTTTAAATGATAAATTTCATTGTTATTATGATGCATTAAAAATGAAATTGTAGGATGTGCTAGAGCAACTCTTTGAAATTCATCAATAGAATGTCTGGTTTCTACAGTATCAGATTTTAAAAAATTTCTTCTTGCTGGTATGTTGTAGAACAAGTTTTTTACGGCAATGCTTGTTCCTTTAGAAGTAGAAACAAAATCTTGAGAAATTATTTTACTCCCTTCAATTTTGATGGAAGTTCCTAATTCTCCATTTTCTTGTTTTGTTTTTAATTCAACATGCGCAATAGCAGCAATAGATGCTAAAGCTTCGCCTCTAAAGCCTTTTGTACACAAATTAAATAGATCTTCTGCTTTTTTAATTTTAGAAGTAGCATGCCTTTCAAAACACATTCTAGCATCTGTAGCGCTCATTCCTTTACCATCATCGATAACCTGAATAAGTGTTTTGCCAGCATCTTTTAGAAGTAGCGTTATATTTGTTGCACCAGCATCAATAGCATTTTCTAATAATTCTTTTACCACAGAGGCGGGTCTTTGAACTACTTCTCCTGCAGCAATTTGATTTGCCACATGATCTGGTAAAAGTTGAATAATATCTGACATTATTTTGTAAAGAATATTGACAAGTCAAAATCTATGATGTACAAGAAAATAAGAACTAGTACTAAAATGATATAGATAACTGTTTTGTTTGATCCTTTTTTTGCATTCTTAAGTTCATTAATAGCACTAGAAAATTTATTTTTTAAACCTTTATTTTTCCCAGTTGTATTTCTAAACTTGTCTAGTTTGTGTTCTATTTTATAAGGGCTTCCATCGCCTTTATAATAGCGAGGTTGGTAATCAAATTTTTTGTTTGTTCTTTTTAAAAATCCCATAATGATAAAAATAATTGGTGATTATTGATGTATAGAAAATCAATTACTATACCAATTTTAAACATACCAAATTTAAAGAATTAAAAGGAATACATCAAATGATGTTAAAAGTATTCTTAAATATGATTTTAAAGTTTTTAAAACTTTAGAAGTTTTAAAGTTGGCATAAATATAACTTGCATATAACTCACAAGTTAAAAAAAACTTTGAGAGAGATTTCTATTAAATAACCTCTTTTAAAATCCAATACTTTCAACTTTATTATCTCGATTTTTTAAAGCTGCCATTTTAATAGCTGCAACTGCACATTCTGTACCTTTGTTACCTAATTTACCTCCAGATCTATCTATTGATTGTTGTTTTGTATTATCTGTTAAAACACAGAAAATTACAGGAACATCATGTTTAATATTTAAGTCTACAATACCTTGTGTAACTCCTTCACAAACAAAGTCGAAATGTTTTGTTTCTCCTTGAATTACGTTTCCAATAGCGATAATTGCGTCTACTTTTTGAGATTGAATCATTTTTTTACAGCCGTAAATCAATTCAAAACTACCCGGAACATCCCAAGAAATAATATTTTCTTTTGTTGCACCACAATCTAGAAAAGTTTCAATTGCGCCTTTTTTTAGATTTTGCGTAATTTCTGGATTCCATTCAGAAACAACAATCCCAAATCGAAAATTCTTCGCATTTGGGATTGTTGCTTTATCGTAAATTGATAAATTTGTTGTTGCCATTTGTTAGTTTTTAGTGATTAGTCTTTAGTTTTTAGTTGCAATTAACTGCTAACTGCGACTGTTTACTGAAAACTATTCAGCGTATTTCGCAGCGTTTATAAATTTATCAATATCAATACCTTGGTCAGATTTTGAGTAGTTTTCTTTTATTTGCGTAAATAATTGTGTCGCTTTATCATATTTTTTTAAACTCATTGCAGTATGACCTGCTTTGTATAAAAAAAGCGGTGTTGTAAACTCGTTAGCTTTTTTGCTTGCGGCTTTCTCATAATATTCTAGAGCCTCATTTGGTTGGTTAATATCTGAAAAAGCGTCACCTATTGCTCCTAAAGAAATAGGACCTAACATTTCGTCATCAGAATTAAATTTACTTAAAAATTCAATTCCTTTTTCATATTGTTTCATTTGTAAATAAGAAACTCCTGCATAATAATTTGCTAAATTACCAGCATCTGTGCCACTAAAAGATTCTGCAATATCTAAAAAACCATATTTACCATCTGCGCCTTCTAAGCCTAAGTTTAGCAAAGAATCAATTCCTGAACCCGCAAGTGCAGCTTCATCAAAATGTTTTCTTGGAAAAGCTAATTCGTTAGAAGCTTCTATTTCATTTGGCTCAACGATGTATTTCTGATATCCTAAAAAAGCTAAGAAAATAACCACGATTCCTATTAAAGTATAGAATAAAGGTTTGCTATTTTTTTCAATCCATTTTTCAGATCTTGTAGCAGTTTCTTCTAAAGTGTGAAAAACTTCAGCAGTTTCAAACTTTGCATCATCTAACTGATTTTGTTCGTTTTTATCTTTTGCTTTAAATCCTTTTTTCTTGTAAGTTGACATATTTCCTTAAAAATTAGTGGCGACAAAAATAGTTTTTTTAATTGGAATTTAAAAGAGGTTATTTCGCTAAATTTTCAATAATTTGCAAATCATTTTCAAACTTGTTTCTAATTCATGTATTTACAGAAAATTTCTTTAGTCAATTTTAAGAATATCGAATCGCAAACTTTTGATTTTCAGCAGAAAATAAATTGTTTTGTTGGTGACAATGGTGTTGGTAAAACCAATGTTTTAGACGCTATTTATTACCTGTCTTTTGCAAAAAGTTACTTTAATTCTGTTGCAATTCAGAATATAAAACACAATGAGCCTTTTTTTATGATTGAAGGCGAGTACAATTTAAACGACAGAACAGAGCAAATAGTTTGTAGTTTAAAACGGGGACAAAAAAAAGTATTAAAGAGAAATGGAAAAAGTTACGACAAGTTTTCTGAACATATTGGGCAAATTCCGTTAGTAATAATTTCTCCTGCGGATAGAGATTTAGTAACTGAAGGTAGTGATACAAGACGAAAATTTATTGATGGTGTAATTTCGCAACAAAATAAAACCTATTTACAAGATTTAATTGCCTACAATAAGGTGTTGAGTCAACGAAACGCTCTATTAAAATATTTTGCAGCAAACAGAACGTTTGATGCTTTAAATTTAAGTGTTTATAATGATCAATTGTCTAATTATGGTGCTAAAATTTATGAAGTAAGAAAAGATTTCTTAGAAAAATTTATTCCTATTTTTAATGAAAAATATCAAATAATTTCTGGAGACAAAGAAAGTGTAAACCTTATTTATAAGAGTCAGTTACAAGATTTTACGATGTTAGCAGTTTTGCAAAAATCATTAGAAAAAGATAAGGTTTTACAATATACAACATCCGGAATTCACAAAGACGATTTAAGTTTTGAGATTGAAGAGTATCCTATAAAAAAGTTTGGTTCTCAGGGGCAGCAAAAATCATTTTTAATTGCTTTAAAATTGGCGCAGTTTGAGTTTATTAAGCAACAATCAAATATAATTCCTATTCTATTGTTTGATGATATTTTTGATAAATTAGACGAAAACCGAGTTTCTCAAATTATAGATTTGGTAAATAATGATGAATTTGGTCAGATATTTATTACTGATACACATTTTGAGAGAACAGAAAATATCGTAAAACAGGGTAATAAACCGTATAAGATATTTAAGTTGTAGTTTGTAAACTTTGAAGTTGATATTTTGGTTAACATCAAAAAATAGTTTACTAATAATTTAATTAGCGAAAGGCAAATAGCTAAAAGCAAAAAGCTAAACAAAAATGGCAAAAAGAGAAAACGATTCATTTTCAATTCAGGATTTAATGCAAAGTTTTATCAAGGAAAATAACTTGAGTAAAGGCATGCATAAAATTAAAGTTGAAGAAACCTGGACTAAAATGATGGGACCAGGAATTGCAGCGCACACAACTTCTGTAAAACTGCAAAATAAAACATTGATCATTCAATTAAATTCATCCGTTTTACGTGAGGAATTAAGTTACGGGAAAGATAAAATCATAAAAATGATGAATGAAGAATTGGGGGATGAGTTCGTTACTAAGTTGATGTTGGTTTAACTAAAAGTTTTGGGTTATTAAGAAAAGTGTTCTTTATTCTGATGTTTTATTATAAACCGTATAATTTTAATTTTTAGCACAAAAAAACTCACAACAATTACGTTGTGAGTTTTTTAAATATATTAATTACTAAGAATTAAAAATCCCTAAAATTGCTCTCTTCCAGAAAAGTGAAAATTTCCTTCAATTTGTGCATTTTCATCAGAGTCAGAACCATGTACAGCATTTTCTCCTATAGAAGTTGCGTATAATTTTCTAATAGTTCCTTCTGCAGCATCCGCAGGATTTGTAGAACCAATTAAGGCTCTAAAATCTTCTACTGCATTTTCTTTTTCTAAGATTGCAGCAACTACAGGTCCACGTGTCATGAATTCAACTAATTCTCCAAAAAACGGACGCTCATTATGCACAGCATAAAAAGATTCAGCATCAGCTTTTGTCATTTGTGTTTTCTTTAATGCTACAATTCTAAATCCTGCAGCATTTATTTTTTCTAATATCGCGCCAGTATGTCCGTTTTCTACAGCATCTGGTTTAAGCATTGTAAATGTTCTATTTGTTGCCATTCTATTTTTTTAATTTTTTGCAAAAGTAGGTCTTTTATTATTAATAACTTGTTATGGATAAACTTGATTTATCTCTTGCAGAATTTTGTTGTTTTCGCCTCTCATTTGCATACTAACAGATTTCGTTTGAAAATTAAATTGCAACAACCCAAAACTTATTTCTGATATTACATTTTGAACTCTATATTGATTTGGTTCTGAAACATAAGTATCGTATGCATGTGTTAATCCGCTAGAAGTAAAATCGATTAAAGGATATTCTAGGTTATTTACAGTTGTTTTTGAAAACTCAGAAATATGTCGATCTCCGGATAACACGAAAACACCTTTTGCATTACTTTTAACGATACTGTTTTTTAGTTTTTCAACATCATTTGGGAAATTACCCCAAGTTTCAAAGCCATGTTCAGACGATAAAATTTGAATACTGCTTATTATGATATTGAAGTCTGCTTTAGAAGTCTCTAATTCATTTACAAGCCAATTCCACTGTTTTACCCCGAGCACAGATGCATTAGTATCCATGTTTGGGATATACCTTTTTTTTGTTTCATCGGATGCTCTTATTAATGCTGTTCTAAAATACCGAGTATCTAAAACAATCACTTTAATAGTTCCTTTTTTTGTTTTAAACTCTCTGCTTGTATAAATTCCTTCTTGTTTTCTTCGCGGATTATTTTTATCAACATTAAAAAAATCTAAGAATAATTTTTGAGCTTCCTCTTTTTTATGAAACTCAACTCCACTATCATTAAACCCGTAATCGTGATCATCCCATGTAGCCATAACAGGCAGGTTTTCTACCAATTCTAAATAACCTTTTTGCTTTTTTAAATCTTCATAGTCTTTTTGTAATTTAGACATATCGTCTGTATCAGAATAAATATTATCTCCTCCCCAAATCCATAAATCAGGATTATTTTTTTTGATTTCTTGCCATAAAAGATTAGGTTTATATTGCTTATTACAAGAGCCAAAAGCAATTGTAAAATCGCTGTTATTGTTAGAAAACGCTGTCTTTTTTTTTGTAATTGTTTTGCAAGAATAGAAACCAATAAGTAATAGAATATAGAATGTAACAGTTGTATTTTTCATGAATTTAGATAAGGATTTCTAACAAAGGTATCAAAAATATATTTTGAACAATGTTATTAAATTGTATCTTCGCAGCTTATGATTTTAAAAGGAATTGAAGAGTTAAAAAGCTTTCTTGAAAAACCAAGAAATATTGTAATCGTTGGACATAGAAATCCTGACGGTGATGCTATGGGTTCCACATTGGCTTTAAAACATTACTTAGCTAAAAAAGGTCATATTACAACAGTAGTTGTGCCTAACGAATATCCAGAATTTTTGCATTGGTTGCCTGGTTCTAACGACACATATCGTTTTGATTGGCAAAACAACCAGTCTCAAAAAGCAATAAATGCATCAGATATAATTTTTCTTTTAGATTTTAATGCGTTGCACAGAGTAGGTTCTGATATGCAACATACTTTAGAAAAATACCCAAATGATTTTGCAATGATAGATCATCATCAGCAACCAGACGATGTAAAATATATGTTTTCTGATGTTGAAATTTGCTCTACAAGTCAAATGGTGTATCAATTTATTGAAATGAATAATGATTTAGATTTAATAGATACTAACATTGCCACCTGTATTTACACAGGTATAATGTCAGATACTGGCTCTTTTAGATTTAGATCAACAACAAGTACTACTCATAGAATTATAGCCGATTTAATTGATAAAGGAGCTAAAAATGATCGAATTCATAACAATGTTTATGATGCAAATTCATACAACAGATTGTTATTATTAGGGAAGGCTTTAAGTAATTTGCAAATATTACCAGCTTATAAAACGGCGTATATTACTTTAACGGATGAAGAAAAAAAACGTTTTGATTTTCAAAAAGGAGATACAGAAGGCATTGTAAACTATGCATTGTCATTAAAAGGAATTATTTTTGCAGCTATTTTTATTGAAGATGAAGAACAACGAATTATAAAAATATCTTTTAGATCGAAAGGAAATTTTTCTGTAAATCAATTTTCTAGAAATCATTTTGAAGGTGGTGGTCATGATAATGCAGCAGGAGGAAAATCTGATTTACCGCTAAAAGACACTGTTATTAAATTTACAACTTTAATAGCAACTTATAAATCTGAATTAGAAACTTCTTATGAAGAATAGCTATTTATTTTTTTTGATCCTATGTTTTTTTTCTTGTTATAAAATTGAACCAAGAAAACCCATCAATCCAAAACCATCTACAACTTTATATAAAGAAACAATTAAAGAAGCGATCTCTTTAAATAAAATTGAAGAAGATAAAATTCTTCAATTGATAAAAAATGATTCTACGAAAGTATACTTGCAATCTTTGCAAGGATTTTGGTACACTTACGTTAATAAAATTGAAGAAAATTTGCCAACTCCTGTAAACGGAAACGAAGTAATTTTTGAATATGAGATCAGAAATTTAAAAGATTCTTTGTTGTATAGCAAAGAAAATTTAGGTATTAAAAGTTATGTGGTTGATAAAGAGGATTTTATTTCTGGATTACAAAAAGGAATAAAGTTGATGAAAATAGGAGAAACCATTACATTTGTGCTTCCTTCTTACAGCGCTTTTGGCATTACTGGAGACGGAAATAAAATAGGAATTAATCAATCGATAATTAGTACAGTAACATTAACAAACATTAAATAAATAAAAAAATGAAAATATTAAAAAGTTTAGTAGTTATAGTAGCAGTAGCATCTTTGAGTTCTTGCAAAGGTCAAAAAGCAGATGTAAAATCTTTAGAGACAGAAATTGATTCTGCAAGTTATGCTTTAGGGATGGATATGGCCATTAAAGTAAAAGCAAATTTTGATGAAGCAAGTACAGATTTATTTTTACAAGGTTACAGAAACGGAATGGATTCTACGAATCTATTAATTGCTGAAAAAGATTTAAATGCATTTTTGAGAGATTTCTTTCAAAAACAACAAGTAGCTAAGCAAAAAGAAATGCAAGAAAAAGCAGCTAAAGACGCAGAAGCTAAATTTGCTGAAGTAAAAAAAGCTGGTGAAGATTTTTTAGCTGTAAATAAAACCAAAGAAGGGGTTGTAACTACTCCTAGCGGATTACAATATATTATTTTAAAAGCAGGAGCTGGAGAGAAAGTAATGCCAACTTCAAAAATTAAAATTCACTATCATGGTACAACTATTGATAATCAAGTTTTTGATAGTTCTGTCGATAGAAAAGAACCATGGGAATCAATTGCAAATCAGTTTATCCCAGGTTTTAACGAAGGTTTATCTTTAATGAATTCTGGCGCAAAATACAGATTCTTTATTCCCCAAGATTTAGCTTACGGTGAGCAACAAAGAGGTGAATTAATCAAGCCATTTTCAGCATTAATTTTTGAAGTAGAATTATTAGAGATTATAAAAGAGTAAATGAAAAACGGTATTTATATTTTCTTTGCTTTAGTTGTTGCATCGAGTTGTACCTCAGAAAAATATAAGAACTTAAATGATGGTTTGTATGCAGAAATACAAACCAACAAAGGCGATATTTTTTTAGAGTTGTATGCAACTGATGCACCAATGACAGTTGCTAATTTTATTTCTTTAGCAGAAGGAACTAACACAAAAGTGTTAGATTCCTTTAAAGGAAAAAAATACTATGATGGATTAACTTTTCATAGAGTTGTACCAAACTTTATTATTCAAGGAGGAGATCCAACAGCATCAGGTACTGGAACTGCTGGCTATAGATTTGGAGACGAATTTGAAAAAGATAAAAATGGTAAATTATTGCATTCTCACAATGATGCAGGTATCTTATCTATGGCAAATAGTGGTCCAGAAAGTAATGGTAGTCAGTTTTTTATAACGCATAGACCAATACTTCATTTAAATGGTAAGCACACTGTTTTTGGAAAAGTAATACTAGACAACACACAATTAAATACAGTAAAAAAGCAGACAAAAGATTCTAAAAAGCTCAAAAATGCTATTGATTCTTTAAGAATGCTTGTTGTAAATAGTATACAACAAAAAGATACAATACTTACCATAAAAATAATTAGATTAGGTGATAAAGCAACGTCTTTTGATGCTGCTTTAGTTTTTGATAATGAGCTAATCAAATACACAAAAAGTAAAAAAGATAGAGTTAAAAAAGAAATAGCAGCAGACATTGCTAGATATTCTAAATATCTAGAAAACAAAGCTGTTTTTTCTGCAGAAATGAATGAATCGAAAGCTGTAAAAACAGATTCTGGTCTGGGTATTTTAATGTTAAAAAAAAATGTAAAAGGAGAAAAAGTTGTTGATTACAAACCGATTAAAACCCATTTTACATTATACACTGCAGATGGTAAAAAAATACAATCCACTGAAGATAGCGGAGAGCCATTCGTGTTTCAATTAAATGACGACACAAAACCAATGATAACAGGTTTTGAAGAAGGAGTCGCAACTTTAAAAAAAGGAGAAAAAGTAAGGCTTTTTATCCCTTATTATATCGGTTTTGGTGAAGCGAAGTACGGACCTTTTCCGGCAAAATCAGATTTGGTTTTTGAAGTAGAAATCTTAGAAATAGGTAAATAATTTGATAGACTCAATTATACAAAAAGACAAAGAGTTACTTATTTTCTTAAATAATTTAGGAAGTGAACAATGGGACTCATTTTGGTTGTTGATTACCAATCAATTTTTTTGGACTCCATTCTTCCTTTTTATTTTTTATCTAATTTTTAAGTCATTCGGATTAAAAAAAGGAGGTTTTGTAATCATATCTCTTATTGTTTTAGTTACTTTCTCAGATCAATTTGTAAACCTTATTAAAGACTCTGTAGAAAGGTTAAGACCTAATAATGATCCAGAAATTCAGCATTTATTAAGACATTTAAATAATCCTCAAAGTTTTAGTTTTATTTCCGGTCACGCTACAACATCTACTTTTTTCTCTGTATTCATGATTCTATTATTAAGAGAAAAGTATAAATATATTTATTTTATTTTATTTTTCCCATTAATCTTTGCCTATAGCAGGTTGTATTTAGGAGTTCATTTTCCTATTGACATTTTTTTAGGGATTTTAACAGGTGTTTTATTTGCAAATGGGTATTATTACCTTTTTAAGAAGGCAGTTAAAAAGTTGTTTGTCTAGGTTTTTTAAATCTGAAGTTTTAACTACTTTGTGTTCATATTTACTGATTTGCCCTTTTTTCTTTCTTACATACTTTATTTTTAAATAAACTAAAACTACTAAAGAAGTAAACACAATATTTTTGATGAAAATCAATCACCATGTTTGCAGTTTTAGAATGTATAATTTCTTCTTACACTTAAATTGGATATAACTTTACTTTGAAGTTTCTTTTTTTTTGTAATAATAGCTCCTTGAAAAACGACTATTTATACTCTCACGCCAAATTAGCTGTATAATGAAGTAATAAATCGTTTTTTTTGGCTTATTTTTCCTCAAAAATAATTTCCCTAATGATGCACCCTATTTTTTTTTCAATTAATCAAAAATTCATTCAATTTTTTTGCACTACATTATAAATCTAAATTGGTATTATATATTTTTCTTTAATGATTTGATGGAGCTAAATAGTCTTAATCAAAGTAAAAATGATGCGCAAAGAATCATTTTTACTCCAAAATAAATACAAACTTTCTTTGATATAACGCTGTTAAAATGTTGTTGTAAACTAGAATTTGTAATTTGTAAATTTTCACTATTGAGGAAAAGCATTTCTAAAACTTAACAAACTAATTTTTTAAGAATGTTATAGTGCTTAATAAATTATATACATTTTTAAATGGTGTTTTGTGTTAATTAAGTTGATAAAAAACTTTAAATTTGCAATATTAAAAACGTTTAAAAAATAAATGAAAATATCATATAATTGGCTAAAACAATTCTTGCAAATCAATTGGGAAGCTACTAAAACTGGTGAATTATTAACCGATTTAGGTTTAGAAGTAGAAGGTGTAGAGGCCAAAGAATCTATAAAAGGAAGTTTAAAGGGTATCATTGTTGGTAAAGTTTTAACTTGCATACAACATCCAAATGCAGATAGGCTAAAAATTACTACGGTAGATTTAGGTGATGGAAATCCTCTGCAAATAGTATGTGGAGCCTCGAATGTTGCTGCAGGTCAAAAAGTACCTGTTGCCACTATTGGTACAACTTTATATGATGATAAGGGTGAAGGTTTTATCATTAAAAAAGGTAAAATTAGAGGAGAAGAAAGTCATGGAATGATTTGTGCCGAAGACGAATTAGGTCTTGGAACAAGTCATGACGGAATTTTAGTTTTAGACGAAAACATAAAAGAAGGAACAACTGCAGCAGAAGTGTTTAATATAGAAACAGATTATGTTTTTGAAATTGGTTTAACACCAAATAGATCTGATGCGATGAGCCATTTTGGGGTTGCAAGAGATTTAAGAGCAGGATTAATGCAAAAAGGAAACAAGCTAGAATTTATTTCTCCTTCTGTAAGTAATTTTCATGTTGATGAAAGAACGTTGCGTTTTGACGTAGAAATTGAAGATAAAGAATTAGTGCCTCGTTATTGTGGAATTTCAATTACAGATATCATTGTAAAAGACTCTCCAGAATGGATACAAACTAGATTAAAAGCAATAGGTATTGCTCCAAAAAATAATATTGTAGATATTACAAATTATGTGTTGCACGAATTAGGACAGCCATTGCACGCCTTTGATGCACAGAAGGTTAAGGGGAATAAAATTATAGTTAAAACTTTAAAAGAAGGAACTAAATTTACAACTCTAGACAACGTAGAAAGAAAACTTTCTGCAGAGGATATTATGATTTGCGATGCAGATTCTAATCCTCTTTGTTTAGCTGGTGTTTTTGGCGGATTAAAATCTGGAGTTACAGAAAATACCACTTCTATCTTCTTAGAAAGTGCCTATTTTAATCCGATTTCTATCAGAAAAACTGCAAAAAGACATGCATTAAATACAGATGCTTCTTTTCGTTTTGAACGTGGAATTGACATTAATAGTACAGAATATGCTTTAAAAAGAGCGGCTTTGTTAATTGAGGAATATGCAGGTGGAAAATTAGCTTCTGATGTTTCGGATTTTTATCCTGTTAAAGTTGAAGATTTTCAAGTGTTTTTCTCTTACGAAAATGCCTATCGATTAATTGGGCAGGAAATTGAGAAAGATACAATTAAGAACATTTTAGCTTCTTTAGAAATTAAAATTAATAGTGAAACAGAGAGTGGTTTGGGGTTAACTATTCCTTCTTATAGAACTGATGTGCAGCGCGAAGCAGATATTATTGAAGAAATTTTGCGTGTTTACGGATACAATAATATTGAGTTTTCTCATAAATTAAATACTTCTATTTCGTTTGATTCTAATAACACTACGAAGATTGAAAATGTGGTAGCGAACCAATTAAGTTCTTTAGGATTTAATGAAACCATGGCAAATTCTTTAACAAAAGCGTCGTATACAGCCTTATCAGAAAACTTAAATGAAGAGGCAAATGTTGTGATGTTAAACCCTCTAAGTAATGATTTAGGAGTTATGCGCCAATCATTGTTGTTTAGTGGTTTAGAGTCTGTTTCTTACAATTTAAATAGAAAGAATAATTCATTAAAATTTTATGAATTTGGTAAAACATATCACAAATATAATGACAAGTATCAAGAGGATAAACATTTAACCCTTTTTGTAACTGGAAGTAGAACAAAAGAATCTTGGAAGACAATTGCCTCAACTTCTGATTTCTTTTATTTAAAAGGAATCATCACATCGGTTTTAAGTAGATTGGGTATTGAAAATTTAAAAACAACCCCAACCAAAGAGGATATTTTTTCTGAAGGAATCACTTTAAGTTTAGGTAAAATTAAATTGTTAGATTTTGGGGTTGTAAGACGAACTTTATTAAAGGAATTCGGAATAAAACAAGAAGTTTTATTTGCTGATTTTAATTGGGAAAATGTTTTAAAATTATCAAGTAAGAAAAATACCAAGGTTTCGGAATTGCATAAATTTCCGTCAGTAAAAAGAGATTTAGCTTTGCTAATTGATAGTAAAACTGAATTTAAAGAAGTGTATAATTTAGCCTTTCAATCAGAAAAAAGTTTTTTAAAAGAAGTTAATTTATTTGATGTGTATGAAGGCGATAAAGTACCTGACGGTAAAAAATCGTATGCTGTTAGTTTTGTTTTACAAGACGAAACCAAAACTTTAGAAGACAAACAAATAGATAAAATAATGCAAAAATTACAGCAAACATTTGAAGAGAAATTAGAGGCTGTTTTAAGATAATTAATAAGTTCCTTTTTGGAGCTTATTATTAGTTGGTCAATAGTAAATGTCGCTTCAATTAACGCTGCTAGTTTAATTAAAATTTATACCATTATTTAGATTTCGACTTAAATCGAAGAGATAACTTAGAATTATGTACAAATTATTTATACGACCAATTTTCTTTCTCTTTGATCCTGAGAAAATACATTATTTTACATTTTCTTTAATAAGAGTTTTGTGTAAAATACCCCTAGTTTCGTCTATTTTTAGAAGTTTATATCAATTAAATGATAAAAAATTAGAGCGCACTTTATTTGGGCTAACTTTTAAAAACCCAGTTGGTTTGGCCGCTGGTTTTGATAAAAATGCAGTTTTATACAATGAATTGGCAAATTTTGGTTTTGGCTTTATAGAAATTGGTACAGTAACTCCTGTAGGGCAAGTTGGAAATCCGAAAAAAAGATTATTCCGTTTAAAAGATGATCAAGGAATTATCAATAGAATGGGTTTTAACAACGAAGGTTTACAAACGGCCATTCAACAATTAAAAAAAAATAAAGGAAAAGTTATTATTGGCGGAAATATTGGTAAAAATACACAGACACTGCCAGAAAATTACACCGGAGATTATCTTGAATGTTTAAAAGGTTTACATCCGTATGTAGATTATTTTGTTTTAAATGTAAGTTGCCCAAATGTTGAAAGTCATGCAAAACTAAATGACAAAGTATATTTATTAGAGCTGATTTTAGCCTGTCAAAAATTAAATACAGAACTTTCTTTGTTTGATAAATTAAAACCAAAACCCATTCTTCTTAAAATTGCTCCCGATTTAAATAATCAACAATTAGATGAAATTATAGCATTGGTTGCAGAAACTAAAATAGACGGAGTAATAGCTTCAAATACGTCAACAAATAGAGACAATTTAAAAGTCTCTAAAGAACGTTTACAAGAAATTGGTAATGGAGGTGTAAGCGGACAACCAATTAAAAATAAAAGTACAAAAGTGATCAAATATTTGGCAGATAATTCTAACAAATCTTTTCCAATTATTGGAGTAGGAGGCATTCATTCTGATATTGACGCTTTAGAAAAAATAAGAGCAGGTGCAGATTTGGTTCAGATTTATACAGGTTTTATATATGAAGGTCCCGGTTTAGTAAAACGAATAAACAAAGCTATTTTAAAAAATTTGTACCTTTTAATTTTAGTTAGTTTTAACTAGATTTTAGTTTATAAAATATAGATTAAAGGACAAAATTTAAACCTCCAAAAAAGATAAGTTGTGACATTATAATGACAATACTAATTTTAGTATTTATTTTAGGACGAAAAGAGTGTATTAAAACATGAATAAAGATACTTGTCACGAACCACATTGCATAATTCTGTAATGGAATGATATTATTTTCCCAATTCCAAAAGCCTAATTTCATAGCTACCGGTTCTACCAAAAAATCTAAGGAAGTCATTAATAATGGCGGAACGATGATGAGCCAATGGGTTTTCTTAGTAAAAAATTGTACAATACCATAAGTGCTTAGGGCTAAAAATAACCAGTTAACACCAATCAAAATTGGAGTTTCAAAAATTTTGAACCCCAGAGGAGCACCATACGTGTAATTTCCGAATAAAATACCTGTAGACACTCCGATTACTTCCACCGAAAATCCAATGAGAAAAATAAGGAATGAAAGGATTAAAAAACGAGTGCTAAAATCTTTGTTAACTAAATAGAATACTATAATTGTAAGTAATAAATTAACAGGTGTAGATGGCAAAAAGAAATCTCGATATTGTGACGAAGCCATCCCTAACAGCCCGAAAAAATAGAATAAGAGCAAAAGTACAATCCATCTATTTTCTGTGGAGATTTTTTTTATCATTTTATAAATTTATCAATAATTTTTGCGGAAGAAAGTGCCAAGGGAATTCCTCCCCCAGGATGCACGCTTCCACCGCAAAAAAAGAGGTTTTTGTATTCATTTGAGAAATTTTTATGACGAAAAAATGCCGAAAAACGATTATTACTTGATGTTCCGTATAAAGAACCTTTAAATGAGTTTGTTTTATCTTGTATGAGTTGAGGCGTTAACTGTTCTTCAAATTCGATAAGATTTTCAATGTTTTCTCCCAATATTCTTGAAATTTTATGTAAAATATTTTTTCTTGCTTGGGTAATCATGCTTTCCCAATCTTGCTCATAAATAGAGGGCACATTAATCATTACAAACCAATTTTCTTTATGTTTGGGAGCGTCTTCTTTAATGTGTTTGCTTGTAATATTGATGTAAATAGTAGGGTCTTTGTAAATCGTTTTGGAGTCAAAAAGATGATCAAATTCAGTTTTATAATCTTCAGTAAAGAGAATATTATGCACATCTAATTCAGGAAATTCTTTACTAATTCCCCAATAAAAGATAAGTGCAGAGCTAGATCGTTCTTGTTTATCAACTTTTGCAAGTTTTTTTGCTGATGGTATTAATTTTTCGTAGACAGTATGAATGTCTGCATTGCACACAACAATATCTCCATCATATGAACTTGATTTTGTAACTACGTTTTTCGCTAATTTATTTTTTGTTTCAATAGCAATAACTTCTTCATTAAAATGGAATTGAACTCCTATTTCTTTCGCCAATTTTACCAAACTATTTGTAATTTCATGCATGCCACCTTTTGGTAAATAAGCGCCTAAACCAAATTCTAAATGAGGAATAATATTTAAAATACCCGAAGCTTTGTATGGATTAGAGCCATTATAAGTTGCGTATCTGTTAAATATACGTATCGTTTTAGAATCGTTAAAAGCTTTTTCATTTACTTGATTCATCGAACTAAAAATATTTAAAAAAGGAAGCTTTAGTATTGAATTTAAGGTAGAAAAAGAGAAGAATGAACTTATTTTGTGAAGCGATTTATTTAAGAACTGTTCTTCTGTAACTTTATAAATAAACGCACTTTTTTCGAGATGATTTTTTACTTGTTGAGCAGAATCAGTTGTTTTTTCACCAATTTCATCCGCAAAAGTAGTTATGTCTGAACTTGCAGAAATGCGTGTCCCGTCTTCATAAAAATAATTACAGAGCACGTTAAGTTGATCAAAATTAAAATAATCAGATGGTTTTTTTCCAGAAATCTCAAAAAGTTCGGTAACCAAATTAGGCATAGTAAAAAGAGAAGGACCTGCATCAAATCTATATCCATTTCCGTAGAGTTGGGTAAGTTTTCCTCCAGGGTAGGAATTTTTTTCAATAACTTGAACATCATATCCCTTGTTTCGTAATCGAATTGCCGATGCAATTCCAGCAATTCCAGAACCAACAATAATTGCTTTTTTCATTAAGCATTTACTTTTTTAAGTTCCTGTTTTAAGTATTTGAAAGGCACCACCAGCATTCCAAAACATTCACCATCTTCTTTTGCCATATGTTTGTGGTGTATTTTGTGCGCTCTACGAATTGTTCTTAAATAGGTGTTGTCACTATTTCTAAACCACTTAAATCGTTGGTGGATAAATACTTCGTGCACTAAAAAGTAAGCAATTCCGTATAACAAAATTCCAAAACCAATATACATAATCGTCCACTCTGCAAACATAGAACCGAGCATAATGCATAACCATGACGGAATTGCGTAAATCAAGAAAAAAGCGTCGTTTTTCTCGAAGAACGTTTCTTTATTTGGTACATGATGATCTAAATGTAAATTCCATAAAAAACCATGCATAATAAACTTGTGTGTAAACCAAGCCATGAATTCCATTCCCCAAAAAGTGGCAAAAATGATTAAAAAACCCATTAATATTATTTTTTAAAAACCTGGATGCATTAAATACCTATTTTAAACAAACAATCAATTTTTCGTTATACACAATTTACTAGTAGTGCTATTATTTAATAGGACTTTTTTCGTAAAATATATATTTTTGAAAACAAGAATCATTTAATTGTCACTCTATTTATTTTTTCGTTATAATTATAAATACAACAACCTTAATAAAAACTTTACAAAGATATGAAATTTACTAGGTAAGAGTCTATTTTTTGTTTAATTTTTAACTTATTTCTTTAAACAAGGCTATTGATAAATAGTTGTTTTTAATTAAAAAGATTAAAGAAATTATTTTTATAAAATCTACCGTAAAACGATTTGAATAAATAGAAATTATCTAGAGAATTTTACTTCTATTAAATTATCGAAAAAGTGTATTTTTACGCAAATGACAGAAACTCTTTTATCTTTTGCTTTTGCTACAGCTATTTTAGCAATCTCTCCAGGACCTGACAATATTTTTGTACTAACCCAAAGTATTACAAACGGTAAAAAGTATGGTTTGGCAACTGTTTATGGCCTAATTTCTGGATGTTTAGTGCACACTACTTTGTTGGCTTTTGGAGTTTCAGCAATCATTAAAGAATCAGAAAATTTATTTTTTGCAATTAAATTATTTGGTTCTATTTACTTAATATATTTAGCTTTTAAAGTTTATAAATCTAAGGCTTCTATTGTTTTATCAGATCAAAATGTAGAAAAAAAAACTACGTTACAGCTTTTTAAACAAGGGTTTATTATGAATGTTTTAAACCCGAAAGTTTCTATTTTCTTTTTAGCTTTTTTTCCAGGATTTCTGTTTTCGGATAGTCTTTCAACTATAAGTCAGTTCTATGTTTTAGGGTTGCTTTTTATGTTGGTTTCTCTCATTATTTTTTCTGCAATTGCTATTTTAGCAGGAGTTATATCAGCAAAAATTAAAGAAAATAAAAATATTGGCTTGTATTTAAAATGGACTCAAATTATTGTTTTTGTGTTGATTGCTGTTTTTATAATACTGTAATTTTTATTGTTTTAAATAACTTTAGACGCTTTTTGAGAATATTTATTCTTCAGATGTAACTACAAATTTTCGTTAATAAAATTGGGTGTTTAACTTATTTTTTAGAGTTTCAAATGTGTACTTTTGTAGCCCTAACTAAAAATAAAAGTGAATATTACTCAATATACATCAGAATTTAAATACAATTGGAAACTTGCAGCGCCTGTAATGTTAGGAATGTTGGGCCATACTTTTGTGGTTTTTGTTGACAATATCATGGTTGGCCAATTAGGAACTGCTCAGTTAGCAGCAGTTTCATTAGGAAACAGCTTTATGTTTATAGCGATGTCTATAGGAATCGGGTTTTCTACAGCAATAACACCTTTAATAGCAGAAGCAGATTCATCAAACAATATACAACAAGCAAGATCTACCTATAAAAATGGACTGTTTTTATGCACCGTTTTAGGGATTGTGCTGTTTTTAGGAATTTATTTTTCGAAACCATTATTGTACTTAATGAAACAACCAAAAGAGGTTGTAGACTTGGCAATTCCGTATTTAGATCTAGTAGCCTTTTCGTTAATTCCTTTAGTTATTTTCCAAGCTATAAAACAGTTTAGCGACGGAATGTCGATGACAAAATACCCAATGTATGCAGCTTTATTGGCAAATATTATAAACATAATTTTAAACTATGTTTTGATATTTGGTAAGTTAGGATTTCCAGAGATGGGTATTGTTGGTGCCGCTTACGGTACGCTTGTTTCTAGAATCGTAATGGTTTTTTATCTTTGGTTTTTATTGCGCTACAAAGAGCGTTCGGCACAAATAGTAAAAGATATAAAATTCTTTCTGTTAGATGTTTTAATGATAAAAAAGATTGTGAATCTCGGTTCTTTAAGCGCTATGCAAATGTTTTTTGAAGTAGCTATTTTTACATCTGCAATTTGGTTAAGTGGTTTATTAGGTAAAAATCCGCAAGCAGCAAATCAGATAGCATTAAATTTATCATCTATGACATTTATGGTTGCGATGGGTTTAAGCGTAGCGTCGATGATAAGAGTGGGTAATCAAAAAGGGTTACAAAATTTTAAAGAATTACGTAGAATTGCATTTTCAATCTTTTTTCTAGGATTGATTTTAGCCACGGTTTTTGCAATTCTATTTTTCATTTTCCATAAAAGTTTACCTACAATTTATGTAGATTTAAATGACAAGGTAAATTATGAAGATAACATGGAAGTAATCTCAATAGCATCAAAATTATTAATTGCAGCTGCATTTTTTCAAATATCTGATAGCATTCAAGTGGTTGTTTTAGGAGCTTTACGTGGGTTACAAGATGTTAAAATACCAACAATACTTACCTTTATATCTTATTGGGTGGTAGGTTTTCCTGTTTCCTATTTTCTAGGTAAAGAGGAAATGTATGGCAGTTTTGGTATTTGGTTGGGCTTATTAGCAGGCTTAACAACTGCATCAATTTTATTATTTATCAGATTTAATTATTTATCTTTAAAGTTGATAAAAGAGAAAGATCAATAAGATACAATTTTCACTAATTTGTACCGATAAAAAAGTACTATTTAGTTACTATTAATTATATTAAATTATAGAATTATAGAATTTTAAATTTGATACAAAAATCAAAATAAACAAAATGGATTTACCTAAATTTTTACTAGCTGACAACAGCAATTTCCCTGAAGATATTTTTGTGTTGCACACAGAATTCCCACGATTTTTAATCAATTTAAAAGACGATGAAATAGAATGGTTCGAAGATTTAACAGGAGAAAATGAAGAAGATATTGCAACAGAATTAGCGGATTTAATGAATAAAGCTGGTGAGTTTTACGATGAAGAAATGAAGCAATTCGATTAGAGTTCGTGAAAATTCATTTATACAAATAAATGTTAATTCTTCTCATTAACAACGATTTTGTCTAATATTTTTTTAGATTTGTTAAACTAGTTAATCAAAAATTATGAAAATTTTATACTTTTCACTTTCTTTTTTATTTATATCGTTAATAATCCCGAATAACGAACAACTTGATAACAAATCGAATTCAATTAAAGAATTTCAAGGAAAGGCAACTTACATTTCAAAATCTAAAATGGAATTAGGCAATTGGGGAGCAAAGCTATCCGAAGTTCAAAAAAAGCAAATTGCAGCTAGAATGAAAAATAGGTTAGAAAAAACGTATACTCTTACTTTTAATAATCAAGAATCTTTCTTTAAAGAAGATGATAAAATAGATGCTATTTCTGGTGCTACAGACTCCTGGGGTAAATATTTTTCTCCAGGCGATCAGTATAAAAATTTATTAACAGACACTCAAGTTCAAAGCCAAGAATTTTATGGTAAAGAATTTTTAGTAAAAGATAAATTACAGCTAATAGAATGGAAGTTAGGAGACGATACAAAAATGATAGGTAATTATGTTTGTTTTAAAGCAACTGCCATGATACCCTCAGACGAGTTGACCTGGTATGCTTTTTCTTGGGATAAATTAAATAATAGAGAGAAAAAAGAGAAAGATGATTCAACAACGGAAGACATCATTGCTTTTACAGCAGTAGAAGCTTGGTATTCTATACAAATACCAGTTCATCATGGTCCTCAAGAATTCTGGGGTCTTCCTGGTTTAATTTTAGAAGTAAGTTTTGATAATACTACTTTTTTATGTTCAGAATTAGTTTTAACTACCTCTGGTAAAGTAACTATTGAAGCACCGTCAAAAGGAAAAGTGGTTAATAAAATAGCTTATCAAGAAATTATCTCTAGTAAAATGAAAGAATTTCGTGACATGCGTTCTGGAAGAAGCGGTAGATAAAATTCTAGTATTTTATTTTTAATTTAAATGAAGTGCTTCTACCAATAGCAATTTAACGCATAAATTACTCTAATTTTATTATTCAAATAAATAAGATTTTATTCAAGATTTTAATGAGTTTAATATTCATTAAAAAAAATCAAAAATTAAAACTTTTTTAAATAAAAAACCCCACATATGTGAGGTTTTTTGTTTAAAAAAAGCATAAATTATTATTCAGTTTTTTCTTTTAAAACTGCTTTATCAGCAACAATTCTAGTTTCCATATTTGCAATTTCCCAAGCAGTATGAAAAACCAAACGAGTTCTGTTTTCTAACAATTCGTAATTAATCTTGTTTGGTGTATCACTTGGTCTATGATAATCTTCATGTGTGCCATTAAAATAGAAAATAATTGGCACATTGTATTTTGCAAAGTTGTAATGATCAGATCTATAGTAAAAACGGTTAGGATCATTTTCATCATTATATTTATAATCTAAATTAATGTTCATGTACTTTTTGTTAACAGCTTCAGAAACGTTGTGCAACTCTGTACTTAACTTATCAGAACCAATTAAATATACATAATTAGGATTTTCTTTATGTCTTTCATCTATTCTACCAACCATATCGATATTCAAGTCACAAACAGTATTTGCAATCGGAAATAAAGGGTTTTCTGTATAATATTGAGAACCTAATAGTCCTTTCTCTTCACCAGTAACATGTAAAAATAATATGGAACGTTTTGGACCTTTTCCTTCTTTTACAGCTTTTTGAAAAGCTTCAGCAATTTCTAAAAGTGCTACAGTTCCAGAACCATCATCATCTGCACCATTATAAATTTCACCATCTTTTATACCTTCGTGATCTAAATGTGCAGAGATTACTACTACTTCATCTGGCTTTTCTGTTCCTTTAATAAAGGCAACAACATTTTCTGAATCTTTTAAATTTCCACGTCTAGCATTTTTATTTAACCATTCTGCAGGTACTTCTTGAAAATAATCATCACCACCTATTGCAGAAGCAATTCCTTGTGTTACATAGAAGTTTTTTAGATATTCAACTGCTTTTTTTTGTCCTGGCTCTCCTGTTTCTCTGCCTTCAAACTCATCTGATGCATAAATAAATAAGTGAGTTCCTAAATCTTTTGCAGTAATAGAAGCCGCATATTTTGCTGCTTGATCTACGTTAGCATCGTTTTCATTTGATGCATTTTTACTAGAACCACAAGCTATAAAAGCAAATGCACTAGCAATATAAAGTATTTTTTTCATCGATTAATATGGTGTTTTATTTGATTACTAATTTAAAGGTTATTTAAGAGTACTATTTTTTCAAAATTACTTTTTGTTTACGATAAACTGTTGTAATTTTCTGTTAAAATTAACAATTTCTTTAGGAAATAAATTATCAAAAGCATTCTTCTCAATCAATTCTGATGGAGTTCCAATACATATTTCAATATCAGTAAATAGGATAATTTCATCTGCGAATTTGATGGATAAATTTACTTCATGAGAAGACAGGATAATTGTTTTAGATGTCTTCTCGACCAAACTTTTAAGCAAAGAAAATATTTTGATAGTGTGATGCAAATCTAAATGTGCTGTTGGTTCATCTAAAATGATAATTTCTGTGTCTTGCGCTAAAGCTCTAGCAATTAAAACTCTTTGTAACTGACCATCGCTTAATTCGTAAAAACGTTTGTTTTTTAGGTGTTGAATCTCTGTTTCATCTATTGCCCAATTAATTTTCTCTAAATCTGAATCTGATAATTTATCAATCCAATTAGTATAAGGTTGTCTTCCTAAGGCTACGAGTTCAAAAACTGTTAATTGGCTTTCTGGAAGCCTCTCTGTTAAAACCATGCTCACGCAAGTTGCTAATTCTTGATGTTTATATGCTTTAAGACTTTTATTTTTTATAAAAACGAATCCACTTAAAGGCTCTTGAACCTTAGCAATAGTTCTTAATAAAGTCGATTTTCCAATTCCGTTTTTACCTAAAACGGCAACTAGCCTTCCTTTTTTAATAGATAAGTCTATATGAGAAGCGACGATATTTTGAGCTTTTTTAGATTGATAACCTATTGTTAAGTTTTCAGTTTTTAGGACGATATTTTCAGACATGAATTTAACGAATTATTACAAACAATATAATTTATACTTCGTATTTACTACACAAAGATCTTCTTTTTTCTAATTAATAACCAAATAACAACTGGCGCTCCAAAAAGCGATGTAATGGCATTTATTGGAAGCGTAAATTCGCTCGTTGGTAATTGTGCAATTGCGTCACAAATTAAGAGTACAATTGCACCAATAATTGCTGTAGACGGAATTAATATTTTATGATTAGAAGTTGTAAAAAGCATTCTTGCAATATGAGGAACAGCTAACCCTATGAAAGCAATTGGTCCTGAAAAAGCAGTAATTACACCAGTTAGTAAACTTGTAACTAATAAAATAATATTTCTACTTTTTTTAATGTTAATTCCTAGGCTTTTAGCATAGTTTTCGCCTAATAAAAAACTATTTAACGGTTTTATGACAAATATTGTTCCTACAATTCCTATTATATAAATGACTGCAAAAACACTAATTTCATTCCAGCTTAAATTACCCAAACTTCCAAAACTCCAAAATAAATATTGCTGAATTTGGGCTGCTTCAGAAAAATACGCTAAAACACTTATAATTGCGGATGTCAAGCTACCAAACATTAAACCAATAATTAAAATTGACATTGTATTTCTAACTTTATTTGCCGCAATAATTACTGCTGATAAAACTAAAAAGGCGCCCAAACTTGCTGCAATGGGTAAAGACCAATTTGAAACTGAAGCATTAAGTAAAAACCCTCCAAAAATTGATGAGCCTAAAATTAACAAGGCAACACCTAAGCTCGCACCTGAAGAAATACCTAAAACAAAAGGTCCTGCTAGCGGGTTTCTAAAAAGTGTTTGCATCAACAAACCACAAATTGATAAACCTGAACCAACTAAAATAGCTGAAATTGCTTTTGGTAATCTAAAGTTTAAAATAATTGTTTCCCAACTTTCATTGGTAGAAATTCCGCCAGTTAGTGTTTTAACTATTTCTTTAAACGGAATGGAGACAGAACCTAAACTAATGTTTATAAAAAAAAATACTACCAATAAAAAGGATAAAAGAATAAATTGTTTTGAGTAGGTTATTTTCTTCATAAAAATTCAGATTGTGTGCAGTTAAAACTTAATTTTAAGTTTTCTTCAAAAATTCAACTAATTTCTGAATTGCAATTCCTCGGTGAGAAATTTTATTTTTTTCTTCGGATGACATTTCTGCAAAGGAAGTATTATATCCGTCAGGTTTAAATATAGGATCGTACCCAAAACCTTTTTCTCCTTGTTTTTTTATTAAAATTTCACCCTTACAAATTCCCTCAAACAGATACTGATTTTTATCAATATTTAGACAAATAGCAGTTCTAAATCGTGCTTTTCTGTTCGTTTTGTGTTCCAAACCAGATAATAGTTTTTGCATATTTTTTTCAGAATTGCTTGGTTCACCAGCAAAACGTGCAGAATAAACGCCAGGTTTTCCTTCTAAGCCTTCAACCTCCAAACCTGTATCATCAGCAAAACAATTGTAACCAAATTTTTGTGTTATATAATTGGCTTTTAATTTTGCGTTTCCTGCTAAAGTAATCGCTGTTTCTTCAATTTCATCAAAACAATTAATATCTTTTAAACTCAATAGTTCAATAGAGTTTGGCAACATTTCTTGAACTTCGGCAAGTTTGTTAAGATTATTTGTAGCAAAAACGAGTTTCATTATTTTAATTGTTCAAAAATTAATAGGTAGGTAAAGTTACAAAGTTTTTGAGATTTGTAGGGTATAAATTAAGAGAGATTCAAAGTGTTAGATTTTAGTAATTAGGAAATTTTAAATTTACTTGATCTAATAATTGTAGAGATGAAATAACGGATTGGGAATTTTCTTTATAGCTTATATCGCTCAATCGATAAAAAGAGATTTAAAATTAATGGCAAGCATCGATATGTAAGATTTGATCCCTAAAACTAAATTTGTAAATTTTGTATTATGAGACCATTTTTGTTCTCAAAACTTAAATATTAACAGAATTTTTCTAGTTTGTAATTCTTTAAAGTAAACCTGCTAGTTTCAGATTGATATCAGTTTAAGTATAATCTTATGTTATTTTCCCAAAAACAAATAATTCTTTTTCTAGCATTCACACTAGCAGGTGTCCCAAATATTTAACTTTTAGTTTCTATATGTATTAGATTTTCGAATAGCGTATATTATTTATTCAAATATAGATAATTATTTTTTATCATTTTGTTCTGAGAAGAGTATTTTAAGAAAAAAAATACATAAAACATTTTTGCTTATTCGTGATGATAAGGCTCATTCTTTAAAATTGTAAAAACTCTATACAGTTGTTCAACTATAAAAAGACGAATCATTTGATGTGAAAAAGTCATTTTTGATAATGATATTTTTCCTTGACTTTTGATGTAAACAGCATCCGAAAAACCATAAGGACCGCCAATTACAAGAACTAATTGTCTTAACCCAGAATTCATTTTTTTTTGTAAATATTTAGAAAAATCAATAGAAGTAAAGTGTTTGCCTTTATCATCTAACAAAATTAGTTCATCTGTATTTTGGAGTTTTGATAAAATGAGTTCGCCTTCTTTATTTTTTTGTTGAACTTTACTCAAATTCTTGACATTTTTAATATCAGGAATAATTTCTAACTCAAACTTTACGTAATGTTTTAAACGATTTTGATATTCATCAATTAACTTAATTAATTGTTTATTATCTGTTTTTCCAATTGTAAGTAGTTTAATTTTCATTTTTTTGTGAATGTTCAAGCACAGTTGAGAACTAATTATTTTATCGATTATAATATTATTAATAAACACAAATTTATTCGTTTTCATTTATAAATTAGCTAGAACAGACAAAAAGTTGAAAATCATTACTATTTTTACATCAGAAAAAAAAATATGATATCAAAAGAACAATTTGACAACGAATTAAAGCTCATTATAAGAAATGCCATAAGAGAAGATGTTGGCGATGGAGATCATACTTCACTTTCTTGCATTCCTTCGGATTCTTTAGGAAAAGCAAAATTATTGGTAAAAGAAGAGGGGATAATTGCTGGAGTTGAATTTGCAAAATTAGTTTTTAAATATGTTGATGCAGGTTTACAAGTTGATATTTTTATAAATGACGGAGAAAAAGTAAAATATGGAGATATTGTTTTTCATGTTGCAGGTAAATCTCAATCTATTTTAGTGGCAGAACGTTTAGTTTTAAATGCCATGCAAAGAATGAGCGCAATTGCTACAAAAACTGCTTCTTTTACTGATTTACTAAAAGGAACAAAAACTAAAGTTTTAGACACTAGAAAAACAACACCCGGCATTAGAGCTATAGAAAAATGGGCTGTTAAAATAGGAGGAGGAGAAAACCATCGATTTGCATTGTATGACATGGTTATGATAAAGGACAATCATATTGATTTTGCAGGCGGAATTACTGCTGCAATTACAAAAACAAAAAAATATTTATCAGAAAAAAATCTTGATATAAAGATAATAGTAGAAGCAAGGAGTTTAGAGGAAATTAAAGAGATTCTTTCTAATACAGGGGTTTACAGAATTTTGATTGATAATTTTAATTATGAAGACACAAAAAAAGCGGTTGCACTAATTGGTAAAACCTGTTTAACCGAATCTTCTGGTGGAATTAATGAAGAAACAATTAAAAAATATGCAGATTGTGGTGTTGATTTTATTTCTTCGGGCGCATTAACACATTCTATTTGTAATTTAGATTTAAGTTTAAAAGCGTTTTAAAGAATCTAATTTAAGATTTTGAACAAATAAAATATGGACGATTATTTTGACAACAAAGAATTCTCAAAAATTGATTTCACAAAAACGATTATAAAGAAAGGAGAGTATGATAATTGTACTTTTGTTAACTGTAATTTTGAGGCAATTAGCGTTTCAAATAGTCAATTTATAGAATGTATATTTACCAATTGTAATTTTAGTAATACCATTGTAAAACATACTGCCTTTAAGAATGTGCATTTTATCAGTTGTAAATTATTAGGTGTAAAATTTAATGAATGTGATCCTTTTTTATTACAGTTTTCGTTTAGAGAGTGTCTGTTAAATTTTTCGTCATTTTATCAATTAAAAATTCAGAACATAAAATTTACAAACTGTAATTTAGAAGCAGTCGATTTTACAGAAACAGTTTTATCTAGCTCAAAATTTGATACTTGTGATTTAAGAGATGCCGTTTTTGAAAACACTAATTTTTAAAAATCAGACTTTAGAACCGCGTATAATTTTAATATCCATCCAGAGAAAAATAGATTAAAAGGAGGAAGGTTCAGCAAAGAAAATATTGTTGGCCTTTTATCAGAATATAAAATAAGTATAGAATGAAAAGTGTAAAATTTTATTTGTTAGTTATAGTTTTTGTAGCTCTTTCTTGTGAAAGCGAGCAGAAGAATGTTTCAGTTTTTAGGTATTCCTTGCAGAATGATAGTATTCAAAAATTAAAACTGAATACCAATAATAAACCCGATTTAAAGATTTTTAAATATGAACTATTACAAGACTCTCTTAAAAATACAGATTTTAAATACAATCTTGAGCGTGACTATTTAATATTCGACATTGATACTTTTATTGTCCAAGAAAACACTTACAAATCTAAAAGTTTTGAGTTTAAAATGTATCAAACTAAAGAAGTTACAAGCCAAAACAGAACCTTAGTCTTTAACGAGAATTATGGTCTATTGGCAAGTTTGGCTATTGGTGCAGATTTTATATTTTTAAAAGATTCCTTAGCAAATAAAGATAAAAATGTAATTTTTAAAGAAATATTTTTAAATTTAAATAAAGTTAATATTGATTAGAATTACACCTAAATTAAATGACAAAAGAAATAGAAAAGAATTTATCTAAAATACCAATCATAAATTTATTGGTAAAATTTGGTAAACAGATAAAAGTTCCGGGTTTAGGAGGAATGTCTTTTTACGATGTGCTAGAAATGTACAGTATTGGTATTATAAGAGGAGCTTTAACATCGCGTGCTGGCGGAATTGCATTTAGTTTTTTTATGGCAATCTTCCCTTTTATGCTGTTTATTTTAACGTTAATTCCGTATATCCCAATAGAAGGTTTTCCAGAAGGCTTATTTTCCTTTATTAAAGATGTTTTGCCACCTCAAACTTTCGATTCAGTAGATTCTGTTTTGATAGACATTACCAATAATCAATATAGTGGTTTGTTATCCTTTGGATTTTTAGGGTCTATTTTTTTAATGACAAATGGTATCAACGCTATTTTTGGAGGTTTCGAATATTCGTATCATTTAAGCGATAATCGCAATGTTTTTAAGGCTTATTTAATCTCATTAGCAGTCTCTTTATTAATTTCAATGTTTTTAATTATTACAATAACGTTAGTGATTTTATATGAGGTAGCTTTATTAAAAATGAATGATAAAGGTTGGTTGACTACAGAAGATTTAAATTTCTTTTTTTACGGTAAAAATATTTTGTTTTTAATCATGATTTTTACCACAGTTTCATTATTGTTTCGATTTGGTACTAAACAAGTAAAGCAAGTAAAATTCTTTTCGGCAGGCGCCATTTTAACAACTATTTTATCGCTGTTTACATTTTATTTATTTGGTATTTACGTAGTTAAATTTGCACAATACAATCAATTATATGGTTCTATTGGTACCTTGTTAATCTTAATGCTATTCGTTTGGTTAAATGCAATTATCTTGTTGTTAGGTTTTGAGTTAAATGCTTCGTTGTTTATGTTAAAGCAAGTAAATAAAACCAATTCTACTCAGTAATTTTATTCCTTTTCACGATATTTGCAACTTTATTTACGGGTAAATAATTATCATTTATCAATATAAACAGGTTGATAAATAAATAACAACTGATAATTTATAAAAGAATACAGATACTAAATTTTTATGAAACCAAGCATCCCCAAAGGAACAAGAGACTTTTCGCCAATAGAAGTAGCGAACAGAACCTATATTATGAATGCGATAAAAGCTTCTTTTGAAACTTTTGGATTTCAACCTATAGAAACTCCCAGTTTTGAAAATTCGGATACATTAATGGGTAAATATGGTGAAGAAGGTGATCGTCTGATTTTTAAAATTTTAAATTCTGGAGATTATTTAGCAAAAGCTGATGAAAAGTTATTATCAGAAAAAGATAGTTTAAAAGTAACTTCTCAAATCTCAGAAAAAGCACTAAAATATGACCTTACGGTTCCTTTTGCAAGATATGTTGTACAACATCAAAATGAAATTACATTCCCTTTTAAACGTTACCAAGTGCAACCGGTTTGGAGAGCAGATAGACCCCAAAAAGGACGTTTTAGAGAGTTTTTTCAATGCGATGCAGATGTTGTGGGTAGTAAATCTTTATGGCAGGAAGTAGAATTTATACAACTATACGACGCTGTTTTTAGTAAATTAGGATTATCAGAAACAAACATCAAAATTAATAACAGAAAAATCTTATCAGGAATTGCAGAAGTTATTGGCGCTCAAGATAAATTAATTGATTTTACTGTTGCTTTAGATAAATTAGATAAAATTGGTAAAGAAGGCGTTGTTACAGAGATGCTATCTAAAGGAATTACTGAGGAGGCCATCAAAAAAGTACAGCCTTTGTTTAATTTTTCAGGCTCAAGTTTAGAAAAATTAACTTCTTTAGAAAATATGTTGCAAACATCCGAAGAAGGAAAAAATGGAGTAGAGGAGTTGCGTTTTGTAATAAATGCAGTTGATTCTTTAGGTTTAACATCTGCTAAATTAGAAGTTGATGTAACACTTGCAAGAGGTTTAAATTATTATACAGGCGCAATTTTTGAAGTGTCAGCACCAAAAGGTGTAAATATGGGCTCAATTGGTGGAGGCGGAAGATATGATGATTTAACAGGTATCTTTGGTTTAAATGACGTTTCTGGAGTGGGAATTTCTTTTGGATTAGACAGAATATATTTAGTTTTAGAAGAATTAGGTTTGTTTAAAACGGTCGATTTACCAAAACCAAAAGTTATTTTCTTAAATTTTGACACTTCAACAGATTTATTGAAAATGAAGGCTTTAAAATCTTTAAGAGAAAATAATATAAAATCAGAGTTTTATCCTGATTTAGGTGAAAGTAATAAACAACAAAAACGTCAATGGAAATATGTTACTAGTAGAGAAATAGAATTTGTAGTTTCTAATGTCGAAAATGATCTTTTTACATTAAAAAACATGATTTCTGGCGATCAAATAGATTGTTCATTATCCGAATTAATAAAAAAATTAATAGAGTAATTAGAAGTTTAAAATAGCTTGTAGTAAGTAAATCGACAATTAAAATAATAGATAGCACTTGTCTTAACTTATTGACTATTGTATTGAATTAAAGAACAGAGTTAGTTTATGTTTTAAATAGAGCTCAATGAAGTTTATCGAATTATAGTTATAATTTATACAAAAATTAAAATAATACGTTGCAAACTCGTAAATTTGCACCTTAATAATGATTGAAATGTTTGAATTGAGTAGCAAAATGAATGACGAAAGAATTAATGAAATAGGAGAAAACCATGTGGGAACTTCGGCGCAAAACCCGATAAGACCAGATGCTTTTGATATTTCTGATGAAGAAAAAATTAAAAAAATCGAAGAAAGTGTTAGAGATATTTTAAACACTTTAGGGATGGATTTAACAGATGATAGTTTACAAGGAACTCCAAGAAGAGTTGCGAAAGCATTTGTAAATGAAATGTTTATGGGATTGAATCCTAAAAATATGCCAAAACCATCAACTTTTGAAAACAACTACAGCTATGGCGAAATGTTGGTGGAAAAAAACATTGTTTTGTATTCTACTTGCGAACATCATTTGTTGCCAATTATTGGTAGAGCACATGTTGCTTATATTTCTGATGGAAAAGTAATAGGTTTATCAAAAATGAACAGAATTGTAGAGTATTTTTCTAAAAGACCGCAAGTTCAAGAGCGTTTAACAATGCAAATTGTGCAAGCAATGCAAGAAGCTTTAGGTACACAAGATGTTGCTTGTGTAATTGATGCCAAACATTTGTGTGTAAATTCAAGAGGAATTAAAGACATAGAAAGTTCTACCGTTACCGCAGAGTTTGGTGGTAAGTTCAAAGAAAAAGACACAAAAAGAGAGTTTTTAGATTACTTAAAAATGAATACTAAATTCGATTAAATTTTAAATTCTGAGTATTCAGAAATAAAAATAAATAGTAAAAATCCGTTTAGAAATTTCTAAATGGATTTTTTTTATTCATTTTTTTAAAGAATAGATATTTTTTACAGTGTATTGATCATGTATTGGTAGCTTCTTCTTTTACATCGGCCAAAAATTATATTTTTATCAAAAATACATATTTTGATAAAACAAAAATTTAAAGTCTCTGTTCTAAGTTTTCTTTTTCTTGCTTTTTCGATAGCAGCATCTTCTCAAACTACACAAGTTGGTAGTGGTAGTTTTACAAATACTTTTCCGGGTTCAGATTCTGCCGGAAGAAATGGATATCCCTCAGGTACACCTCAATTAAGTGGTAATGCTTTAGGAAAACCAGTACCAACAAACGATTGGTGGTCTAAGTTAGTCAAAGAAAATCATGCGGATAATTTGTTTAATTATCCAATGACTTTAAAAACTACAAATACAGGTTTAATTGTTACCTATATTCCTTGGGGTGTTATTGGTGACTCTGCACCAATTGAAATAAAATTAACGGGTTTATCAACCACAAAAACAACTGTTTCTGATTATTCAGATTGGACAGTTACCATGAATTGGAAAGACAGTGCACACGAATTAAAAGCTACAGCAGGTATCGGAATGCCTTTTTTATATTTTGAAAAAGATGTCGATGATATTGTTGAGATTAAGGTAAACGCGGGTTCAGCAAGCATAAATAACGAGCTTTTAATTATAGAAAATGCTGCTAGTGGAGCTGATTTTGTTTTTTATGCACCAACTGGGAGTTCTTGGATGAAATCTGGTAACATTTATACTTCATCTTTAAATGGCAAAGACTATTGGTCAATGGCAATGTTACCAATAAATACGAGCAACGTTTCCAGTGCGGCTCAAGATTTTAAAAAATATGCGTATATTTTTCCTGCAAATACAATAACAACATGGAGTTATAACGAGAGCAACTCTAAAGTTACCACTACTTTTTTGGTGGATACAAATGTAAAAGAAGGTGCAAATACAAAGATGTTATTAGGTTTGCTGCCACACCAATGGTACAATTTAGCTTCTATTTCACCTACACCAAGTAACTTATCTTATACTTCTGTTAGAGGGGAGTTAAAAATGTTAGAGGGCAATAGTTTTATAGTAGAAAATACTTACAAAGGTATTTTACCAACAATTCCTTATTTAGCGAATTATAGCGAAGGTTTTAGTCCGTCTGATTTAGATACTAAAATTTCGCAAATTGAAAATGATGGTTTATCAACTTGGACAGATTCTTATAATGAAGGTCAAGTTATGAATCGGTTAATTCAAACTGCCAGAATTGCAGATCAAACAGGAGATGTTGAAGCAAGAAATAAAATGATTGCAACTGTAAAAGAACGATTAGAAGATTGGTTAACGCATGAATCAGGAGAAGTTGCTTTCTTGTTTTATTACAATGACACTTGGTCGGCAATGCTAGGATATCCCGCAGGTCACGGACAAGATAGTAATTTAAATGATCATCATTTTCATTGGGGATATTTTATTCATGCTGCTGCTTTTATGGAACAATTTGAGCCTGGTTGGGCATCAAAATGGGGTGAAATGATTAATACTTTAATTCGTGATGCCGCTTCTTACGATAGAAATGACACACAATTTCCTTTTCTAAGAAATTTTAGTCCGTATGCAGGTCATAGTTGGGCGAATGGTTTTGCAACTTTTCCACAAGGAAATGATCAAGAGTCTACATCAGAAAGTATGCAATTTGCTTCTTCATTAATTCATTGGGGAGCAATAACCGAGAATAATACGATTAGAGATTTAGGAATTTACATTTATACCACAGAACAAACTGCTGTTGAAGAATATTGGTTTGATGTATATGATCGTAATTTTAGAGCAAACCAACAATACAGTTTAGTTTCTAGAGTTTGGGGTAATTCTTCGGATAATGGTACATTCTGGACTTCAGATATTGCAGCTTCTTATGGTATCGAAATGTATCCTATTCATGCAGGATCTTTTTATTTAGGACACAATCAAGAATATTCTAAAAAACTTTGGAGTGAAATTGCATCAAATACTGGTGTTTTGAGCAGAGAGGATAATGATAATTTATGGCATGATACATATTGGAAATATTTATCCTTTACAAATCCACAAGAAGCTGTTAATTTGTATAATGCTTATCCAGAAAGAAATTTAAAGTTTGGTATTTCTGATGCACAAACCTACCATTGGTTGCATTCAGTAAATGCAATGGGTGTTATTGACGCAACAATTACGGCAAATTATCCTATTAATGCTGTATTTAAACAAAATGGAGAAACTACCTACGTTGCTCATAATTATTCAGATTCAGAAATTACCGTAACTTTTTCTGATGGATTTCAATTAGTTGTGCCTGCTAATCAAATGAAAACCAATAGAGATATCGATGCTTCTGGTGTTTTAACTTCGGATTTTACGCAGGCCTTTCCCGATGGAAGTGTAAATTTATCTGTGGTAATATCAGGAAATAGTAGTACTAAAGTAGCATTTTATGATGGTTCCACTTTAATTGGTGAAGATACAACAGCTCCTTATCAACTAAAAGCAGCAAACCTTACCTTAGGAGTGCATGGTTTTTATGCAAAAGTATATGTAAATGAGTATTTTAATGTGACTAATATTGTGAATGTTCAAATTGGCGAACAAGTTTCTTATTCAGGAATGCCAATTGCTATTCCGGGAACTTTCGATGCTGGATTTTACGATAAATTTGAAGGAGGAAAAGGTCAAAACATAGCATATATAGATAATTCTGTTGGAAATAACGGAGATTTTAGAACGGAAGAAAATGTAGATGCTATTATCGTAAATGGCGAAGGAGCAACTGTTGGATGGACAGGTGCTGGGGAATGGATGGAGTATACAATTAACGTTGAAACAGCTGGTTTGTATGATTTGAGTTATAGAGCCGCTTCGGGTAATTCGAGTGGAGGAGGTCCTTTTTATTTTGAAATTGAAGGAAAAAAAATAAGCCCAAGTATAGTTGTGCCAAATTCGTATGGCTGGGAAAATTGGAATACAAATACTGCTACGGATATTGAATTAACAAAAGGAGAGCATGTTTTAAGATTGTTTATAGAAAGTGGCGAATGTAATTTAGGAAGAATGACTTTTTCTTATAAAAGTGCGTTGAGTTTTACGCCACCTTTTGCAAATGCAGGAGAAAATGTTTCTGTAATTTTACCAGAGACAGTAGCAACTTTAAATGGTTCTTTAAGCAATGATCCAGAAGGCCAGACGATTACTTATAGTTGGATGCAGATATATGGTCCATCAATTATAAACTTTGATAGTAAAATAATTGCTTCACCAAATGTTTCTAACCTTGAAGATGGTGTTTATAAGTGCAAATTAACGGTAAGTGATGGCACTTATAGCGATTTCGATGAAGTTTTAATATTAGTTTCTGCTTCAGGAAATTTAAGTCCAACAATTTCAATTACTTCGCCAAGCGATGGTTTATCAATTAAAGAAGGAGTTGCCATTAGCATAAATACAATTGCAAGTGATCTAGATGGTTCTGTTACAGTAGTCGAATTTTTTGACGGATCAACAAAATTAGGAGAAGACACTATTGCACCATTTAATTTTGTTTGGAACGGAGCAAGTATTGGAAATCATCAACTTACGGCAGAGGCAACAGATAATTTGGGTGCTAAAAGTACTTCTGCAGCAGTTGCTGTTTCAGTAACAGAAGAAAAGCTATGTTCAGAAATATCAACGGATGCGCAGCAAGGAAGTTTTTCAGAAGGCTATGAAGTAACTTTTGAAACTATAGGCACAAGTGTAACCATTACATTTAAATTATTAGACACCAATAAAGCCGGAGTGATTGCTTATTTATGGAAACAAACTCCATTTTCTGAAATCCAAATGGATCAAGTATCTGGTTTAACTTTTTCTAAAACGATTAGTGGCTTAACAGCAGGTACAACTATTAGTTATGCTTGTAAATTTGCTTATTCAGTTGGTTTGGCTGCTACAAAATATTTTAGTTATGTTGTAGGAACAGGTTGTACTGGTAGTAATTCTGATGTAACAGCACCAGAAAATTTTACTGCTTCTATTGGAAATATAACTGCTTCTAGTGTTGAGTTTTTATTAGATGCTACAGATGATTCTGGTAAAGTAGTATATAATATCTCATATGGTACAACTTCAAAAGTTGTAAACGGAGATTCGGGACTTCAAAAATCGTATATTTTAAGTGGCTTAACTCCAGAAACGGTATATTCTTTTTCGATAACGGCCAGAGATCTCTCTGCAAATTTAGCTTCAAATAATCCAATAACATTGCAAGCGACCACTTTAGCAAATACGAATTCAGAATGTGCCGGTTCAGAAAGTACCGCCATAGAAGGTTCTTTTTCGGTTGGGTATACCTATGAATTTGTAACCAATGGATCAAATGTTACAATTACATTTGAGTTGTTAGATACAGATAAAAATGGTGTTGTAGCTTATTTATGGGCACAAACTCCGTTTTTGGAAACATCAATGAGCGTAGTTTCAGGAAAAAAGTTTTCTAAAACAATTAGTGGTCTAGCCAACGGACAAACGATTAGTTACGCTTGTAAATTTGCTTTTGAAAGAGGTTTAGCTGTAACAAAATATTTTTCTTATACCGTAGGAAACAATTGCACTTTGCAAGCTGATAAGTATGATTTTGCAGAGTCTGTTCAAATTTCACCAAACCCTGCTAAAAATAGTTTAAAGATAAATTCGCCTTTATTAACGGTTATAAAAGTAGAAATTTATTCAGTGTTAGGAAAAAGGATAGGTAATTTTAATACAAGTTTTAAAAATTTATCTGTTGAAGGTTTATCTAGTGGACTTTATATGATTAGAATATTTTTTCAAGAAGGAATCTACACTACAAAATTTGTAAAAGAGTAGAATTGTAATTAATTATAAAACTAAAAAATCCGTTTAGAAATTTCTAAACGGATTTTTTAGTTTTAAGAGTTTTTCAATTTGAGTATTTTTTTTGAAAAATAATATCAAAAACTCTTTACTATTATATCAATTAATTGTTAACAATTACCCATTCTCCTTTTTCAATTAAAGGAATCGCTTGTTTAAATTTTACTTCTTTTTGTTCTCCACTCATTACGTTCTTAATACTAACTTTTTCGTTTCTACCAATTTTAGGCTGGTCTCTTACAATCGTTTCAACAGGTTCTTGCTGTTGTTTTCTAGAGTTTTGAATAGCTTGTTCAGTAGAGTTTTGAACATCAGCTTTGCTAGTATTTAAACGTTCTCTTTTTTTACCTCTAGCTTCAGAAATTTGAGTTCTATCTTGTGCTGGTAATTCTCCTTTAAATAAGAAAGACAATACTTCTTTATTTATTTCGTCTACAGTTTTCTTAAACAACTCAAATGCCTCAAACTTGTAGACTAGTAAAGGATCTTTTTGTTCATAAGATGCATTTTGTACAGAATGTTTTAATTCATCCATTTTACGCAAATGATCTTTCCAGTTTTCGTCAATAATCGCTAAAGTGATATTCTTTTCAAAATCTGTAACTAGGCTTTTTCCTTCACTTTCATAAGCCTCCTTTAAGTTCGTTACAACTTGTAAAGATTTTATGCCGTCAGTAAAAGGAACTACAATTCTTTCGTATTTATCACCCTCATTTTCAAATACATCTTTAATCACAGGAAAAGCTAAAACAGCATTTCTTTCAATTTTAGTTTTGTAATGTTTAGATACAATATTATATAATTTATCAGCTAACTCTCTTTCTGTTAATTTCTCGAATTCATCTTTAGAAAAAGGAGAGGTCATAGAAGAAAAACGAATCAATTCAAATTCGAAATTTTGAAAATCTTTTGTTACTTTATTATTATTGATGATAGATTCGCAGGTGTCAAAAATCATATTTGCAATATCAACTTGTAAACGTTTACCGTCTAAAGCATTACGTCTTCTTTTGTAAACGAAAGAACGTTGTGCATTCATGATATCATCATATTCTAATAAACGTTTACGAATACCAAAGTTATTTTCTTCAACCTTCTTTTGCGCTCTTTCAATAGATTTGGTAATCATAGAATGCTGAATTACTTCACCTTCTTTTAACCCCATTCTATCCATCATTTTGGCAATTCTTTCAGAACCAAACAAACGCATTAAGTTATCATCTAAACCAACATAAAATTGAGTTGATCCAACGTCACCTTGTCTTCCAGCACGTCCTCTTAACTGTCTGTCTACACGTCTAGAGTCATGTCTTTCTGTACCAATGATTGCTAAACCACCTGCTTTTTTAACTTCTTCGGTAAGTTTAATATCCGTTCCACGTCCTGCCATGTTTGTTGCAATTGTAACAACACCAGGTTTACCAGCTTCTGCAACAACATCAGCTTCACGTTTGTGTAATTTTGCATTCAAAATATTATGAGGAATTTTACGCATTTGCAACATTCTACCTAATAATTCTGATATTTCTACAGAAGTAGTACCGACTAAAACTGGTCTTTTTTGTTCAACTAATTTTACAATATCTTCAATAACTGCATTGTATTTTTCACGTGCGGTTTTGTAAACTAAATCCTCTTGATCATCCCTTTGGATAGGTTTATTTGTAGGGATTTCTACAACATCTAATTTATAAATTTCCCATAACTCACCTGCTTCAGTAACCGCAGTTCCTGTCATTCCAGAAAGCTTTCTGTACATTCTAAAGTAATTCTGTAGTGTTACCGTTGCAAAAGTCTGAGTAGCATCTTCAATTTTTACATTTTCTTTTGCTTCAATTGCTTGGTGTAATCCATCAGAATAACGACGACCATCCATGATACGTCCCGTTTGCTCGTCAACAATCATTACTTTATTTTCCATCACCACATATTCAACATCTTTTTCAAAAACAGTATATGCTTTTAAAAGTTGATTCATGGTATGAATCCGCTCACTTTTGATGCTAAAATCGTTGTAAAGTTCTTGTTTTTGAGAAGCTTTTTCTTCGGATGTAGTGTTAGCAGTATCAATTTCCCCTATTTTCACACCAATATCTGGCAATACAAAGAAATTATCGTTTTCTGTTTTTTCTGATAAATGTGCGATTCCCTTATCAGTTAAATCAATTTGATTATTTTTTTCTTCAACAACAAATAGTAAATCTTCATCTACTTCTGGCATCAACTTGTTGTTGTCTGCCATGTAATAATTCTCTGTTTTTTGTAAAATTTGTTTGTTACCTTCTTGCGATAAAAATTTAATTAAGGCTTTGTTTTTTGGTAAACCTCTGTAAACTCTTAACAATAAAAAACCACCTTCTTTGGTATTTCCGTCTGCAATTAATTTTTTAGCTTCTGCTAAAACACTTATTAAATGTTTGCTTTGTAGTAAAACTAAATCTGCTACTAACGGTTTTAACTCGTTAAATTCGTGTCTGTCTCCCTGAGGAACGGGTCCTGAAATTATTAACGGAGTTCTAGCATCGTCAATTAAAACAGAATCTACTTCATCAATAATTGCGTAATTTGGTGGTCTTTGAACTAAATCGTCTTTAGAACTAGCCATATTATCACGTAAATAATCAAATCCGAATTCGTTATTTGTTCCGTATGTAATATCTGCATTGTATGCTTTTCTACGGGCATCAGAATTTGGTTGATGATAATCGATACAGTCTGTAGAAAGTCCGTGAAACTCAAAAATTGGTCCCATCCAAGCTTTATCTCGTTTTGCCAAATAATCATTTACAGTAACAAGGTGAACTCCATTTCCTGTTAAAGCATTCAAATAAACTGGCAAAGTAGAAACCAATGTTTTTCCTTCACCTGTCATCATTTCAGCAATTTTACCTTGATGCAAAACAGAACCACCAATTAATTGAACGTCGTAGGGAACCATGTCCCAAACAACAGGTTTACCGGCAGCATCCCAAGAATTTGCCCAAAAAGCTTTGTCGCCTTCTAATGAAACATGGTCTCTTTCTCCAGATAATTCTCTATCAAAAGGAGTTGCTGTAACTTTAATTTCTTTATTTTCTACGAAGCGTTTTTCTGTTTCCTTGATAACAGCAAATGCTTCTGGCATAATTTGTAGTAAGGTGTCTTCAGAAATTTTGTATGCTTCGTCTTTTAAAGCATCAACTTCTGCATAAATATCTTCTTGCCTGTCAATATCAGCATTTTTAGCTTCTTCTTCTAAAGCAACTATTTTATCATCAAATACTTTTGTAGCAGCTTTAATTTTGTTTTTAAACTCCTGCGTTTTTGCCCTTAATTCATCGTGAGAAAGTTTAGAAATTTCTGCTTCAAACTTTCTTACAGCTTCCACAATTGGTTGTAAAATTTTTAAATCTTTTTGTTGTTTATCACCCACAAAAAGTTTTATAACTGAATTTAAAATGCTCATTGTATTTAATGTTTTTGAAGCTAAAATGATTAGCTTTATTATTTTACTGTATATCAAGTTTTTAAAACCTTGAAAAAAATATCGTTTTCTTCTTAAAAAGAAAACAAAAAAAAAGCCCCTTTAGAGACTTTTTATATTTTTATTGTTTTATTTAGTATTCATCCTCGTTCCAAAGATAATCATCTTCGGTAGGATAATCTGGCCAAATCTCAACAATTGAATCGTATGCATCACCTTCATCTTCCATATCTTGCAGGTTTTCTACTACTTCTAACGGAGAACCAGTTCTAATAGCATAATCTATTAATTCGTCTTTGGTTGCTGGCCAAGGTGCATCTGCTAAATAAGATGCTAATTCTAATGTCCAATACATTTCTTATTGTTTAATTTGGTGCAAAAATAATTTTTTTCCTGAATTACGCAAGTCTTTTTTAAGAAATATAATATCAATAAAAAAAGAACGTCATTATTTTTTTTCAGGAATCCATTTTATTTCCTGTATTTGTAAGTCTTTAGACAACTTTCGTGCCAACACAAAAAGAAAGTCAGAAAGGCGGTTTAAATATTTTAAAATATCATCATTTAAAGTTTCGTGGTCATTTAGTTCTACAGATAAACGTTCTGCTCGTCTGCAAACGCATCTAGCAATGTGACAAAATGACACAGCTTGATGTCCTCCTGGTAGAATAAAATGAGTCATTTGAGGAAGTTCTGCATCCATTTTATCAATTTCAGTTTCTAAATAAAAGATAGAATTTTCATCAATTTTTGGAATATTTAATCTTTCTTTTCCGTTTTTTAAGTTTTCTTTATCTGGCGGTGTTGCTAACATACTTCCTAAAGTAAATAATTCATTCTGAATTTTTAACAAAGAATCTTTTACAGAACCACTAATTTCTTGGTCTTTAATTAAACCAATATAGGAGTTTAATTCATCTACAGTTCCATAACTTTCTATGCGTAAATTGTATTTTTTTACTCTTGTACCACCAAATAACGCAGTAGTTCCGGTATCCCCGGTTTTTGTGTATATTTTCATACTAAAAAGTTCTAGTTTTTAAATTTAAATTCAAAGTTACGAAGTTTAAAAATTAAACCATTTGCTATTAACAAGATTTAACAGTAAAACAATTTTACTTTTAAACTCTTATAATAAAATGTTCTTTTACTTGTTCTTTTCTGAAGAAAACTAAACCAAAATAAAATAAATCAATTGTTACCGTTGCTTTTTTGTTTCTAATTAGTTTGCGCCAAATTGAACCAACATTTTTATTTTTATGAATCTTATTTATAACTACAAAATAGTTAGAATCATTTTTTAAAAAGGTACTTTGATTTAATTCTTTTATGTACAGTAATTTAAACTCGTTATTTAAATTATTTTCTAGTGATTTAAAATCAAAATAAATTTTATTGATTTTATAATAGTTTATAATATTAGAGAGTACTTTTTGCTCTTTAGTTGAGAGCTTTTTAAGCTCAGCGTAATTATTTAAAACAGTAGTTTTATTTCCTTTTTTATACAATCCTTGGGTAATAAGGTCGTAAACAAAAGGAGAATGCACTCCATGCTGATTTGAAGATTTTAAAATAAATTTGATGTAAGCGATCATTTTAAAAAACATTAAAATTTATTTCCGTTAATATAAACTTCGTCAATTAAATTAGATCCAAAACTATATGGTATAAATCCGTAGGAAGGTATTTCTTTAGTGATGATAAAATTTGCACGTTTTCCTCTAGTAATACTTCCAACTTCGTTGAATACATTCATAGCAAAAGCTCCGTTAATTGTTGCTGCATTAATAGCTTCTTCTGGCGTCATTTTCATTTTTATACAAGCCGTAGCAATTACAAAATTCATGTTTCCAGATGGCGTAGAACCAGGATTGTAATCTGATGCCAGTGCCAACGGTAAATTTGCATCTATAATTTTACGTGCAGGTGTATACGGAATTCCTAAGAAAAAAGAACAGGAGGGAAGTGCAACAGGCATTGTTTCTGATGCTTTTAAATGGGTTAAATCCTCATCGGTTAAAACCTCTAAATGATCTACAGACAACGCTTTATGTTTTGTTGAAATAGCAATGCCGCCAATACTATTAAACTGGTTTACATGTATTTTAGGTGTTAAATTGTATTTTTTAGTAGCAATTAATATTCGATCTGTATCCTCCACAGAAAAATAACCGACTTCACAAAAAGCATCTACAAAATCAGCCAAATTTTCAGCAGCAATTTTGGGCAACATTTTATCAATAATTAAGTTGATGTATCCTTCTTTATTGCTCTTAAATTCAGACGGAATTGCATGCGCACCTAAAAATGTTGCTTTTATAGGGATAGTATAGTTTTCTTTTAGTTTTTTGATAACTCGTAACATTTTAAGTTCCGCATCCAACGTTAAGCCATAACCAGATTTTATCTCAATAGCGCCAGTTCCTAAGGCTATAACTTCTTCCAATCTTTTAGAAGATTGTGTATATAAATCGGCTTCTGAAGTTGCTTGTAATTTTTTAGCAGAATTTAAAATTCCTCCACCATTATTAGCAATTTCTTCATAGGATAAACCTTTAATTCTATCTACAAACTCTTGTTCTCTATTGCCAGCAAATACAATGTGCGTATGAGAATCACACCAAGTTGGCAAGATCATTTTACCAGCACAATCAATCGTTTTATCCGAAGAAAAAGTTGGCATTTTTTGCATTAAACCAAAATCTTTAATCAAACCGTTTTCAATCAATAAAAATGCATTTTTTAAAGTTGGTAAAACACCCATTTCTTTTCCAGAAACTTTCTGAATAGAAGCATCCCTAATTTGAATTAATTCTTTTATATTGGTGAATAATTTGGTCATAAAAAATGATTAAATTAATTTTAACAAACATACATAAATCTATTGAAATGATTCCAGAAAACGAATACGCACCTTATTATAAACAATATATTAAAGGTATTGAAGAAAATAAAAAATCGATTATTGATAATTTAATTGATTCTCAAAAAGAGTTTGAAAACGTTTTAAAAAATATTTCTTTAGAAAAGCAAAATTTTGCATATGCTAAGGGCAAATGGACAATAAAAGAAGTTATTCAGCATATTATTGATACTGAACGTGTTTTTAATTACAGAGCGATGTGTTTTGCTAGAAATGATAAGACTTCTTTACCCGGTTTTGATCATGATCTTTTTATAAAAAATGTGAATATGGACGCCATAGATTATACCGATTTATTATACGAAATGGAAGTTTTAAGAAAAAGTACTATTTTGCTTTTTAAAAATTTTTCTGAGGAAGCTTTGTTAAGAATAGGTATGGGTTCTGGAAATAAAATGTCTGTTAGAGCTTTGGGCTATTTGTTTTCAGGACATCAAATACATCATTTAAATGTTGTAAAAGAGCTTTATTTATAAGGTTTGTAGTAGCTTGTAATAATTAAAAATCGTGCTTTTAATTTTTATTATTTTTTATCCAAATCATTGAAATTGTTTAATTTTACGCTCTAAAAATTTTTTAAATTAATACAATATTTTTATTTTGAAAGAAGATTATCACAAATGGTATTCACCAACATTAAGTAAAGATATTGAAATGTTGGTTTTTGGTCATGCAGGTTATCCTTTAGTTTTATTTCCAACAACGATGGGACGTTTTTTTGAGTGTAAAAACATGAAACTAATTGAGTCTGCAAAATGGTTTTTGGAGGAAGGTTTGGTTCAAATATATTGTCCGGATTCTATTAACGAATTAAGTTGGTATGATAAAGGAATTCATCCTGCAGATAGAGTTAAAAATCATATGTGGTATGATCAATTTATTATGGATGAAGTAGTGAATCCTATTTGCCAGGATAGAGGAATCCAAAAAGTAGCAATTGCTGGCGTAAGTTTTGGCGGTTATCATGCAGCAAATTTTGCATTTAAACATCCAGAAAGAGTAAGCCATATGTTTAGTTTAAGCGGTTCTTTTGATATAAAGTCTTTTCTAGACGGCTATTATGACGACAATGTCTTTTTTAACAATCCTGTAGATTTTTTACCCGGAAGCAATCATCCTGATCTATGGAATATGAAAATTATTTTAGGCACAAGTGATTGGGATATTTGCTTAGAAGCGAATCAAACATTAGCTAAGTTACTTACTGATAAAAACATACCTTTTTGGTTTGATGAGCGCAAATGGGCAGAACACGATTGGCCAATTTGGAGAGAAATGTTTCCTCATTTTTTGTCGCAAATTTAAAACAACAACAACAACAACAACAACAACAAATCAAATAATTATTATGAAAAAAATTGGAATTTTATTTGGACAAGAAAACACTTTTCCACAAGCTTTTATAGACAGAGTTAATCAAAAAATAGCAGCAGAAGGCATCAAAGATATGACGGCCGAAGCAGTATTAATTGAAACTGTAGAGCAAGCAAAATCTGATGAGTATGCCGTTATTATAGATAGAATATCGCAAGATGTACCTTTTTACAGAGCTTTTTTAAAGAATGCTGCGATTACAGGAACAGCGGTTATAAATAATCCGTTTTGGTGGAGTGCAGATGAGAAGTTTTTTAATAATGCATTGGCAGAAAAAGTAGGTGTACCTGTACCAAAAACTTTTATTTTGCCATCATCACAAAGACCACCAGATACAGACGAAAATTCTTTTAGAAATATGAAATTCCCTTTTAATTGGGATAAAATGTTCGATACAGTTGGTTTTCCGGCGTATATGAAACCTCACGACGGTGGTGGATGGAAAAGTGTTTATAGAGTTGAAAATCCTGAAGATTTATGGCAAAAACATGGTGAAACGGAACATTTAGTAATGATGTTACAAGAAGAAATTAACTTTAAAGAATACTTTAGATGTTATGTTTTAGGAACTGATAATGTGCATATTATGCAATATGAGCCAAGAAGCCCTCATCATTTACGTTATGTTTTAGACGGCGAACCTGTAGACCAAAAAATATTAGATACCGTTCATGAGTATTGTATTCGATTAAACAAAGCTTTAGGATATGATTTTAATACAGTAGAATTTGCTGTAAAAGAGGGTATACCTTATGCAATCGATTTTTGTAATCCAGCACCAGATGCAGATATCAATTCGGTAGGAGCAGAAAACTTTGAATGGATTGTAGAAAATGCTGCGAACATGGCAATTGAAAAAGCGAAACAATACAAAAAAGGGCAAATGAACCTAACTTGGGGTTCTTTTGTTACAGATCAAATTGTTACAGAAAAGCCAGTTGTAAAAAAAGTAGCTGCTAAGAAAGTAGTAGTTAAAAAAACTCCTGTTAAAAAAGCCGAAGCAAAGAAAACAGCAGCTAAAAAGGCAGTAGCAAAAACTAAATCGACTAAAAACTAAATTGCGAATACTTTAACTAGTTAAATTAACCTTTTCACTATGAAATTTACATTAGGTATTGAAGAAGAATATCAAGTAATTGACCCTATTACAAGGGAGTTAGTATCTCACGATCAACAAATTGTAGTAAATGCATCTAAAGTTTTAAATGACCAAGTTAAGGCAGAAATGCATCAAGCGGTTGTAGAAGTTGGTACAAATATTTGTAACGACATTCAAGATGCTAGAGAACAAATAACTCATTTGCGTAAATCTATTTCAAAGTTTGCTGGCGATTTAGGATATAAGATAGGAGCAGCAGGAACTCACCCATTTTCTAAATGGGAAACCCAGTTGATTACTCCAAATCCACGATACCATGAAATTATTGATGAATTACAAGACACCGCAAGATCTAATTTAATTTTTGGTTTGCATGTTCATGTAGGTATGGAAGATAAAAATATGGCGATGCATTTAGTAAATGCTATGCGTTATTTTTTACCTCATTTATACGCTTTGTCTACAAATTCACCTTTTTGGGAAGGTAGAAATACGGGCTTTAAATCTTTTAGATCTAAGGTTTTTGATAAGTTTCCGAGAACAGGAATTCCGGGTGTTTTTAATAGTTACGCCCAATATGAAAATTATGTAAACCTTTTGGTTAAGACAAAATGTATAGACAATCCTAAAAAAATATGGTGGGATATTCGTATTCACCCAGTTTTCCCTACGATAGAAGTACGAATTTGCGATGTGCCTCTTACAGTTGATGAAACTATATGTATTGCAGCATTAATTCAAGCTTTAGTAGCAAAATTACACAAATTAAGAACTCAAAATCTTAACTTTATGAATTATCATAGAGCGCTAATTAATGAAAATAAATGGCGAGCTGGGCGTTATGGAATTGACGGAAAAATGATAGATTTTGGTTTAGAAAAAGAAGTTGAAACAAAATTGTTGATGCGCGAATTTGTTGAATTTGTAGATGATGTTTTAGATGAATTAGGCTCAAGAAAAGAAGTTGAATACGTTTTTGAAATATTAAAAAACGGAACAGGAGCAGACAGACAATTAAAAGTTTTTGAAGAAACAAACGACTTAATAAAAGTAGTAGATTTTATTACAGAACAAACCATTTTAGGTTTATAATTATTCGATTAAATGGCGAAAGAAAAATTAAAATTAGCAATTTTAGACATGAATAACGATGTGCCAAATCAAGGCTTGCGTTGCATTAAAGAAATTGCTGATTTTTTTAGTAAAGAAGTAGATGTTACAGTATTTAATGTTAGAGCAAAACTAGAAATACCAGATATATCTTTTGATATTTACATTTCAAGCGGTGGTCCAGGAAGCCCTTTAGAAGAGGGAGTTTGGAGAAATCTCTATTTGGAGTTGATGCAAAATATTTTGGAATACAATTCCTCGAATTCTGAAACTAAAAAGCACGTATTTTTTATTTGTTATTCTTTTCAGGTAATGTGTCATTATTTTAAATTAGGAGAAATAAAACCTAGAAAAAGCACTTCTTTTGGTATTTTACCCATTCATAAAACCAAAAAAGGAATTAAAGATTCACTTTTAGAAGGATTAAATGATCCTTTTTATGCAGTAGATTCTAGAGATTGGCAATTGGTACAACCAAGATTAAAAGTTTTTAAAGAACAAGGTGCATCAATTTTAAGTTTAGAAAAAATTAGAACTCATGTAGAATTAGAGCGTGCAATAATGGCGGTTCGGTTTTCTGATGAATTTGTTGGTACGCAGTTTCATCCAGAAGCAGACCCCATAAGTATGGAAGTTTATTTTTCTTTGGAAGAAACAAAGCAAAAAATAGTTACTAATTTTGGGGAAGCAAAATACAATCAAATGATGGAAAGATTGGATGATCCCGATAAAATTAGTATGACCTATGCAACGATTTTACCAAAATTTATTTCTTCAGCAATCAGCAGTATTCAAGAACCAATATTTTCTTAATTTAAGATGATCGATAAAAACAGAACACTTTATAATGAACAATTTACCGAAGAAAAATATAAAGTATTTCTTCAAGATATCATTAATCAATTTAACTATGTTCCTAAGTTTAAAATATCTGAAACTCCAGCTTTTATTTCAAAAGGGTTAAAAACTAAATTGATTGAAGCATGTGATGAAATTATGGCTGTTATTAATCAACCTAATTTTAAAGAATTAACAAATGCTGCTTTTTTTGACAAGAATACAATTGTACCAAATGAAGACGAAAATGCGAAGTTTATTCAGTTAGATTTTGGTATCTGTAAAGATGAAAAGGGAAATTTAGTTCCTAAACTAATTGAATTGCAGGGTTTTCCTTCTTTATATTTTTTTCAAGAATTATTAGGCAGAAAATACCGTGAGCATTTTGGAAATGCAATTCCCAAAAATTATTCTCAGCATATAAACGGAATGACAAATCTTGATTATATTAAATTATTACGTCAAGAAATTGTTGGCGATACAAATCCGAAGCAAGTAATATTATTAGAAATAGAACCAGAAAAACAAGCTACAGCTGTTGATTTCTATGCAACAGAAGCTAAATTAGGGATTAAAATTTTATGTATTTCTAAACTGATTAAAAGAGGAAAGGAACTTTTTTATTTGGATGATGAAGGCAAAGAAGTAAAAGTATTAAAAATTTACAATCGAATTATTTTTGACGAATTGTTTCAAAGAGATGACTTAAAAAGGGAGTTTGATTTTTTAGATGAAGTTGATATCACTTGGATTGGGCATCCAAATTGGTTTTACAGAATTAGCAAATACACAATGCCTTTACTCAAAGGAGAATTTGTGCCAAAATCATATTATTTAAGTGATTTAAAAACGATTCCTAACGACTTAGAAAATTATGTATTAAAACCATTGTATTCTTTTGCAGGTTTAGGAGTTCAAATACATGTAACTCGTAAAATGATTGATGATATTACAAATAAATCAAACTATTTATTGCAAGAAAAAGTAGCATACGCTCCAATTATTGAAACAATGGACGAACCTGCAAAATGTGAAATTAGAATGATGATGTTGCATAATTCTAAAACCAACAAAACAGAAATTGTCAGCAATTTAATGCGTTTAAGTAAAGGAGAAATGGTGGGTGTTAAATACAATAAAGACAAAACTTGGGTAGGTGGCAGTACTGGTTTTTTTGAGAGTTAATAAAAACCATGCTTGTTGATTCTAAGTTGCGAATTACAAAATATAAAAACCTTCAAATTTTTAAATTTGAAGGTTTTTTACTTTTAGAATTTTATTTAGTTTTTAAAATCCTAGTTTTATATTTAGTTTACAATGATTTATCCGGAGCAGGAATACTTGCATGAAATTCTGAGGCAATTCTATGTGTATAAGAATCTAGTAATTCTAGTACGCGTTCGCTAGAATCAGAAACTACAATAATACCAATATGCCATTCTTTATCCATTTTCCAAACAATTTCTGCATCTGTAAAACTAGAAGTATTAGGATATTCGAATCTGCTGAGAGAAACCACAATTCCTGCATATTTATTATGAATAGTTGGTAATGTGTAGGTTTGTTTTCTAATTTTTGCGTTTTCTATTTTAGCCCACTCACCCCAAAGATTTACACCTGAAGCAAACTCAACCATTTCGGCTAAATTTGCACCACCAACTCGAGAAGAAGTTTCTAAAAAGAACAATTCTCCAGTTGTTTTTGACTGAATAAACTCAGTATGCGAAGCACCAGATTGCATTCCGAAAGCTTTCATTACGTCAGCATTCATTTTTTGCAATCCTTTTTCTAAATCAGAACCAATTTTAGAAGTTGCAGATCTAAAAATACCACCTCCGTGCGCAACATCAAACGGAGTTGATAAATATTTACTAACTCGGGCAAATATTACTTTACCGTCTACATTTAAACCATCGACATGAAAAACATCACCCGGAGCAAATTTTTCTATTAAGTAATTATCTCTTTCATCACCTAACGCATGCACAACTTGCCATAATTCCTCTTTAGAATTTAGTTTTTTAATTCCGGTTGCAGACGCTTCCATTCTTGGTTTTAACAGCCAAGGAGCAGGCACAGATTCTGCAAAATCATTAATTTCATCATTGTAAAACAAAGCTGTAAATTCAGGCACGTGCACACCTTCGCTTTTAGCCTTCATTCTCATTGCCAGTTTATCTCTAAAATAATGAGCAGTAGTGCGTCCCATTCCAGGAACTCGAAAGTGTTCTCTTAAAAGTGCTACTTTTTCTACATCAAAATCATCTAAAGCAACAAAATGATCGAATTTTATAGTTCTAAATTTATAAGCAATTCCTTTTACTATATCTTTATGATTCCACTCTTCAATATAAAAAACATCGTCAATAGCTTCCCAAGGCCAGGCTTCATTTTCTAAATTCTTTTTAGTCAAAAGATATACATTATTGCCGTCAGCTTTGCAGCTTTCTATAAAAGGTTCGCCTTTAAAATAAGTGGTAATGCATAAAAAATTTAAGGGTTTTTGAGAATCAGAAAGCATATTTTTTTATTTTTGTATAATTTACAAAATGAACTTTATTTAATTGCAATTTCTTTTATAAAATTAGTAATTAATTGAATTCCGTATCCAGAAGCACTTTTCATTTTAGCATAAGGCGATGCTCCAAAAGAAACACCTGCAATATCTAAATGCATCCATTTAGGGTGATTTTCAGTAAAAAATTCTAAAAATTTTGCAGCATTTATAGCACCTTCAATAGGTTTACCATTAAAGTTTTTTATATCCGCAATATCAGACTGTAAATCAGCTTCATAATCTTCAAACATTGGCAATTGCCAAACACGTTCATGCACTTTAAAACCTATAGCAGACATTGTGGTTGCCATTTCTTGGTTTTTTGTAAACATTCCTGCAGCCGAATATCCTAAAGTTCTAACGACACTTCCTGTTAAAGTTGCTAAATCAATTAAATATTCTGGATTGTATTTTTTAATTGCAAAATTTAATCCATCGGCTAAAACCAAACGACCTTCTGCATCTGTATCAATAATCTCAATCGTTTTTCCAGAATACGAATTAATCACATCTCCAGGTCTATAACTATTTGCATCTACCGCGTTTTCTGCGGATGCAACAATACCAATAATATTGATGTTTAATTCTAATTTTGCTACCAATTCTACAACACCTAAAACAACTGCAGCGCCACCCATATCACTTTTCATATAGTGCAAGTTTGTGGATGGTTTTATTGATAAACCTCCAGAATCGAAGGTAATTCCTTTACCAACTAGGGCAATATCCATTTTATCAGAATCATTTGCTTTATACTCATTTATAATTACAACTGGCGGATGTACACTTCCTTTTCCAACTGCTAAAACAGCACCAAAACCCTGTTTTTCTAGCTCTTTTTGATGTAAAACTGTACATTTATAAAAGGCTTCATTTGATGATTTTTTAGCCCATTCACCTAAATATTCTGGTGTTTTAATGTTTGGCGGCGCATCTACTAACGTTTTTATTTTATTGATCGCTTCACCTGTAAATCTCCCTTCCTCAAGAATTTTGTCAATATTTTTTGGGGATGAAAATGTTATAGTTGTAGTTTTTTTTTGATCTTCTTTTGTTGATTTAAATGCAGCAATAGCATATTGCGCCATTTCTAAACCAATAACAGTTTTTAAAATAGCGTCGTCATTTAAGTTATCTGAAAAAACCTGAATTTCTTCACTCCAATATTTCTGAGTTTCAAATGCAAATTTTTGAAAGGTATTTTCTAAATGCGATGCATTTTTTTCTTCACCTAACCCAACTAAGTAAATCCTATTTCCGGTTTTACCATATAATAATAGATAGGTTAAAAAACTTCCATCAAAATCTGGTTTTTCAATTGGTAGAAATTGTTGAATCGATTTTAAATCGTCTTTTTTACAAGGCAGGATAAAATCTTTGGTAGTGTCTATATTTTGGATGTGTTTATATCTCATAATTGTTTTTGTGAAAAAGCCATTTTATAGCTTTTGGAAATTCCTTTCTCCAATGAATTTCGGAATGATTTCCTTCTTCTTTAATAGAAAAATGAAAATCTATATGATATCCTTTGATCATTTTTTCTTTAATGATACCTCCTAACTTTTGTGCATTTGGCAAATGTTCTTCACTTTCTTGTCCTCCAGAATACAAATAAATTTTTGCTTCTTTTAGAGGTGTAAAGGATTTTGTATTGTCAAATATTTTTTTTGAAATCCATAAACTTGGTGAGAAAATCATCAATTTACCAAAAACTCCAGGATTTGATAAACCCGCATGTAAGCTAATCAAACCACCCATAGAGCTTCCACCAATGCCAGTGTTTTCAAAATTAGTTAATGTTCTGTATTTATTGTTGATGTAAGGAATTAATTTCTCTATCATAAATTGAATATAAAAATTTCCTTTTCCCTCTCCAAAACGAGGGTGATAATAAGGTAAATATTCATTGATACGTTCTTCTTCACCATGATTAATTGCGATAATGATAATATCAGCTAAGCCTTTTGTAGCTAATTTACCTAAAGACTTGTCTATAGCCCAATCGCCATATTGTGCCATCGGATTAAATAAATTTTGGCCATCTTGCAGATATAAAACAGGATAACACTTTTCAGTTAAATAATAATTATGCGGTAATAATGCCGAAATTCGTCTAGTTGCATTTAAATGCGGAATCTCATATGCTTCTTCAATAGTTTCAATAATGGGATTAAAATCCGTCAGGGTCATATGCTAGGTGTTGAGATCTCAAAAATACAGCTTTATGAATTGATAGAAAATAAAATTTTAGATATCTAGTTGAAATAGTAACTATTTTTTAAAAGAAAATCCGAAGTTTTACCTTCGGATCTTTATTTTTAATATTCAATTTTATCTTGCTTTTCAGACCATTTAATAAAAGGTTCTAAAGCAATCTCTCTACCAACTTGTTCGAAAGGAATACTTCTTTTTTCGTAAGGAAGTGCAATTTCTTTATAAATAAATTCGTCATCAAAACCAATATTAGCAGCATCTTGTTGATTGCTTCCATAATATACTTTATCTGGTCTTGCCCAATAAATTGCGCCTAAACACATAGGACAAGGCTCGCAAGAAGTATAAATAATACAGCCGTCTAATTGAAAAGAGCCAATATTTTTACAAGCATCTCTAATTGCTGTAACTTCTGCGTGTGCCGTAGGATCATTTGTAGAAGTAACTTTGTTATTTCCGCTACCAATAATTTCTCCGTTTTTTACAATAATACATCCAAATGGCCCTCCCTCATTATTGCTCATTCCTTTTAAAGCTGCTTTTACAGCTTCACTCATAAATTCTTCGTGGTTTTTCATCTTCATTTTCAGATTAAAGTGTTGTTTTTTTAGCTAAAAAAAGCTGCATGAAAATGCAGCTTTTTATAAATTGTAAAAATAATGTTTTTTATTTTAACCCTCCAATCATTTCTTCTGGTTTTACCCATTCGTCATATTGCTCAGGAGTCACATATCCCAAACGTACTGCTTCTTCTTTTAAAGTTGTTCCGTTTTCGTGAGCTGTATTTGCAATTTCTGCCGCTTTATAATACCCAATTTTTGTATTCAAAGCAGTTACTAACATTAAAGAATTGTTTAATAATTCTTTAATTCTTGTATAATTTGGTTCAATACCAGCAGCACAATTTTCATCAAATGAAACACATGCATCACCAATTAACTGCGCAGATTGTAACAGATTTGATGCCATCATTGGTTTAAAAACATTTAGTTCATAGTGACCTTGCGTTCCACCAATTGTTACTGCAACATCATTACCCATTACTTGCGCACAAACCATCGTCATAGCTTCACATTGAGTAGGATTTACTTTACCTGGCATAATTGAAGAACCTGGTTCGTTTGCAGGAATCATGATTTCTCCAATTCCAGATCTTGGTCCAGAAGCCATCATTCTAATATCATTAGCAATTTTATTTAAAGAAACAGCAACTTGTTTTAAAGCGCCATGTGTTTCTACAAAAGCATCGTGTGCTGCTAAAGCTTCAAATTTATTTTCTGCAGTAATAAAAGGCAAACCCGTAAACTGTGCAATATATTTTGCAACTAGAACGTCGTAACCTGCAGGTGTATTTAAACCTGTACCAACTGCAGTTCCTCCCAAAGCTAATTGACTTAAATGGTCTAAAGTATTTTTTAAAGCTTTAATTCCGAAGTTTAATTGTGCAACATAACCAGAAAATTCTTGGCCTAAAGTTAGTGGAGTAGCATCCATTAAATGCGTTCGCCCAATTTTTACAACGTCTTTAAATGCTTCGGATTTTGCTTTTAAGGTGTCTCTTAATTGTTCAATTCCCGGAATTGTATTTTCAACTATTTTCTTGTAAGCAGCAATATGCATTCCTGTTGGAAAGGTGTCATTTGATGATTGCGATTTGTTTACATCGTCGTTTGGTTGAATGGTTTTTTCTCCTTCACCGATAACTTTACCAGCAATCTCATGTGCTCTGTTTGCAATTACTTCGTTTGCATTCATGTTAGATTGAGTGCCAGAACCAGTTTGCCAAATTACTAAAGGAAATTGGTCATCGTGTTTACCAGCTATAATCTCATCACAAACTTGTGCAATTAAATCCCTTTTTTCAGATGCTAGAACACCTAATTCGCAGTTGGTATAGGCTGCTGCTTTTTTAAGGTATGCAAAGCCGTAAATTACTTCTAGAGGCATAGAGGCCGCAGGACCAATTTTAAAGTTATTTCTAGAGCGTTCAGTTTGTGCTCCCCAATATTTATCAGCTGGCACATTTACTTGTCCCATGGTATCCTTTTCGATTCTGTATTTTGTCATTTTTAAAGTAATTTTACAATCGCGAATTTACGAAAAGAAGTTCAAAAACGTTAATAACGAAACTGAAATTTGCCTACTCAATTATAGATTGTTTAAACATGAGATATGTTAATCTTATTATAATTTAAAAAAGGTTGGATAAAAATAAATAATTTTGATAGTTAAATTTAAAAATAAATATTATTTTTGCGAGAGTATCAACTCTATTATAAAAACAAGCAAATGTTAGATTTTTCAGAATTTTCAGGATTAGTTTTATTCATGTTTATTTTTACAGCTGGTTTTTGGTTGTTAATTTTCTTATTAACATTTGTGGTGCCTTATTGGATCGGTGGTACAATATGGGAAAATATGAAATTAAAAAAAGAAGCAAAAAAAGCTGCTGAAGAAAAGTAGTTTCCAAATACATTCCATAAAAAAAAACTCGTTCAATTAATTTATTGAACGAGTTTTTTTTATGGAATTCTTTTTATAAATTCAATCCTTTTTTCAAGAGGGTTAGAGTGTGCTTTATCCTTCAAAACCATCTCCACCACTATATTCTCCTCCGCCTTTTTGCACCTTCTTTTTCTGATTGAAACGATACATGAAACTTACTGAAATCTGTGGTTCTCTCCATTGAAATTCTGAATATTGCTCTAAAAATCCAGGAAGAGTACTTATTCTTCTGCTTATGCTACTGTTAAAAACATCACTAAAATTTAAGCTTATAGTTCCTTTTTCGTTGAATAAATCTTTACTAGCGGCAATATCCATGCTAAAAACTCCTTGGCTTTTAGTTTGGGCATTTTGAGAAGGACCTCTATAATTTGTGTTTATTTGTAAGTCAGTTTTACCTGGAAACGTAATTTTTTGATTTAACCTTATAAAATAAGAGGTGTTTTTAAAATCAAAATTTTGAGTAATATTTGTTTTTGGGTTAGTGTAATCTCCATCACTTTTAACATTATATAAATTAAAATCACTATTGATATTCCAAACTTTTAAAGGTTTGTAATTTAGTGTAAATTCAAAACCATACCTTTCTTCTGTTGATAAATTTATAGGAAATCTATTTGTAACGGGGTCTCCATTGTCAGTAATCTCTCCTGTATCCTCTTGTATTCTTTCCCAATTATCTTTGCTTAAATTATAATAAAGAGAGGTGCTTAGTGTAAATTTATTCCAACGTTTTAAATATCCTAAATCTAAAGCGTCTGTAATTATAGGATTTAAATCAACGTTACCACTGTATTGGTTGCTTTCACTTGAACGACTTGGAAAAGGATTTAAATTTCTTCCACGTGGTCTGCTTATTCTGCGATTATATCCTAGCGTCATATTTTCCCCATCTTTTAACTCTAAACCAAGATTTATAGTAGGAAATAAGTTTCCGTAGCTTCTTTTATCTTTGGTTATGGCAGTTTGTTGAGCTATTTCAATTGAAGTATATTCATAACGTAAACCACCCAAAATAGATATTTTATCAAATTGTTGACCATATTGTAAATACGCTGCGTTCACAAACTCCTTGTAGTTAAATGAATTATTTAAACCTGCATCTGGCACTAAAGGCCCGTTGTTTAAAAAATCTTTTCTTTCTGCTAAATAAAAGCTATTAAAAATATCTCTGTAATTTCCTCTGTAACCAGCTTCATATTGAATATTTTCGCCCACAGGATGCACATAATCAATTTGTAATAAACCACTATTTTCATCCTGATTTTCAACAACTTGTTCTAAATCGTTTAAAATATTTACTTGCGTATCTACTTCCGTAATATTATTTAAAACATCTTCAACTTCTGTAGAATATTGTAGATTTATTGATAGTTTTCTACCTTCTCCATTAAAATTATTTACAAAATCTAATGTATACTGAATACGTTTTTCATCTTCACTCTCGCTTTCAGTTCTTAACGTTGCTTCATTTATATTACCTTGAGAATTATATCTGTTGATGTCATTTGTATTTATATCATCGCCATTACCGCTGTTAAAAACAATATTTCCAATAATACTTGAGTTTTTTGAGAGATAATATTCTGCACCAAAACTCGTAAACAAAGACCTTCCTAATCTCTCAAATTTTCTACTTTCAACAACATTTGCATTTTGTGCGCTAGAAGATAGAAAATCAGAATCGCTAAAAGCATTTCCAGGAGTAGAATTGTAACGAAAACCTGTATTTGTAAAAAGGTTCCATTTTTCAGTTCTCCAGTTAGAATTAAAAGCAGTTCCTACTCTTTCGGGAAACCCTAAATCTAATTGCAGAGATCCATTAAAACCGGTAAGTTTATTTTTTCTTAAAATGATATTTAGAATTCCTGCGGTTCCTTCGGCATCATATCTTGCAGACGGCGAAGTTATTACTTCTACTTTTTCGATTGCTTCTGCAGGAATTTGTCTTAAAGCTTCTGCGCCATTCATGCCAACTAAAGCACTTGGTCTTCCATCAATCAAAATAGTTACGTTTTCATTACCACGTAGACTTACAGTTCCTTCAACATCAACTTGCACAGACGGCACATTTCCTAAAACATCACTTGCATTTCCACCTCTAATAGAAAGGTCTTTACCAATGTTAAATACTTTTTTATCTAAGCGGATGTCAACAGTTGTTTTTTCGGCTATAATTATAATTTCGTCTAATGATTTTAAATCTTCGGAAAGAATTATAGTTCCTAAATCTAGATTTTTTTTAATTTCTTGTTTTGTATATTTTTTTGACTTAAAAGAAATAAATTCAACACTTATTTCATAAGCACCTATTGGACTTTTAATGTTAAACATTCCTTTTTCGTCAGTAATTCCTCCAGAAATTTTAGCTGTCTCTGTATTTTTAATTATAATCGTTGCATATTCTAAAGGTTGTTTAGATAGTGCATCAATTACTTTACCATAAATAGATATTTCGGGCGGTGAATTTTGAGCATTTAAAAGTGAAACTGATAAAAGCAGGCTTAATAATAGTAAAATATTTTTTGTCAAAACTTTTTATTTTTTCTTCTAAGACTGCAAAATTCAGTATTAGTTTAGTTTAAATTTGTTAAATAAAAGTTAAACAAAAGTAATTCTAAAGAATAGTAAGAATATTTTCTGATGGTCTACCAATAACTGCTCTATTTATATTGATGACAATTGGACGCTCAATTAACTTCGGGTTTTGAATCATAACAATAATAATGTCTTTGTCTGATAACTCTTTTTTTTTATAATTTTCTATCCAGATTTTTTCGTTTTTGCGAACTAAATCAATAGGAGCAATGTTTAACAATTCTATAATTTCTGTCAATTCTTCTTCTGACGGAATTGCATCTAAATATTTAATAACTTCAAATTTTTTTCCAGAATTTTCAAGAATTTCTAGACCTTGTCTCGATTTAGTACAACGTGGGTTGTGATATATTTTTATCATTTTATTTCAAGTTTCAGGTTTAAAGATTTTTAGTTTTGCTTACTGCTTACTGCTTACTGCTTACTGCTTACTGATTTTCTGCCCGTTTAACATCAAGTATGCTTTTAAAAACGAGTTGATATTTCCGTCCATTACTGCATCTACATTTCCTGTTTCGTGTGCAGTTCTAACATCTTTTACCAATTTATAAGGATGCATTACATAATTTCTAATCTGACTTCCCCATTCGTTTTTCATTTTACCCGCTTCAATATCGTCTCTTGCTGCTTGTTGTTTTTGCAACTCAATTTCATATAGTTGTGACTTTAACATCTGCAAGGCGGTTGCTCTATTGTCATGCTGTGAGCGAGAATTTGAACATGAAATTTGAATCCCGGATGGCTTATGAGTCAACTGCACTTTGGTTTCTACTTTATTCACATTCTGTCCTCCAGCACCACTAGAACGAGCGGTAACAATTTCAATATCTGCGGGGTTTATTTCAATCTCTATAGAATCATCGGCAAGAGGATATACATATACAGATGCAAAACTTGTGTGGCGTTTTGCATTGGAATCAAAAGGAGATATTCTTACCAATCTGTGAACACCATTTTCTCCTTTTAACCAGCCAAAAGCATAATCGCCTTCAATTTCTACTGTAATTGTTTTTATTCCTACAGAATCGCCAGCCTGATAATTGAGTGTTTTTAGTTTAAAACCTTGCTTTTCAGACCACATACTGTACATTCTAAATAACATTTCTGCCCAATCGCAACTTTCTGTTCCTCCTGCGCCAGCAGTAATTTGAATAACAGCAGAAAGAGAATCTCCTTCTTCAGAAAGCATGTTTTTAAATTCAATATCTTCTAAAAATGAACTTACTTTTTCAAATTGCTCATTCATTTCAGCTTCTTCAACATCACCTTCTTTATAGAATTCAAACAAGACGGTAGTATCTTCATTTAAAGTGATGGCTTTTTTATAATCATCAACCCATTTCTTCTTAAAACGCAATTCTTTCATAAAAGATTCTGCCTCTTTTGGATTGTTCCAAAAATCAGGGTTCATCGTTTTTTCTTCTTCATTGGCAATTTCAATGAGTTTTTTATCAATCTCTAGATAAGATTTTAATTTCTCAATTCTTGCAGCTATATCTTTAAGTTGGTCTAGTGTAATCATAAGTTCACAAAAATAAATGAATTTTTAGGATTTCAAGTTTTTAAAGCCGACAGATATTAAAAAAGGATAATACAAAGATTCGAATAGATAACGAAAAGATTCATAGCCACTAATATAAATTCTCTATGAAACTTTTTGAAAACTTGGCGGAACTCTAATAAATAGCAAAAATTAAGTAAATTTTTAGGTTTTCTAGTTTTAAAACTGGTGGATATTTTATAGATTTAACCAAAATATTATTAAAATGAAAAAATCAATACTTTTATTAATTTTTATTTCTTTTTCCTTCAAAGGATTTTCTCAATTCTTTAACGAAAAAACTGGTAAAACTCTCGAAAAAGGAATTACTAAATATGAAGGATATGTTACTTTCTATTATGATGATAAAACGGATAAAATCTTTCTTCAAATTGATGCGTTAGATGCAGATTTTCTTTATGTGCATTCTTTATCCGAAGGAATTGGTTCTAATGATATTGGTTTAGATCGCGGCCAGTTAGGCGACGGAGTAGTAGTGCATTTTAAAAAGGCTGGGAATAAAGTTTTATTGATTCAGCCTAACCAAAACTTTAGAGCAATTACAGAAAATATAGAAGAAATAAAATCGGTCAAAGAAGCATTTGCAAAGTCGGTTTTACATGGTTTTGTTATCAAAGAAGAAAAAAATGGAATGTATTTAGTAGATGCAACAGATTTTTTGATGCGAGATGCGCACGGAGTTGCTTCAACTTTGGCCAATAATAATCAAGGAAATTATAGTTTAGATAAGAGTAAGTCTGCTTTTAACATAGAAAGAACAAAAGCGTTTCCTAAAAATGTTGAGTTTGATGTTATGCTAACTTTTAGTGGTTCTCCAAAAGGATATAATATAAAAAGTGTAACGCCAGATGCAAGTTTGGTTACTGTACATCAACATCATTCTTTTGTAGAATTGCCAGATAATAAGTATAAACCAAGAAAGTTCGATACACGTTCTGGAAGTTACGGAATGTCTTATTTAGATTACGCAACACCTGTAAATGAGCCAATTACAAAACGATTTATTTACAGACATCGTTTAGAGAAAAAGAATGTGTATGAGCCAATTTCTGAGGCTAAAGAACCAATTATCTATTATTTGGATAAAGGAACGCCGGAACCAATTAGAAGTGCGCTACTAGACGGTGGACGATGGTGGAATCAAGCTTTTGAAGCAATTGGTTACAAAAATGCTTTTCAAATGAAAATGTTGCCAGAAGGCGCAGATCCCCTAGATGTTCGTTATAATATGGTGCAATGGGTTCATCGTTCTACAAGAGGCTGGAGTTATGGCGGTAGTATTTCTGATCCTCGAACAGGAGAAATTATTAAAGGTCATGTGAGTTTAGGAAGTTTAAGAATACGTCAAGATTTTTTAATTGCGCAAGCGTTAAAAGCGCCTTATAAAAATAATTCTGCGGATGATAATTTTGCTTTGCAAATGGCTTTGGCAAGAATTAGACAATTAGCTGCGCATGAAATAGGGCATACTTTAGGCTTCGCTCATAATTTTGCGGCAAGTACTGTAAACAGAAGTTCTGTGATGGATTATCCGCATCCGAAGTTTACTTTGAAGGATGGTGAAATTGATTTTTCTGACGCGTATGACACTAAAATTGGTGCTTGGGATAAGGTTATTGTTGCCTATTCTTATCAAGATTTTCCTTCTGTTATAAATGAAGATGAACAACTGATTAAGATTTTGAGGGATGCTTTTGCAAGCGGACTAAAATATTTATCAGATTCGGATGCAAGACCAGAGGGAAGTGCAAGTATTTCTGCACATTTATGGGATAATGGAGATAACATATTTGACGAATTAACGTCACTTTTAAAAATTAGAAAAACAGCGATTAATCATTTTTCTGTGGATAATATTAAAACAAACGAACCGTATTCTGTATTAGAAGATGTATTTGTTCCGCTGTATTTTTTACATCGTTTTCAAACAGAAGCTACTATAAAAATAATTGGAGGTTTAGACTATAATTATGCCGTAAAAGGTGGGAATCAAACTGTTGTAAAAAGAGTATCTGGAGAAACTGAACGAAAAGCTTTAGAAGCAGTTTTAAAAACAATTGCTGTAGATGAAATTGCAATTCCGAGAGAAAAACTAGCGCTTTTTCCGCCAAGAGCTCTTGGTTATGCAAGAACACGAGAATCTTTTAATAGTAAACTAGGAGTAGAGTTTGATGCTTTTTCAGCAGTAGAAACTGCAACCGAAATGACCTTAAATTTACTATTGAATTCGCAAAGAGTATCAAGATTAATTGCGCATAAAAGCTTAGATAATAATCAATTGGGATTAGAGGATTTAATGGATGAATTGATTGCGAAAACTATAAAAATAAGCTACAAAGATTCGTATTATCAAGAATTACAAAACGTAATAAATGGTGAAGTTTTGGAACAATTATTTAATTTAGCGGCTACTGAAAATCAGTACAAACAAGTAAATGCAATTGTATTTTTTAAATTGGATGAAATAAAGTTATTTTTACAAAATAAAAAATCCCAAGGAATTCAGAAAATATATGATGTTGCAATGATAAATATGATTAAAGATTTTGAAAAAAATCCAACTTTATTTAAAAAATCAGTTGCACCTCAAATTCCAGATGGCTCGCCAATTGGAAATTAAAAGGAGTCTTTTTAATTTGCCCAACGAGAAAACACTCAAATTATAAACAATTAAATAAAATGGAGCCTTATTTTCATATTAGTATTGGTGAAAATCCGTGAAATCCGTATCAAAATAAATTATGATAATAGACCTAATCTCAGATACAGTTACGAGACCAACAAAAGGAATGTTGGATGCAATGATGAATGCCAAAGTTGGGGATGATGTTTTTAAGAGCGACCCAACTGTAAATATTTTGCAAGATAAAGCTGCTGCTATGTTCGGAATGGAAGATGCGTTGTTTTTTCCATCCGGAACGATGGCAAATCAGACTGCTATAAAATTACACACACAGCCAGGAGATAAATTAATTTGCGATAAATACGCACACGTTTATAATTACGAAGGTGGTGGAGCGGCTTTTAACTCTGGTGTAACCTGTAAATTAATTGACGGACACAGAGGAATGTTTACAGCAAAACAGTTAGAAGAAGCTGTTTCTGGCCGATCGGATATTCATGTACCCTATTCAAGGTTGGTTTGTATAGAAAATACCACGAATAAAGGCGGGGGTGCTTGTTGGGACTTTCATAAGTTAGAACAACTTCAGAAAATATCAAAAGAAAATAGCTTGGCTTTTCATTTAGATGGTGCTCGTTTATTTAATGCTTTGGTAGAAAAAGAGGAAACTCCAAAACAATACGGTCAGTTGTTTGATACCATTTCTATTTGTTTATCGAAAGGTTTAGGCGCGCCAGTTGGTTCTATTTTATTAGGATCAAAAGAGCATATTGCAAAAGCATTAAGAATTAGAAAATTATTTGGAGGCGCTATGAGGCAAGTCGGTTTTTTAGCTGCAGCCGGTATTTATGCTTTAGACAATCATATAGAACGTTTGGCAGACGATCATCAAAAAGCAAAAGAAATTGGTGTTGTTTTAGAATCTCTTTCTTATGTTACAAAAGTAGAGCCTATAGAGACAAATATTGTTATTTTTTATGTTGATGAATCGATTGGAGATACAAATTTTATCAACAAAATGAAAGAAAAAAATATTTTGTTAACGCCAATGGGCGAGGGTAAAATTAGAATAGTTACTCATTTAGATTACACAAATGAAATGCATGAAATTCTTTTAAAAGAATTAAAAAATTTCTAAAAATAGAAACGAACTATTGGCGAAAAAGCCGATGCATACACACTTTTATTTTGATCATACAAAATATCGTATCTCATACCAAAAGCAAACCGTCCGCTATTGTAAGCGGCGCCTAAATAAAATGCAGGGAAATTAGTATTTATACTTGTAAAACTATCAGTCTGTTTCGCAAAAGAGTATTCATATTCTCCAGAAAGTTGGATTCCGATATTAGGAATTTGATATAAAGAAATAATACTACCACCATACACATTGGTGGTAAAATCGCCTATTTCACTATAAATATAGGTTAATCCCGTTCCTAAAGAAAAGCCGTTTTCAAATTCATAAATAGCACTTGGAGAAATACCAATAGTTGTTTGTGTGCCAAAGCCTAATGTAAATGCACCGCCAAAACGAACGTTATCCCAAATATTAGATTTTTGTTGAGAAGAAATTGTTAGAGAGCAGCTTACTAATAAAAAGAGTAGATATTTTTTCATAAAAAAAATTAATTTAGGTGGTCTAACTTAGTTAATTCTTTATAATTTCGATATAATTTTTTAAGTAATATTCCATATAATAATTTGTAAAATAACCAAAGGAAAACTAAAATAACGATTAATACAAGTACCTGCGTTATAATTGTTATCGTTAGAACTTGGTTAATATCCATAGCCAAATTTTTAGGATTCATAGTTTTCATTAATTTATCTGAATCAGAAAACATGGTAATATTTACAATAATACTAATTAGAAATACCATTGCTAAATTATAGATTACATAATATTTTACGGTTTTTCTAATTCTTAAAATACTTTGAATCAGTTTTTTTGTATTGTCAATAAGTGATATTCTTTTATAATTTTTGTAAAATAAAAAAAGAAAAGCAACAATAATAAAATAATGAAATACGGTAAAAACATCTATGAAGGTCATTAAGTTAAGATCTTTATATGTTTTGTAAAAATCTTCGGGCATAACTAAATTTAAACAAGACCAAAGTACAAACTCTAAAATACCAATAATAAAAATCCATTTTACGATGGATGATGATTTTGAGTGTGCTAATTTGTAAATCTCTAAAGCCGAAAACTTATTAGTTTCCTCGGGTTGATTTACCCATGCTTTTTTATAATTATCTAATAAATCCATCTTTATGGGTTTAAAATATTTTTTAACTTCTCTTTTGCTCTATTCATTTTCACTCTTGCATTTACTGATGTAATACCTAAAGTATCAGCAATTTCTTTATAGGGTTTGTCTTCTAAATACAAGAAGATTAACGCTTTTTCAATATCATTTAATTGATGAATTGCTTTATATAAAGATTCTAATTGTCGTTCTTCTGTATCATCATAATCAGTTGCTTTAATTTTATAGGCAAAGTCGCTAAAATCTTGTGTTTTTAGAGTTCTCGTCGATTTTCTATACAAAGAAATTGCAGTATTTAATGCAACTCGATACATCCAAGTGCTAAATTTTGAATCTCCTCTAAACGTTGAATAGTTTTTCCAGAGTTGGATAGTAATCTCTTGAAATAAATCTTTGTGGGCATCATTATTCGTAGTGTAAACTCTACAAATTTTATGAGCTATATTTTGATTTTTTTCAAAGTCCGATAAAAATTTAGTTTCTAAATCTTTTTGCACTCTTAAATTCGTTAGTTTAAATTATTTGTAGTGTAAATGTATAAAATGTTACATTTTTTAAAAAATATATTTGTAGTAAATTAAATTCATTAGATTTGTTATATATTAAAAGAATAAAATTGAACAATATTAAGCAGGATTTTACAATAAAAGACCTTGAAAATATTTCAGGAATTAAAGCGCACACCATTAGAATTTGGGAAAAACGCTATAATTTATTAGAGCCTAAAAGAACTGAAACAAATATAAGGTATTATACATCAGAAGATTTAACGAAACTTTTAAATATTGTTTTATTAAATAACAATAACTTTAAAATTTCTAAAATTGCGGTAATGTCTGAAGAAGATATAACTACAAAGTCTAGAGAATTAGCCTTTGAGACAGCCACTAATGATGAGGCAATAAATACTTTTAAGTTATCAATGTTTCAATTTGATAAAATACTTTTTAATAATTCTTATAACATTTTATTACATAAAAAAACTTTTAGAGAGATCTTTAAGGATGTTTTTATTCCTTTTTTAGAACATATAGGTCTATTGTGGCATACAGAGACTTTATTACCTGCACATGAGCATTTTATTTCAAATTTAATTGCGCAAAAAATACAAATAAATACTGAAAAGCTACAATATAATATCAACGATACAAATAAAACCTATGTATTGTTTTTACCCGAAAACGAAATTCATGAGTTAGGGCTATTATATTTGAATTATGAATTAGTTTTAAGAGGATTTCATACTGTTTATTTAGGGCAGAGTCTACCCTTAAATAATTTAAATTATTTTTTAGAGAGTAAAAGAGAAATATGTTTTATCGCTTCATTAACTATTCAGCCATATGATGATAAAATTGATGATTACTTTAAAGAAATTGATGCAATTATGGCCAATACTAAAAATCAATTTATGGCTACAGGAAGAAAGGTTGATAAAGTTAGGCACCTTAAATTAAATTCTAATATTCAGTTATTCGATTCTATTCGAGATTTGTTAAATGTCTTATAAAATACCTCTCATTTTTATTTAGTTGTTCAATTAATATCTATATTTGTTAGACAAAATAAATAATGAATAAAAATATTTATATAATTGGTTCTGGATTCTCTGCTTTATCAGCTTCATGCTATTTAGCAAAGCAAGGATATAATGTAACCGTTTTAGAAAAAAATGATACGTTAGGAGGAAGAGCAAGGCAGTTTAAAAAAGATGGTTTTACTTTTGATTTAGGACCTTCTTGGTATTGGATGCCAGATGTTTTTGAACGTTTTTTTGCAGACTTTGGTAAAAAACCTTCAGATTACTACACATTGGATAAATTAAGTCCAGGATACGAAGTCTATTTTGGTGAAAATTCTTCTTTAAAAATTTCTGAAAACTTAGAGGACATCTATAAAATGTTTGAAGAAGAAGAAAAAGGAAGTGCAAAGCATTTAAAATCCTTTTTAGATTCAGCAAAATCAAATTACGATACTGCTATTAAAGATTTGGTGTATAAACCAGGGATTTCTCCGTTGGAATTAGTTACTACAACTACTGTAGCCAGAGTTACTCAGTTTTTTTCAACAATAAGAAAACAAGTTAGAAAAAATATCAAGAGCCCTAAATTAATTAAAATTTTAGAATTTCCTGTACTATTTTTGGGAGCAAAACCAAGTAACACTCCTGCTTTTTATAACTTCATGAATTATGCAGATTTTGGTCTTGGAACTTGGCATCCAAGAGGAGGAATGTATACAGTTATTGAAGGAATAGTTTCTTTAGCAGAAACGCTAGGAGTTAATTTTAAAACGAATTCTAATGTTGAGAAAATAATTACAGATACCTATAATAATGTTATTGGTTTACAAGTAAATGGCGAAAATATTGAAACAAAATTAGTTTTAAGTGGTGCAGATTATCATCATACAGAAACCTTATTAGATCAAAGTTTAAGACAATATTCAGAAAATTATTGGGATAAAAAAACCTTCGCACCGTCTTCATTGTTGTTTTATGTTGGTTTTGATAAAAAGGTAGAAAATGTAAGTCATCATACATTGTTTTTTGATAGTGATTTTGATTTACACGCAAAAGAAATTTATGATGATCCACAATGGCCATCTGATCCGCTTTTTTATGCAAACTTTACGTCAATAACAGATAAAACTTCTGCACCTGAAGGTAAAGAAGCAGGTTTTTTCCTAATTCCGTTAGCTCCAGGAATTGAAGATACTGAAGCTTTAAGAGAAGAATATTTTCATAAAATAATAGATAGATTTGAAAAATTAACAAATCAAAAGGTCAAAGAAAATGTCTTATTTAAAAAATCGTTTTGTGTAAATGATTTTAAACAAGAGTACAATTCGTATAAGGGTAATGCATACGGAATGGCAAATACACTTTTACAAACAGCTTTTTTAAGGCCAAAAATTAAGAGTAGTAAAGTAAAAAATTTGTATTTTACGGGCCAATTAACTGTGCCAGGACCGGGAGTGCCACCAGCATTAATTTCAGGAAAAATTGCAACAGAATTAATTATTAAAAATCAGAATTAGTATGAAGGAATTATTTGATAGAGTCTCTAATGATTGTAGTAAACTAGTTACTAAAAGCTATAGCACTTCTTTTTCTTTAGCTGTAAATATGTTGTCTACTAAAATTAGAACAGATATCTATAACATTTATGGTTTTGTTCGTTTTGCGGATGAAATTGTAGATACTTTTCATGAGTACGATAAAAAGAGATTAATGGAACATTTTGAAAGAGACTATTATCTTTCAAAAGAACTAGGCATTAGTTTAAATCCTATTTTAAACTCATTTCAGCAAACAGTTTACAGATATAATATTCCGGACTCAATGGTACAAGCTTTTTTAAAAAGTATGAAAGCCGACTTGTTTAAAACTGAATATCAGACGAAAGAAGAATATGATGAATATATTTATGGTTCTGCAGATGTAGTTGGTTTAATGTGCCTAAAAGTTTTTGTTGATGGTGATGATGAAAAGTATGAAGAATTAAAAGATGCAGCAATGCGTTTAGGTTCTGCTTTTCAGAAAGTAAATTTCCTAAGAGATTTAAAGGACGATTATGAAGTTTTAAATCGATCTTATTTCCCGAATATAAATTTAGGAGAATTAGATGCGGCTTCAAAACAAATTATTATCGATGATATTGAATCAGATTTTGATTTTGCCTATAAAAACGGAATTCTTAAATTACCCGTTGAAGCAAAATTTGGAGTTTATATGGCTTATAGATATTACAAAAGATTATTGCTGAAGTTAAAATCTGTGCCTTCAGAAAAAATTATGGATACTAGAATCCGAATTTCAGACCCAATGAAGTTAAATTTATTGGCAAGAAGTTATGTAAAATATAAATTAAATATTATAAAATAATGTTTCTATTTATTACTCTTAGCGTTTTTTTACTAATGGAAGGAGTGTCTTGGTTTACACATAAATTTATAATGCACGGCTTTGGTTGGTATTTGCACGAAGATCATCATCAGCCAAAATACCAAGGTTTTGAAAAAAATGATTCTTTCTTTGTTGTTTTTGCAATACCAAGTATGCTTTTAATTTATTTTGGATCAAATACAGAATATACCTATTTACTATATATCGGTTTTGGAATTTTATGTTACGGAATTGCTTATTTTTTGGTACATGATGTATTAATTCACCAACGTTTTAAATGGTTTAAAAACACGAATAACACTTATTTAAAAGGCCTTAGAAAGGCACACAAAATTCATCACAAAAATATGGGTAAAGAAGATAGCCAATGTTTTGGAATGTTATTTGTACCTTTTAAATACTTTCAAAAACCTAAATTTTAACTATTTAATTATTTTAAAAATCAAACCTATTTTAATATAATTAAATAGGTATTTTATTTTCATTAAATTTACCACATTACAACTATAATGAATTATTACGACTATATAATTGTTGGTGGAGGCGCATCTGGTTTAATGATGGCTTATAGAATGTCAAAAGATACTTTTTTTGATGATAAGACGATACTTATATTAGATAAAGAAAAGAAAAGCTTAAATGATAGAACTTGGTGTTATTGGGAAGATAAAAATGATGAATGGAATGATGTTGTAACTATTTCATGGAATACAATTATTTTTAAAAGTGATGGGTATAAAACTGAACAGGTTATTACTCCTTATCAATATAAAATGATTCAAAGTAAAGATTTTTACTTAAAAATCTGGAATCATTTAGAGCATAAATTAAATTTTACTTTTCAGTCCACAAACGTTACAAGTATTCATCAACTTAAAGGCGAAGCAGAAGTAATAACAAGTAATCAAGTATATAAAACAAAGAAACTTATTAATAGTATTCTTTTTAATAATGAATATAGAGAACAGACTAAATACCCTGTTTTACAACAACATTTTGTAGGTTTTTTCATCAAAACTAAAGAAGATATTTTCGACGATACCGCTGCAACTTTTATGGATTTTACAGTTGCTCAAAAAGGAAATACTCGTTTTATGTATATTCTACCGTATAAAAAAAATGAAGCTTTATTTGAATATACTTTATTTTCGGAAGATTTATTAAAGTACGACGAATATAAGCTAGCAATAGATAAATACCTACAAAGTAAAAATATTACAGATTATGAAATTGTAGATAAAGAACAAGGCTCAATACCAATGACGTGTTATAAATTTTGGGATAAAAATTCAGAAAATATCATTCATATTGGTACAGCTGGCGGATGGTCTAAGGCAAGTACAGGATTTACTTTTAAAAATACAACTAAAAAAACTGCCGAACTTTTACTACATTTAAAACAAAATAAACCTTTAGAGCATTTTCATAAAATTAATAAATTTTGGTTTTACGACTTGCTTTTACTAGATATTTTACAGGAAAAAAATCATTTAGGTGCTGTTCTTTTTTCCGATTTATTTAAAAGAACTCCTTCTAAACGAATCCTAAAATTCTTAGATGAAGAAACTTCATTATTTGAGGATTTACAAGTTATTTTAAAAATGCCTCCGAAAAATTTTATTCGCGCAATTTACAGAAGAATTTTTTGAAACACACAACTGGTCAATTTCAAAAAACTATTTAAACGCAGTTTCTTTCATAAAACGAAATAGAACCGACCAAACACTCAATTTAGGATTTGGCAATTCGCCTTTACCCATTAGTTTCATTTGTTGAGAAAAATAAGAGATGTCTAAAAATCCCATTTTATCAATAAAATTCAATCCTGTTTTTACAGGTGTAATATTGACTTCTGTTTTTGTCCCTTCAAAAAATTCTTTAGAAAGATGAGGAAATACTGCAAAAGGTCTAGCCAAACCAACAAAATCTAATTCGTTGTTTTCAATAGCTTTTGCCATCATATCTAAAGTTCTAAAACCACCTGTTAACAATAAGGGCGCTTTTGTTTTTGCTCTAGCTTTTACAATAAAATCGGCAAAATAAGCTTCTCTTTTTTGTGTACTTTCTTTTACTTTTTTACCTGCACCCATCATCGCTGCTTTTTCATACGTACCTCCAGAAACTTCTATCATATCCATTCCTTCAGCAGAAAGCATATCAATTACTTCTAAAGATTCTTCTTCTGTAAATGCGCCTCTTTGAAAATCTGCTGAGTTAATTTTAATTCCGATTGGATACTCTGCACCAACTTTCTTTCTAATATTTCTATAAATTTCTAAAGCAAAACGAGCTCTGTTTTCTAAAGAACCTCCCCATTTATCTGTTCGTAAATTGGTGAGCGTAGATAAAAACTGACTTACCAAATAGCCATGAGCACCATGTATTTGCACGCCTTTCCAACCTGCTTTTTTAGCAATCAAAGCACAATCTCCAAAACCATCTATGGCTTTCCAAATTTCATCTTCGGTCATTGGTCGAGGTTTAGGAAACAAGGATTTCATTGGCAATTGAACATCAGAAGCACTTACTACATCTTTATTAAATTTAGGAGATTGTCTTCCTGGATGATTAATTTGCATCCAAAGATGGCTGCCATGTTTTTGTGCAACTTTTGCCCATTCTTTTAATTCGGCAAGATGTTTTTCGTCTTCTACAACCACATTTCTTGGTTCATTTAATGCGTTGCTATCCATCATTACATTACCAGAAATTAAAATACCAGTGCCACCTTCTCCCCAAGTTTTATAAAGTTTGATAATGCGTTCGGAAGGTTTACCACCTTTATCTGCATTGTTTTCGCTCATAGCAGATTTTACAATTCTATTAGGAATAGTAACACCACAAGGTAAAGTAAAAGGTAGTTGAAGAATATTTGCTGATTTCATTAAGATATTGAGTTATTTTTGAATGAGAATTTTGAAGTTGCAAATTAGCTTTTATTATTGAGTTTTGTTAGGTATTTGTTTTAGAAAGTAATTTAAAAAGGGTGTTTTTCCTTTTAACTTTGTGGTTTAAAAAGCCCAACTGCGCTAATTATTGTTATAAGTCGTTAAAAACGACTCATATCAGCTTAAGTTAGCAAAATCTTTAATTTTGAGGAAATTTAGCTCTAATTTTATCCAAACTCAAATTATGAATACTACTAACAGGTGTAAGTTGTTTTCCTAAATCAGGTTTGTAAGTTCCTGCTTTTACTTGTCCACTAATTTTTTGGTAGGCTTTTCTAAAAGACATCCTTTTAAAAACTAAACTAAACTAAACTAAACTCAACAAATAACAATACATAAATAATGTATTTGGACTTGTTGTTTTTTGAATAGCTTGTTTACTTACTATTTATTAAAGTTTAAAAGATTTTAGAATTACTTGTTTTATCGCTTCTCAAGTTCCAAATAAGCATTATTTGGTTTTAATGTGATTAGTGGAGTAATACCAATAGTTGCAAATTGAGGCTTAATTTTATAATTTAAAACCATTTCTCTAACAGCAATAATCATTTCAAACATTGCAAAATTATTTCCAATACATTTTCTTGGACCTGCTCCAAAAGGAAAGTATTGTGATGAATATACACGGCTACCATTTTCAAAACGTTCTGGTTGAAATTGCTCAGGATTTTTCCAAAGCTTTGGATGACGATGAATTTCGTAAATAGAAAATAATAAGTCTGATTGTGGCTTTATTTTAATACCATTGTATGCATCAGTTTTATAATTTAAACGATCAATAAAATATGCAGGAGGATACAAACGCATTGATTCTTCAATTACTTGTTGGCAAATTTTTGATTGACCAACAATTTCCATTAAATCATCATTATTTTCGTTTAGAGTTTTAGCTTCTTTAAAAATTAGTTCTTGCCATTCAGGATGTTGTGCCAACAACTGACTCGTAAAAGTAAGTGAGTTAGAAGTGGTTTCATGACCTGCAACAAAAAGAATCAATATTTCATCCATCAATTGTTTTTCTTCCATTGCACTACCATCATCATATTTTGAATCTAACAGTAAATCTAATAAGTCGTTAAAACGAACGTTAGATTTTTTACGTTGCTCTACAATTTTCTTCAATATTTGCCTGGCATCTTCTGTAAGATTTTTATACTCCTGAATTTTACCACTTAATGAAAACCACCATCCTAAATAAGGTTGTCTTAATTCTTTAACCAACATTCGTTGAGAACCTTCTGTAATGTGTTGAAGTTGTGCAATATCTTTTTTCTTTGAAGTGCTACTAAATAAGGCTTTAGCAACTACTTGAAATGCTAAATCATTGAATATTGGGAAAACATCAAACTTATTATTAGTTTTTAGCAGACTATAATTATCTCTAATTTGTTCTTGAATTGTAGTTAATAGCTCTTTTATTTTTTGCTTATGAAATGCAGGCTGAATTAATTTACGTTGTTTTTTCCAATGTTCACCTTCTGCAGTTAGCAAGCCTTTACCCAAATATTTAGCAACTTCTTTGGTTTGTATTTTTGACTTTGTGTAATTTTTTTGATTTTTCTGGAGTACATATTCTAAAAGTTTAGCATCCCTAGAGAAAAAAATATGAGTTTTAAATCCTATATTTAGTTGAAAAGTATCTCCTAAATTTTCAAAGTTTTTTCGATGAAATGGAAGTGGGTTTTTAAGAATCTCAAGGCTATGCTTTATAAAACTTGTTAAGGGAACTATTGGAAATTCATTAGCGTTATTCATAAATCAATTTTTAATCAGTTGGTATTTTTATTTCGGATATTTCTCACGAATCTTTTCCAAACTCAAATTATGAATACTACCAACATGTGTATGTTGTTTTCCTAAATCTGGTTTGTAAGTTCCTGCTTGTACTTGTCCTCCAATTTTTTGGTAGGCTTCTCTAAAAGACATGCCTTCCACTACTAAATTATTAATAGAATCTACCGTAAATAAATACTGGTATTTTTCATCATTCAAATCAATATCTTTTACAATTACTTGCTGAATGGAGTAATTAAAAATGTCTAAAATATCTTTTACATCTTCAAAAGCGGCAATAATATTTTCCTTTAATAATTGAAAATCTCTGTGATAACCTGTTGGTAAATTATTGGTAATCAATACCATTTCTGTATGTAAAGCCTGAATTTTATTGCATTTTCCACGAATCAATTCAAAAACATCAGGATTTTTCTTGTGAGGCATAATGCTACTTCCTGTAGTTAATTCATCAGGAAAAGAAATAAAACTAAAATTCTGACTCATATACAAACAAATATCCATTGCAAAACGAGCCATGGTATTACATAATCCGCCTAAAGCAGAAGCAATAGAGCGTTCACTTTTTCCTCTACTTAATTGTGCTGCAACCACATTGTATTTTAAGGTTGCAAAATGTAACTCTTTGGTGGTTAATTCCCTGTCAATAGGGAAGGAGCTTCCGTAACCAGCAGCAGAACCCAATGGATTTTGATCTACCACTTTAGCAACTGCGTGTAGCATATATACATCATCAATTAGCAATTCTGCATAGGCAGAAAACCACAATCCAAAAGATGATGGCATTGCCACTTGCAAATGCGTATAACCCGGTAAAAGACTTTCTTTATGCGTTTCAGCTAAGCCTAAAAGTGTATCAAAAAGTGTTTTAGTCTTCTCATTAATAATAGCTAAATTCTCTTTATAATATAGTTGTAAAGCCACCAAAACTTGATCATTTCTTGAACGTGCTGTGTGAATTTTCTTACCAACTTCGCCTAATTTGTTGGTCAGTTCCCATTCAATTTTAGAATGCACATCTTCAAAAGATGCTTCAATAATGAAGGTTCCGTTTTCAATATCAGCAGCTAATTCTTGTAAACCTTTTTTAAGATCTTTTAATTCATCAGCAGTAATAATACCAATAGATTGTAACATTATTGCGTGTGCCAAAGAAGCTTGAACATCATATTTTGCAATATGCATGTCAATTTCTCTGTCATTACCAACAGTAAATTTTTCAATTTGTTTGTCTATTGAAAATCCTTTATCCCACAATTTCATATTTCTTGTTTTTTGGTTTTTGGTTTTTGGTTGATGGCGATTTTGACCATCAACTAACAACCAACAACTATTTTATAATTACACGATTCAGCAATTCAATATATATATTAATTCCTTCTTCAATTTCTGCAAGATAAATAAATTCATCTGCAGAATGCGAACGAGTACTATCTCCAGGTCCTAATTTTAAAGATTGGCAACTTAAAACAGATTGATCAGACAATGTTGGTGAACCATAGGTTTCTCTTCCCATTGTAATTCCTGCTTTTACCAATTCATGATCTTTAGAAATAGACGAGGAGTTTAAGCGTAAACTTCTTGGAGTAATTTTTATACAAGGAGATTTTTCTTGCAAAATGTCTGCAATTTCCTGATTAGAATAGACATCATTTACACGAACATCTACAACCAAATCTACATGAGCAGGCACTACATTGTGCTGAGAACCTGCAGAGATTTGAGTCACTGTCATTTTAACATCACCCAAAGCGTTTGAGGTTTTATCAAACTTAAAATCTTTAAACCATTGTAAAACTTCAATTGTATTGTAAATTGAATTGTTAGTATTTGGATGTGCTGCATGACTTGGAGTTCCTGCTACAACTGCGTCAAAAACAACCAAACCTTTTTCTGCAACGGCTAAATTCATTAAAGTTGGTTCACCAACAATGGCAACATCTATATCTGGAATAATTGGCAACATACTATTTAATCCATTTTCACCACTATTTTCTTCTTCTGCGGATGCCACAATTACTAAATTATACTTTAGGTTTTCTTGCTGATAAAAATGAGTAAAAGTTGCAATTAACGAAACTAAACATCCGCCAGCATCATTACTTCCCAAACCATATAATTTTCCGTTTTCAACAATTGCTTTAAAAGGATTTTTTGTGTACGCAGAATTAGGTTTTACAGTGTCGTGATGAGAGTTTAACAACATTGTTGGTTTGCTTTCATCAAAATATTTGTTGGTTGCCCAAATGTTATTTTTTGTTCTTTTAAACGGAATTTCATTTTCCAAAAACCATCCTTCTATAAGTTTTGCTGTATTTTCTTCTTCTTGCGAAAATGATTGAGTTTCAATCAAATTTTTTAAAAGAGAAATTGCGTTTTCTGTTAATTTTTCGATTGTCATATTATAAAGTAATTGTAGTAAAAAACTCGTTTTCTTTTGTCAACATTGATGTGTTTCCAATAAGTACTTTTGAAACTCCGTTGTTTAAGGCATCAAAGCAATTATCTATTTTAGGAATCATTCCGTCAGTAATAATTTTAGCATCTAATAATTCTTTATACGTTTTAGAATTAATGTTTTTTATTACTGAATTTTTATCATTAAAATCTTTTAAAACACCATTTAATTCAAAACAATAATAAATAGATGTTTTATAAATTTCGCTCATTCCAACGGCAATTGTACTTGCAATTGTATCTGCATTTGTGTTTAACAATTGTCCGTTTCCATCATGAGTAATTGCACAAAAAACAGGCGTAAAATCAGCTTTTATTAATTTATCAATTGAATTTGAAGCAACTTTTTTAACATCACCAACAAAACCAAAATCAATTGTTGTTACAGGTCTTTTTTCTGATGTAATACTGTTGATGTCAGCACCCGTTAATCCAATGGCATCAACTTGTAAAGCTTGTAATTTTGTTACTATATTTTTATTTACTAAACCACCATAAACCATGGTAATTACTTCTAAAGTTTCTGCATCAGTAACTCTTCTACCATTCACCATTTTAGATTCAATGCCTAATTTAGAAGCAATATGAGTAGCTCTTTTTCCGCCGCCATGAACAAGGATTTTGTTTCCTCCTAACTTAGAAAATAATGTAAGAAAATCGTTTAAAGAAGTTTCATCTTCAATAATATTTCCTCCAATTTTTATGATTGATAATTTTTCCATATATGCTGAACTTGTTTCAGTATCTTATTGTATAATGTTAGGATTCTGAATCAAGTTCAGAATTACGACGACTTTACAAGTCTTCTAAAATCTTTTTCAAAACTAATTGTGCTGCAAAAGTTCTATTATTTGCTTGTTCAATAACCAAAGAACTATCAGAATCTAAAACAGCATCTTCAACGACAACATTTCTTCTTACGGGCAAACAATGCATAAACTTAGCATTTCCTAACTTTTCTTTGGTAATCATCCAATTAGGATCTGTGCTTAGTACTTTTCCGTAGTCATCATAAGAGCTCCAGTTTTTTGTGTACACAAAATCAGCATCTTTAAAAGCTTCCTCTTGATTATGAATAATCGTTGAATTTTTGGTGATTTCTGCACTTAAATTATAGCCTTCCGGATTTGCAATCACAAACTCAACATCCATTTTTTGCATCGCCTGAACAAAACTATTCGCAACAGCATGGGGTAAAGATTTAACATGTGGCGCCCAACTTAAAACTACTTTTGGTCTCTTTTTTGTGGTATTTTCTGATATCGTAAGAGCATCTGTTAAACCTTGTAAAGGATGACCTGTAGCACTTTCCATGCTTATAATTGGTACAGAAGCAAATTTAACAAAAGACTTTATTACGTGTTCAGATTCGTCTTTTTCTTTGTCTGTTAATGTAGGGAAAGCTCTAACTGCAATTATGTCGCAATATTGAGAAACTACAGCTGCAGCCTCTTTAATATGTTCTGCAGTAGTTCCGTTCATAACCGTTCCGTCGCCAAATTCAATTCCCCAAGCATCACCAGAAACATTCATTACAATCGCATTCATTCCTAAATTTAAAGCTGCTTTTTGAGTGCTTAAACGCGTACGTAAACTTGAGTTAAAAAATAATAAACCAATGGTTTTATTTTTACCTAACTTCTTGTTTTTTAGAGGATTTACTTTGATTTCTTTTGCTTCTTCTATCCAAGTATTAATATCCTCAATGTCGTTAATCGATATGTATTGTTTCATTCTTATTCTGTTTTTGTCCCTTGAAAACTTTCAAAACTTTGCTCGAAAATTTATTTTATTTTGGTAAACGGCACTTTATTATCAAAAGCATTCGTTATAAAATTATCTTCCAAACCGTTTACAATCCAAGTTTCTATATTTGCTTTTTTACTTAAAGAAGCAGCTTCAATTTTAGATTGCATTCCGCCACTACCATGCGTAGATTTTGAGTTTACAACTTCTTCTAATAAATCCTCAAAATTGTTGACTTCTAAAATGGTTTTAGGCTCATTATTTTTGATGGATTCTTTTGTGTAAATTCCAAATGTATTTGTTGCAATAATTAACAAATCTACTTCTAATAAAGTGGCAGTTAAAGCAGCCAATTTATCATTATCACCAAACTGAATTTCATCCGTTGCAACCGTATCATTTTCGTTGATAATTGGAATGTAATTATTATGTACCAACACATTTATAGTATTCACAATATTGACTTTACTTTGTTCTCTCTCGAAATCTGAATAGGAGAGTAGACATTGTGAAGTTAATAAACCATATTCTCTAAATATTTCTTGATAAATTCTGATTAAATGCGGCTGACCGATAGATGCAAGTGCTTGCTTTACAAAAACTTCTTCATGTTTGCTTTCTAATTTTACAAACTGCTTTGCCACAGCGATTGCGCCAGAACTTACAATAATAAATTCGCAGGTATCTTTGAGTTTTGCAATCTGATTTGCAATATCTTCAATCTTTCCTCTAGAAATATTATTCGTTTCTTTTGTAAGCGTATTTGAACCTACTTTTAGTAAAATGCGTTTCTTTTTTTGCATCTATTTTAATTACGAATTAACAATTATTAATTACGAATTTATTTATCAACTTTAAATTTTTATTCATTTTAACAACGAACAACGAACAACGAATAACTAACTTCTTACTTGCCCATTTCCATGAACATACCATTTATTTGTTACCAAATGTTGCAAACCAATCGGTCCTCGTTGGTGTAATTTATCTGTACTTATTGCCAATTCTCCTCCCAAACCTAATTGACCACCATCTGTAAAACGTGATGAGGCATTATGATACACAGCAGCAGTATCAACATTTTCCATAAATATTTTTGCAATAGCGTCATTTTTTGTGATGATTACAGATGTATGTCCACCAGAATAGGTGTTAATCATTTTAATTGCAGCTTCGCTGGATAAAACTTCTCCAATTACTATTTTGTAATCTAAAAATTCTTCTAACCAAACTTCGTTGGATGAAATTTGTTCAAGTTGATGATTTTCTGATATTTTTTCATCAGCCAAAATCTGAATTTTATTTTCTGTTAATTTTGATATTAATTTGTTAATGAATTCCTTTTTATTCGGAAGATTTTCAGCAATCAAAACTTTATCAACGGCATTACAAGCAGATATTTTCGATTTTCCATTGATGATAATAGCTATTGCAATGTCTACATCTGCTTCTGTATCAACATACACAAAATTATTTCCGCGTCCGCTAATAATAACCGGACAAGTAGCGTGTTCTTTTACAAAAGCAATTAATTTTTCTCCACCTCTTGGTATAATTAAATCTACCTTCTGAGTTGGTTTTTCTAAAAACGCTTGTGTCGCTGTTCTGTTAAATTGTAAATATTCTACCCAATTCGTTGAAGCACTGTGTTTTTCTAAAGCTTGATGCCACAATTCAACAATTTTTAAATTTGAATTTAACGACTCTTTTCCCCCTTTTAAAAGTATTTTATTTCCCGATTTAAAAGAAATTCCAGCAGCTTCAACGGTAACATCTGGTCTTGATTCATAGATAATCAAAATCGTACCAAATGATGCAGTTTTGTTGTAAACTTGCATTCCGTTTTCATGCTTAAAACTAAAACGTATAATACCAACAGGATCTTCTTGTGAAGCTAAATGTGTAACCGCTGCAATCATTTCATCAACTTTTGCATCATCAACTTTTAAGCGATCAAACATAGAAATATCGTCACCTTTATAAGTATCTAAATCTTTTTTATTGATGTTGATAAGTGCGGATCTATTTATTTCTAAAAGCACTGCCATCGTTAGCAAAACGTTGTTTCTAGTTTCTATGGATAAAAGCGAGTTCATTGTTTTAGTATTCAGTATTTAGTTGCAGTTTTCGGTTTATGTTTTCAGAAAAGCTTCGCGTCTTTTGCTTTTTAATTATTCAGCTAAAGCATTTACCAAAGCTTCAAAAAATTGATTGATATGCTTTTTTTGAACCGTTAACGGAGGTAATATTCTCAGCACTTTTTTGTTTGATGCTCCTCCAGTAAAAATATGGTAGTCATATATTAATTTTTTTCTTAATTCGCTCACTTCAAAATCAAATTCTAAACCAAGCATTAATCCTTTTCCTTTAATCTTTTTAATTTGAGGAATGGTTTCTGCTATTTTGAAAAAGTATTCAGAAATTGTTTGAACATTATCCATTAAAAAATCGTCATGAATCACATTTAAAACGGATAATCCAGCAGCACAAGCCAAGTGATTTCCACCAAAAGTAGTGCCTAACATCCCGAATTTCGCCTCGATACTTGGGTGAATTAAAATTCCGCCAATAGGAAATCCATTTCCCATTCCTTTTGCTATTGCAATAATATCCGGAGTTACATTGTAATGTTGAAAAGCAAAAAACTTTCCAGAACGACCATAACCAGACTGCACTTCATCAGCAATAAATAGCGTGTTATTTGCTTTACAAAGCACATCAACTTGCTCAAAAAATTCTTTCGTTGCCTGATCTAAACCACCAACACCTTGAATAAATTCGATAATAATAGCACACACATCTCCTTTTTCAAGTTCAGTTTTAACGCTTTCAATATCATTTAAATCGAGAATAGTAACTTTTTGCTGCGCGTTAATTGGTGCAATTATACTTTTACTATCTGTTACGGCAACGGCAGCAGAAGTTCGTCCATGAAACCCATTTTTAAAAGCAATTACCCTAGATTTTTCGGTTTTAAAAGAGGCTAATTTTAATGCATTTTCATTTGCTTCTGCGCCTGAATTGCATAAAAAAAGTTCATAACCTTTGCAACCAGAAACGGCTTCTAACCTGTCTGCTAACTCTACCTGTAAAGGATTCTGAATTGCATTTGAATAAAACCCTAATTTTGCAACTTGACTCGTAATCGCTTCTACGTATTTTGGATGTGCATGACCGATAGAAATCACTGCATGACCGCCATACAAATCTAAATATTCCGTTCCTTTTTCATCATAAACAAATACATCTTTTGCTGAAACTGGAGTAATATTATATAGTGGATAAACGTTAAATAAAGACATTTTTTTATTTTTTTATTTGATTAATTTTATCAAATGATTTATTGATTCCTTTAATTAAAGAAGAGCTTAAACCTTGGTGTTCCATTTCGTTTAAACCTTCAATAGTACAGCCCCCAGGAGTTGTAACTCTGTCTATTTCTGCCTCTGGATGATTGCCAGATTCCTTTAATAAACTCGCAGCTCCAAAGCAAGTTTGCATTGCTAGAACATGTGCTTCATGCGCTTCAAAACCTAATTGAATTGCGCCCTGAGTTGTTGCTCTAATTAAACGCATCCAAAAAGCAATTCCGCTTGCACAAATAACCGTTGCAGCTTGCAATTGTTCTTCGGGTATTTCCATGGTTTTTCCTAAACTATTAAAAATAGTTTTTGACAATTCTATTTTTTCTTTCCCTTTTTCATTCGCAGAAATACACGTCATCGATTGCCCAACAGAAGCGGCGGTATTTGGCATTGAGCGAATTATAAATTGATCTTTACCAACAATAGCCTCAATTTTTGCGATAGAAAAACCGGTGATTACAGAAATTAAAACATGATTTTTAGTTAGAAATGGTTTTACACTTTCTAAAATATTTTCAAAATGCCTTGGCTGAACAGCAAAAATTAAAATATCAGCATTTTTAACAGCTTCTGCATTATCCGAAGTTAAAATTACTTCCTTATAATCTTCAAATCTTTTGATAGAACTTGTATTTCTCTTCGTTAAATAAAGCGATTTTACAACTTTATTATTCAAAAGACCTTTAGCGATCGATTGTCCTAAACTTCCTGCACCAATTATTGCTACTTTCATAATTTATTATTTTTGGGCGTTACCTAAAGGTCGCGCTTTACACTATATCTTTTTTTTAACTTCGTTAGGTGCGCTTCATAAAAATTCCTTTTTATGAAACCCAATCTCTAAAAAAAGGATGTCGTTTCAATCGCTAACGCAAGCTAGTAAATAATTAACAACATACTTCTAATTATAATTACAAGGAATCCTTAGTAAAATAAATTTTTGGCTATCGCCCTGTAACTAAAAATAATTCGCTTTTAAATTCAAACCTAATGTTTCTTCAAAACCGTACATTAAATTCATATTTTGAACTGCTTGACCTGAAGCACCTTTTAAAAGGTTATCTATGGTACTCGTTATTAGTAATTTATTTCTGTGTTTTACTAAATGAATTATACATTTATTGGTGTTTACCACTTGTTTCATATGAATATCAACATCAGAAATAAAAGTAAAAGCAGCGTCTTTATAATACTCTTTATACATTTTTTTTGCATCCTCAATAGATGCATCAAACTTTGTGTAGGTTGTTGCGAAAATTCCTCTTGAAAAATTACCTCTATTTGGCACAAAATTAATTTCAGCTTTAAAATCAGCTTGTAACTGTTTTACAGTTTGATTGATTTCCCCTAAATGTTGATGGTTAAATGCTTTATAATGAGAAAAATTAGTATCTCTCCATGTAAAATGAGTAGTTTCAGACAAAGAAGTTCCTGCACCAGTTGCACCAGTTACGGCATTAATGTGAACATCATTTTGTAAGAAACCATTTGCTGCTAAAGGCAAAATTGCCAATTGCAAAGCAGTTGCAAAACAACCGGGATTTGCTATATGTGTTGCTGATTGTATCGCTTCTTTCTGTAATTCTGGTAAACCATACACAAACTCTTTTCCTTCAAAATTTTTATCAGCAGTTAATCTAAAATCGTTGCTTAAATCGATGATTTTTGTAGTTGATGAAAAACTATTTTTTGCTAAAAAATCGGTCGAATTTCCGTGTCCTAAACACAAAAATAAAACATCAACTTCAGTGTTAATTTCATTTGTAAAATTAACTTCTGTAGAACCCAATAAATCCTGATGCACTTTATACAACTTGTTGCCAGCATTAGAGGTACTGTAAACAAAGTTGATATTCGTTTTAGGGTGGTTTAATAATAATCTTATTAATTCACCGGCTGTATAACCTGCGCCACCGATAATTCCTACTTCTAACATATTTAAGAATTTACCTGTTGATATATTTTATTTTGATTCCCTAGAATTTTAATAAAGCCTTTTGCGTCATCGGCAGTCCAGGTTTTATTTTCTTCGCCATAACTTCCAAACTTTGCTGACATTAAATCGTGTTTAGATATAATTCCGTCTAAAGAAAAATGATATGGCTTTAAAGTAACCATAACATCACCTGAAACCATTTTTTGAGAACTTTGTAAAAAAGCTTCTGTATCTCTCATTACAGGATCTAAATATTGACCTTCATGTAAATGCATTCCATAAAAACTAGACAAATATTCTTTGTGTTGTAATTGCCATTTTGTTAAGGTGTGTTTTTCTAAAAGATGATGTGCTTTAATGGTAATTAAAGCTGCAGCGGCTTCAAAACCAACTCTACCTTTAATACCAACAATAGTATCGCCAACATGAATATCTCTACCAATGGCATATTTTGATGCAATATCATTTAGTTTTTCAATATTAATTTCAGACGTATTTTGTGTTCCATTAAAAGCAACAAACTCACCATTTTTAAAAGTCAATGTCACTTTTTCTTCACCTTCTTTTACTAATTGAGAAGGATATGCAGCACTAGGCAAAGGCTTTTCTGAATTTAAAGTTTCAACGCCACCAACACTTGTTCCCCATAAACCCTTGTTCACAGAATATTTAGATTTCTCCCAAGACATGTCAATTCCCTCAGATTTTAAATACTCAATTTCCTCTTGTCGGGTTAATTTTTGGTCTCTAATTGGCGTAACAATTTTAATATTTGGCGCTAAGGTTTGAAAAATCATATCAAAACGTACTTGATCATTTCCGGCACCTGTACTTCCATGCGCAATACATTCTGCATCAATACTTTTAGCGTATTCTACAATTTCAATAGCCTGAATAATTCTTTCTGCGCTTACAGAAAGCGGATATGAATTATTTTTTAAAACATTACCAAAGATTAAATATTTTACTACTTTTTGATAAAAAGTGGCAACAGCATCAATATTTTTGTATGTAGAAACTCCCATTTTATAGGCGTTACTTTCAATTTTTTTTATTTCTTCTTTAGAAAAACCTCCTGTGTTTACACTAACTGCGTGTACTTCATATTCTTTTGATAAACTTACAGCACAATAAGATGTGTCTAAGCCTCCGCTGTATGCAATTACTAATTTTTTCATTTTTTGTCTTTTTTTACAAATAAGTTTTGTTTCATGTTTTTTAATCTCTTAAAAACATTGTCTTTAACTTCTTTAGAAGCCGCTTTATTATTATTTTTTGGATCAAATAACATGCCAGTACACAAGCACATTTTACGTTCTGTCCTAGTTAAAACATCGTAATTTCTGCAGGTTTGACATCCGTCCCAAAAGGTTGGATCGTCTGTGAGTTCAGAAAAAGTTACCGGTTTATAGCCTAAATCGCTATTTAGTTTCATAACAGCTAAACCCGTTGTGATGCTAAATATTTTTGCATCAGGAAATTTTGTTCTCGAGTGATTGAAAACTACTTGCTTAATTTGTTTTGCAAGTCCAATATTTCTATAGTCTGGATGCACAATTAACCCTGAATTGGCAACAAATTTTCCATGTCCCCATTTTTCTATGTAGCAAAAACCGGCAAATTTATCTCCATCTAAGGCGATTACAGCATTGCCATTTTCCATTTTGGTAATAATATATTCTGGTTTCCGTTTAGCGATACCAGTTCCTCTAACTTGTGCAGCTTCTTCGATTGTTTTGCAGATGATTTCTGCATAAATACTATGTGTCTTGTTTGCAATTACAATTTCCATTGCATTGATTTTTTATGTTATAAAAATGTATTTTGTTCTTGATTGATTGTAGAATCGGACTCACCTAAGTTCTTTAAATAGTAAAATACCCCAAAGGGCGAATAGATAAATTCCTTCGTACACTCTTAGTGTTATTCTTTAAAAGAACTAAAGATGATAAGTAAGTTTTGTTTGGAAGGTTCACAATAAAAAAATAAATGGTTAAATACTGAAATAGATTGTTTTACAGCTAATTTAAAATATTAACAACGTCGGTTGCGCAATCGCAAAACAGGAACTATTGTTATATATAATTTATTCTCTTTTGAAGTAATCATGATGCTAAAGTATCTATTTTTTAAAACTTACAGTTAAAAATAAAATGTTTTTTAAAAGTTTTATTAATTTTAAACAAAATAGGAACCTGAGTTGAAAATTAATCAAAATAAGCTCTCAATAATCCTTTTATGATAATTTTAGCGCACAACTTTAAAAAATAATAGTGAATGTTTTGTGCATCAATTTGGTTTAAATCTACAATTCAGCTATAAAAAATTACAGTTAGGTAGTTTTAAATTTTAAAATCTGCTGTTCTGTTGCAAATTTGTATCATAATTAATCATAAAAAATAAACATCATGAAATTTTTAGTAGCAAGTTTAGTAACAGTAGTTTTATTTATTTCGAATACAATTACTGCCCAAGAAAATCTAAGTATCACCGCAACAGTTGTAAATGTAACCTCGGATGCAGGAAAAGTAAGTTTTGCTTTATATAATAAAGAGAATTTTAGAGTGAAACCTTTACAGGCCATTTCATCAGAAATTAAAGAGGGAAAAAGTATTGCAGTTTTCACGGATATTCCAGATGGTGAGTATACAATTATTTGTTTTCATGATAAAAATGACAATAATAAAATAGATTTCGCAACAAACGGCATGCCTTTAGAAAATTATGGAGCTTCTAATAATGTTATGAATTATGGCCCACCAAATTATGAGGATGCAAAATTTATACTTGCTGATAAAAGCGTTCGGTTAGAGATTAGATTTTAGTAAATTGCAAATAATTTTTACAAAATAAGAACATTAAAGATGGAGGATCTAGAAGTTTATACCTTAAAAAGCATGAAGATAGGAGTATTATTATGCCTAAAGCTTACAATTATTTTTGGGATACTTTTTAGCATCATTTTTGGTCAAAAAACAATAGAAGGTATTGTTTGGTCTTTTATAATTTCTGGTATGTATTCGTTTGGACTTGGTTTAGGTAACGGTGTTATCAATAAATTTTTATCAAAAAAATGGGATTGGATAACGCAAACAAATCAGAGAGTTTGGTCTGGAATTATATGCACGTTATTATATACTATTCCGGTAGTTTTATTAATTGATTATGTAGTGTTTGTCTTTATAAATAACAGTAATCCCGTAAATTTTTTTAAAGGAAGCTATCTGTTGACTCACTTTTTTTATATCATTCTCTCTTTAGGAATCTCTACTTTTTTGCATGCAAAAGATTTTATGTTTAACTGGAAAGCAGCAATGACCCAAGAATCTACAAAACAAGAAATTGTTGCGAAAACAGAAACCGCAAAATTTGAGTCTTTAAAAAGTCAAATTGATCCACATTTTTTATTTAATAGCTTAAATGTTTTAACCAGTTTGATTGGCGAAAATCCTGCGCAAGCAGAAAAGTTTACAACTAAATTATCTAAAATTTATAGATATGTTTTAGAGCAAAGAAATAAAGAATTAACAACGCTTACAGAAGAACTGAAGTTTGCAAAAACCTATATGGAATTGCTAGGAATGCGTTTTGAAGATGCTGTGAAATTTAATATTCCGGATTCGGTTAGCAACATCGATTTAAAGATTGTGCCACTTTCTTTACAACTTCTGTTAGAAAACGCCGTAAAACACAATGTGGTTTCATCTTCCAAACCGTTAACCATAAATATCTATGAAAAAGATGATTATTTAATTATAGAAAACAACATCAACCCTAAAGAAGCAATTGGTAAAAGCACCAAAGTTGGTTTACAAAATATTGCTGATAGATATGGATTAATAACGCCTAAAGGTGTTAAAATAGAAAACAATAACAAAACGTTTAAGGTGAGTTTACCTCTCTTAATTAAAATGGAAAACAGCATGTATCAAGATAATTTAGAAAATAGTAAGTACGTTAAAGCAGTTGAAAGAGTAGAAAAATTAAAAGAATTTTATCAGAATTTAGCATCTTATTGCTTGGTGATTCCTTTTTTGATTTTTATAAATTTAAGATTCTCTCCTGGCTTTTATTGGTTTTGGTTTCCAATATTTGGATGGGGAATGGGGTTGGCTTTTCATTATTTAGAAGTAAATAATTATAATATTTTCTTAGGCAAAAACTGGGAGGATAGAAAGATACAAGAAATAATGAATGAAGATAAAAATTATAAATAAGATGGAAATAGAATTTAAAACAGATCAAAAGTATATTCAAGCAAAAAAGCGAGTAGAAAAAATAAAGGGATTTTATACACACTTTGCGATCTATATAATTGTAAATATTTTCATTTCCGGAATCATTATTTTTGGATTAACAAATGACAGCGATAACGAGTATAATTTTGTAGAAGCAATTAGTCATTTTGGAGTTTATTCTACATGGTTTTTTTGGGGAATAGGATTGTTTTTTCATTGGTTAGGCGTTTTTGGATCTAATATATTCTTCGGTAAAAATTGGGAGAAAAAGCAGTTAGAAAAATATATGCACGATACTAAATTTTAATTATGAAACCTGACAATTATTTACAAGAACAAAAATATATTAGAGCTAAAAAAAGAGTAGAAGAACTAAAGGGATATTATTGGCATTTAGCAATATATATAATCGTAAATCTATTTTTAAGCGGAGTGCAAGTTGCAGATGGTATTACTGAAAACAAATCATTTATAGAGATATTTACTGACTTTGGTATCTATGGGGTTTGGATCATCTGGGGAATTGGTCTAGTATTTCACACTCTAAAAGTATTTGGGTTTCCATTTTTTATGGGAAAAGAATGGGAAGAGCGAAAAATAAACGAGTACATGAACAATAAAAGATAATTTACATGGAATATAACATTAAAAATAACACCTACAAACAAGCAGAAAAAAGAGTGAAAAGAATTAAGAATTTTTACAATCATTTACAAATATTTGTAATTATAATGTTGCCTGTTTTACTATTATATAATTATATAATTGGTTTTTTTGAAAGCTACATTGATAATGGAAATTCCTTAGAATGGGTAAAAGCAAATATTTGGGTAAATGTTTTATTATGGTTTATTGGTTTAACTATTCATGGTATTTTTGCTTTTAAGTATAAGTTTAACTTTGTAGATAAATGGGAAAAGAACAAAATAGAAGAATTTATGAATAAAACCGATTAAAATTATGGAACAAGATACGGTATCAGAAAAATATGCCAGCGCTAAAAAGAGAGTCTATGAAATTAAAAAGTTTTATAAACATGTAATTTTTTATCTAATGATTAATTTTTTCTTTATTGGCAGAAGAATATATAAAGATATTACAAACGGTGAATCATTAATAGATGCATTTACAGACATAGAAAATTATGATTTTTTCTTTTGGTGGGCAATTATTTTAATAATTCATGCTGTAAAAGTATTCGGCTTTCCAAACGTATTTAATAAAAATTGGGAAGCGCTAAAAATTAAAGAATTTATGAAGACAGAAGATGAAGAAAAGAGGAAAAAGTTGTAAACTCAAGGTAAAAGAATTTTAAAGTGGCAAATTATGTCTCATCCCTAAAAACTAAAAATAAATTTAGAATGAATGTATTAATTATTGAGGATGAAAAGCCTGCAGCAAGAAGATTAAGTAGAATGTTGGCGGCTATAGGCATAGAAGTAACACAAATGCTGCATTCTGTTGAAGATTCTTTAAATTGGTTGCAAAACAACGAACATCCTGATTTAATTTTTTTAGACATTCAACTTTCTGACGGATTATCCTTTGAGATTTTTGAAGAAATAGAGGTTAAATCTGCTATTATTTTTACAACTGCTTTTGATGAATATGCATTAAAGGCCTTCAAGTTAAATAGCATAGATTATTTATTAAAACCTTTAGACGAGGATGAATTAAAAGTTGCTGTAGATAAGTTTAAAGAAAACAGACCAAAGAAAACTAATGTTCAAGTAAATATAGAGGATATTAAAAAATTATTGATTAACCCGGTTGATAGGAAGTTCAGAAAACGTCTGTCAATTAAAGTTGGGCAGCATATAAAAATTATTTCTATTGTTGATATTGAGTGTTTTTTTAGTGAAAACAAATCAACCTACATTCATAGTATAGAAAAGCGAAATCATCTGTTAGATAACTCTTTAGAATATTGGGAAGAACAATTAAATCCAGAACATTTTTTTAGAGTAAATAGAACTTTTATTGTGCACATAAATGCAATAAAGGATATTATTTCATATACAAATTCACGATTAAAATTAATTCTAAATTCGTATTCTGAATCAGAAATTATAGTAAGTAGAGAGCGCGTAAAAGATTTTAAGAATTGGATTGATTGACGAAGTTAGATTTTGTTTATTTTTATAGATTTTTTTAAAAATATTGATAAGTATTCTACAATTCACTTACTTAAAATAACAATTCACTATATTTCTTTTTTTATTAATGATGAAAAGTTTCATTTTTGATGAAAATTAGAAATTATGAAGAAACTATTTAAATCATTTTATACTGCCTTAATCATTTATATTATAATAATTTCTTTAAGTTTTTTAGTAGCATTAAGCGTCAATAATGTTGACGATGAGGATTTTAGAAGAGTTTATATAACTTCATTTTTTGTTTTTTTTCCTCCACTTTTTTTTAGTTTAAACTTTTTTAAATTGAAAGAAGATTGGAAGTTCTATTTTAAGGCACCAATATTTTCTTTCTTATTAGTTTATTGTGTTCTCTATTTTTACTTTAATTACTCTAAATTTAGAGTTAATCTTAGCTTTTTTGAAGTTTCCTTATTTATGAATGCCACAATGTCTTTTTTTACAGCTTTATTTTTAAATTTTATTTTATACATAAAAGCCAAAAAAAACACGAACCTAAATATACTAGCAAATACAGTTAATTATTCTTTTAAAATTCTATTGTTAATACCATTTTCTATTGCAATAATTTACAGTTTTCTGATTTTTATTGGGACTTCAAGTTTTTTTAATGTTGCTGTGGTTTTCTTTAATTTATTACCTATGGGAATTATACTATCCTTTAGTTGTTTTTATTTTTTTTCTAAACTGAATAATAAGAAATCTGCTTTAAAATCAATTTTATTCTATTTTTCAACAACATTAATCTGTGCTTTACTATCTTCTTTTTCAGTAATGTTTTTAAAAATTAATAAATTAGAACTAGATGAAATATTGTTAAATATAATAGGAGGTATTACCCTTTTTTCACCCTTTTTCCTTTTTGTAACTGCTTTGGTTCACCTATATTTTTTACATTTAGTTAATAAACAAGAAAAAACCAGTCTAACCCAACAATCTTTAGTATCCCAATTAAACTATCAACAGTTAAAAAACCAATTAAGTCCACATTTTTTGTTTAATAATATTAATGTTTTAACCAGTTTAATTCAAGAAAATCCTAAAAAAGCAGTTCAGTTTTCAGAGAATTTATCACATATTTATAGGTATTTTTTAGAGCAAGAAAAGCAAGATGTTGTCTTGGTAAAAGATGAAATTAATTTTGCGAAAAGTTATTTAGAATTGTTAAAAAATCGGTTTGAAATCGGCTTAAGTTTTCTAATTGAAATTGATGAAAAAGCTGAAGAAAAATATATTGTTTCTACAGTTTTACAACAAGTTTTAGAAAATGTTGTAAAACACAATACTATTAATAATGAGAATTTTGTGGCCATAAAAATAATATCTAATGAAAAATATTTAATTGTTGAGAATAATAAAACCCCAAAAATAAGTGCGTTTGAAAACTCTAAAAAAGGCATAGAAAATATTAAAAAAAGAATCGCTTTTTTTACAGACGAAAAAGTAATTATTGAAAACACAACTGAAATGTACACAATTCAATTGCCAATTTTAGAAACTTTATGATGAAAGCCATTATCATTGAAGACGAGTTGCCATCAGCAAGAAGATTAGCGCGTTTTCTGCAAAATTATAATATAGAAATTGTTACCATTTTAAATTCAGTAAAATCTTCGGTTTTGTGGTTTCAGAAAAACACACAACTAAATCTTATTTTTTTAGATGTACAGCTTTCTGATGGTTTGTGTTTTGAGATTTTTAAAGAGGTGAAAATCACTTCAAAAATAATATTCACAACAGCTTTTAGCGATTACAGTATTAAAGCTTTTGAGTATAATAGTGTTTCTTATTTGCTCAAACCTATAAATATAGAAAAATTGGAAGAGGCCATTTTAAAAGCTCATAAATTGCAACAAAAAGAAACTGATTTTGAGCAATTCAAAAAACTCATCAGCAATTACAAAACCGAGTATTACAAAGAATCTTTTACAGTAAAAGTTGGAAAGAAGATTAAAATTTTTAAAGTGGATGAAGTATGTTGTTTTTATAGTTTTGAAAATGCTACGTATTTAAATACTGCTCAAGGAAATTATATTCTAAATCACTCTTTAACAAGTCTAGAAAATGATCTAAATCCAGAACATTTTTTTAGAGTAAACAGAACTTTTATTGTACACATAAACGCTATAAGAGATATTATTTCATATACAAATTCACGATTAAAATTAATTCTAAATTCATATTCAGAAACAGAAATTATTGTGAGCAGAGAACGCGTAAAAGATTTTAAGAATTGGATTGAGTAACTCAGTTAGATTTTGTGCTTTAGTTTGTTTATCAATTTATTTTCTAATATCAAATTTGATTTTTTTCAGATTTTAATACATATTTATGTTGTTTCCTTAAAATAGTTCTTAATTTATTTAAAGCTGATTTCTTACACTCGCACCAAGAATAGACCTAACTTTGCATCCTAAAAAAAAAACACATACAATTGCACACTACACGCAATTGAAAAAACACAATACATGAATATTTACAAACAAATTGAAGCAGAAATTCAGGCTGCTTCTCATATCGTTATTACAGCGCACAAATCTGCAGATGGCGATTCAATAGGTTCTTCTTTAGGTTTGCTTTATTTTATTAAAAAATTAGGTAAAAAAGCGGTTGTATGTCATCCAGATAAAGCACCAGACTTTTTAGATTGGTTAGATACTTCTTCAATTATTTTAATGGATGAAAACCCAGCAGAAGTTATCGTACAAATGCAAAATGCTGATTTAATTTTCTGTTTAGATTACAATGCAACAAATAGAGTAGGACCAGAAATGCAAGTTTTGTTAGAAGCAGCAACTTGTAAGAAAATAATGATAGATCATCATTTAAATCCTGAAGATTTTCCTACAATATGTATTATACTGATATAGGTTGACCTTTTTCAGGTTTAATTTATACCGTTCAAACTATTTTTTTTAGCCGTTTAGAAGGTAAAAAATAATTTGAACTGCTTTAGTTTTTAAATTGTTAGTTCAGG